>JADMIO011621143.1_pt1 | contig 17594 bp, 17 predicted proteins | sample 8958161 | NCBI WGS metagenome assembly JADMIO01 (sample SAMN16585339, study PRJNA669376) | soil metagenome | isolation source: Crop rotation soil | place: USA: Cullars Rotation, Alabama | collected 2011
CGCGACAACTTGTCCACGTGGAATTCTAAGCTTAGGATCCCAATGTGCTGGAAAGGAGCGATTTCGGCAACTACACGTTATCTGTGCCTTTCAAGATCGGATTTTCATTTGAAAAGCCAATTGCCAGTGCTGCGATTACCGTAGGAAACATCGAACTTGAAGTCCCCAACATCGTACTGCACGCATTCACAACTCCGGACGGAACTGGCACGCCAGTGGCAACAGTAACGGATTCGTTCCCGCCGGGGGCAACCGAGGAAATTCGTCGAAAGGAAATCTCAATCCAAGCGAACGGCATCCGATTTCTTTCGATTCAGACGGGAGTCCAGGGAGCGCCGGCTATAGCGTTTGTAGACCACTTGGTTGTCGAAGGCGCCGATCTAGCGGCCAAAACACTCAGCTGGAAAACCAGTGGAGGAGGTGCACAGTTCGAGTACTCAATCGAGGGCGCCGCTCTCACACAACCGGCGAAAATCTCCGTCTATTGGTCAAAGGGACCATCGTTTGTGCAGCGCATTGGATCGCCCGTGTTCACTCAAGATAGTGCTTTAACTGTCGGTTCGCATACTGCGACCATTCCCGTCACGAAGATCGGCCTGCCTCCGAAGGGCGCACGTTACCTCATTGCAGCCATCGACCAGGAAGACAATAAAGTCGGGGAAATCAACGAGAACAATAACGTCGCGAGTTGGAAGAGCAATCTTGCGGGTCAAGCTTGGTTTGATGCGTATCAGAGCCTTTACCCGTACAGCAAAAGCACATCGGAATTGAAGCCGGCCTTTGCTGCGAAGGTTAACAAGTTCATTTCAGCAATGCGCAACGCCGGCGCAACAGTGACGATCCAAACGACCTATCGGAGCGAAGGTCGGGCCTATTTGATGCACTATGCTTGGGGTATCGCCAAACTGGGGAGCAACCCCGCATCGGTGCCACCGCGAGACGATGTCGATATCCGCTGGGACTTCGGAAATGCCGCGCTTTCGCGGCAAGCGGCTCAGCAAATGGTGGATGCCTTTGGAATTGTGTATCCACCCGCGCTGAATACGAACCACGCACAGAGGATCGCTATCGATATGTCGATCTCCTGGACAGCAGCAACTTTCAAGATCAAGAAAGCCAACGGGCAAATCGTTTCGATAACCAGCGGTACGAAGAACGGAAACAATGCGAAACTGTGGACCGTCGGGCAATCGTACGGCGTTCTCAAACTACCCGCCGACAAGCCACACTGGTCAGCGGATGGCGGCTAAAGAATCGAGTTCAAGAGCATCACCATGACCCTTCAAGGCCCCGCCACCGAAAAGCAGAAAGACTACTTACTCTCGCTCGGCTACACCGGCGACGTTGAGAAGCTCTCGAAGCAGCAGGCCTCCCTGATCATCGACAAGTTGGTTGCGCAGCGCGATGAGCGAGAGCGACAAAAAGCAAAGTCCGGCCGCAGATTTTCTCTGGTTCCAACGTCCCTTGGCTGTCTCGTGATCGTGCTCGCGCCGTTCGCTTTCGCCTGGCTGCTCGGAATGCTGCCGTGGCAAGGGAATCCTGAATCGCAACCGGTGGCCGACAATCCGATCGGCGCGCTGCCAACTGATCCACCGCCGGAAAACAAGCCGATCGAGATCGTTCCTCCAGGGCCTGTTGCTTCCACGCCGGATCCGGAACCAGAACCTCCGATGGTGCCCATTCCGAATCCGGATCCCATTCCAGAGGTCCCCGAGCCAGAACCGGCCGTGGACCCGCGACGGCACACCTTCGTCGACGTCACCGGTCAATTCAAGATCGAAGCGAGACTGAAGAGCGTCGCGAACGGCGTCGCCACACTCGAGGAACTCGACGGCCAGGAAGTGAAAATCCCGTTGGAGAAGCTGTCGGAAGAGTCCGCGCAATGGATAAGGGATTTTGTGGCGGGGAAGGTGAAAGACAACAACTGATGCGCCGAGCCGTTCCACGTTTTCAACCGGGTGGAGGAGGGACGGCGGTGATCGGCGAAGGATGCTCGAATGGCCGGACGACGGCTGCAAAGAACGACTGCTCGAAGACGGAGCATGATTCTGGCCCTCTGAAAAGGGCTTATTGCACCTAAGTCGCCTAATTTTCCCGACGCGGTAGATCGCAAGCCATTGTCGCCAAATACCTTACGTCGCTCACCCGCAAAACGCCTTAATTGCGTCCAGCTCTTGTACAAGTTTTCTAGTATCCATGAAGTAGTTTGGATAAGCCTTTCTCAATTCCTGTGCCGAACGGGCGTCAACCAGAACCACGTCCTCACCGTCCTGCAACTTCGCGGCCTGCTCTGTTTCTGTGTACTTGGCGATTGCTGCGTCCGCCTTCTTTCTGGAATAAGGATATAAGGTGATTTTGTGTTCAAGAGGTTTCAAATGCAGGACGAATATCTGACTGTCAAAGTCTTTGGCCCGCCTGTTCTCGATATGCTTGATGATCGTTCCGAACTCCGATAGCCGCCGCTGAGCATCTATTTTGATTGCCAGGGCTTTCAGTTTTTGTGCTTCTTCCAAAAACTGCGGCAACTTGCTGTGGGTACGGGGCTCGCTTTCTCTAATGTGCAAAACCGACGAGAACTGGGCAAAAATGTCAGCCACTCGGATGGGCCGATGCTTGATTTGAGAGGGCTGTTTAAGAACGTTCCAACGGTCTCGACGCCGGTTGCCCAAATATGCTGCACCTGCGTACGGAGCTGTATCTCGACCATCAGACCGCAGTGCTCTTTATATGTCCCGCTGTGGTACTTATATATTAAGTGAACGCCACGATAGCCAGAGTCCTTTGGCGTTGCGATGTAATCTTTCTGGTTGGTGAGCTTGTGCTTGGCGCTACTCCCTGCGACAAGACGCGTCATTAGACGAACCTGCTTAATGTTGGTCAGCACAACTCTGCATCCGCCGATGTCTTGCATTCTGGAGAGCATCATCGTTGGCCAGCGCTCCAACTTGTGACGAATTGAAGGAGTGCGCTTTAATCGCTGAGCAATGATCGCGTTCGGGTTTATGCTTTTCACCAGGTTTCGCAAGTGAATGTTGATGTGGGTAAGGGGGCGGCGATGAGCGGCCCGCCAATCATCAATGATCACGGTTGCGAGAGCCGCATCCGCCGCGGTTGAGGTATTGTCACACAGGACCTTTCCGGCCCAGTTGACCTTTGCTTTTGAGTAGGACGGTATCGTGTATTGAGACATTTATCGGCTATCCCTCCGAAGTGTTCCCTGCTTCTACCACCTTAGACGCCCCTCAAGCAAACCTGTTCGCGCCAAGTCAGTCATAACTCTTAAACTTCCTGGGTTGCGGGAACCCCGAAAGAGGCGCAGATAGCTTATCCCACAGCCGCCGCCACTTCCTTCCCCTTCTCGGCGTCCCTCTCTGCATAAATCTGCGTGACGTCGGCGCCGGCATGCCCCAGTAACACCTGGGCAGCTTCCAGCCCGAATTTCTTCCTGACCAGCGTGGCGAAGGAGTGCCGCAATCGATTCGGTGACCACTGGTGCGAGATCGGCGATCGACAGCGTGAGGTGGGAGACCTTTTGCCTCCTCAGCCAAGCGGAGACGATTCTTCTCGCGGCTCTCGGCAGAATTGTACGGGCCGAGATAAATGACTTTCCCCCCCGATGCGGACACGCGCTTGGCCGGAGGAATGAAGAGAATAGACGGGCGTCTTACTAACCATGATGCGGCTCCTTTCCGAACGAGGTCGGACAGGGTGACGGACAAAAACCGTCTTTCACCGCACCATTGAGCATTCAATGGGTAGACTTAAGTCAAGTCTCGGCAATTACTTACATTTAAGTCGGGGTGACATGATTCGAACATGCGACTTCTTGGTCCCAAACCAAGCGCTCTAGCCAGGCTGAGCTACACCCCGAGATCGACAAGGTTACCCAAGTCGAGATTTAAAGCTTACTCCGCGACAGTCACTTTCATCAACCCACCAACCGCGGGCGGCCAGTGGCTTCGGTGAGAATCGTCCGCAAACGTTCGAATTCCTCGTGCCCCAGGAAGTGAATCGTCAGCGTGCCGCGGCCTTTTGCGGACTGCTTGATTTCGCACTTCGTGCCAAGAGCTCGGCGGAACTCTTGTTCTAAAGAGGCGACCTGCTCGTTTTTGGTTCGCTTCTTGTTGCGGGAAGATTTCGCCGCGGCGGGCGAGTCTTCGTCGTGGATTTGCTCCTCAACCAGCCGTTCAACTTCCCGAACGGAAAGCCCTTCTGTTTCAACGCGCCGAGCGAGTGCGATCTGGGCGGGTTCATCGCCGAGCGGAAGCATGGCCCGCGCGTGACCGGCAGTGACCGTTCCCTTGCGGAGTGATTCGAGCACGACAGCTGGCAGTTCCAACAGCCGCATCAAGTTGGCGATCGTCGAACGATCGATCTTCAAGCGGCTGGCGAGTTCGTCCTGCGTGCAGCCATGCTCGTCGAGATAGCGCTTGAAGGCGAGGGCCTTTTCCACGGCGTTGAGATCCTTCCGTTGCAAGTTCTCAACGATCGCCAGTTCCGCAACCAGGCGATCATCGGCTTCCGTCACTCGCGCGGGAATCGTCGTCCATCCCGCTCGTGTCGCGGCTCGCAAACGACGTTCGCCGCTGATGAGCTGATACCGGCCGTTCATCTCGCGCACGAGCACCGGCTGCAGAAGATCATGCTCCTTCAAGCTCTCGGCCAACGAAGCAATTTCCGGCTCGCTGAATTCCCGGCGCGGCTGAAATGGATTGTCTTCGATCTCCGCGATCGGCAGGCGAATGATGTCACTGATCTTGGGTTCGTTGCCGTCGGCATCGCTGGGCCGATAGGCTTCCGCCGGCCGCATGTTTTCCAAGTTGGGCCGAATCGGAATGGTTGTCGCGTAGTCCTGCTGCTCGACTGCTCCGACTTCTTCCGTAGCAGGTGCTTCGCCTTCCCCGCCCTCCGGCGCGTCAAACGGCGTTCCCAGCAAAGCGGCGAGTCCTCGTCCCAGGCGTCGATCTTTAGTCACGGTTGAGTACCTCCATGCACAGTTCTAAGTAGGCCCGCGTTCCGCGAGCGCGGGGGGCATAATCGATCACCGGCTTCCCGTGGCTGGGTGCTTCGGCCACGAGGCTGTCGCGGGGGATCACCGAATCGAACACAATCTCGCCGAAGAAGTCGCGCACTTCCGCGTCCACTTCGTGCGTCAGGTCCAAGCTGTCGTCGTACATCGTCAGCAGGATGCCGCCGAACTCGAGTCGCCCCGGGTGCTTCTGCATCACGCCGCGGATGACGTGGATCATCTGCGTCAGCCCTTCCATGGCGAAGTATTCACACTGGATGGGCATCAAAACTTCCGTCGAAGCGGCCAGCGCCGTTTGCGTGAGCTTGCCGACCGACGGAGGACAATCAATCAAGGCGAAGTCGAAGCCTTCCAGGCCAATGTGCAAATGCCGCCGCAGGATCTCGGCCTGCTTCTCGTCCCCGTGGGCGAGAGCATCGACATCCTGGAACGAACGACTTCCTGGCAAGAGCTCCAAATTCGCGACGGAGGTCTGCACGATCGCTTCATGCAGCGGCACCTTCTGCACCAAGGCATGCCGCTTCATCGGCTCCTGCCCCAGGCCCGTGGTGCCGTTGCACTGTGGATCAAGGTCAATCAACAACGTCCTCTGCCCCGCGCAGGCCAGACCGGCCGCCAGGTTAATGGCCGTGGTTGTCTTTCCCACGCCCCCTTTCTGATTGGCGATGCAGAGGACCCGAACCAATTCCGCCTCCTTGCGGCTGGAACTCTTGCCGCGCGGAGAATAGCAGGCGGGGCGGAAGCGCGGAAGATTGTTTCACGTGAAACAGATTGCCCAGATTACCTGGACGTTTCACGTGAAACGGATGTCGGGGCGATCTTGCTCAGCGATCATGTCGCCGACATCCTTCGCAGCAGGCTTCGCTAAGATCAAGAGATCCTCGATGGAATCTGCCACATATTTCAACTGATCGATGTCCAAACATCCCCAGCCGCATCGAAAAATCTTGTGGTCCAGCAAGATGATTGCCTGCCCGCCGTCGTTGCCGATGCAAATGCCGTTGGGAATCCACTTCTGAACTTCATGAGCATCGTTCATGTCGTCGAGACTTTCTGGCCCGTAGAGACAGAAGTACTTGCCGCGGTACGAGAAGTGGACGTCCGTCGCTTCCAACATCATTTCGCACAACAACTGCGGCAGCTTTGGAAACTTCCGTTGCAGCGACGCGACTTCTTTCTTGCGAGCTGGGCGCTGCGCTGAAGTAACGCGAATGTCCGGATGCAGCCTCTCAAGCATGTTGAGCTACTCCAGCAAATGCACCGCCATGCCGCTCAGCAGTTTCGGATAGAAGTACGTACTCTTCGCCGGCATCCGTTCGCCGTGTTCGCTGACGAGGCGGACGTGCTCGAGGTGGCGGGCGTCATCGGCTGCATTATGTTCGATAGGTATAAACCTGGCGAAACCAGCTCCCGACCTTGGGCGGATTAAGCTCATCCACCCAGTCCATGACCCACTTTGAAGAGTCACCTGGATCGCTGATCCACAGCAGGAGGAGCATTTGGTCTCTGGGGAGGATGCCTCGAAACTTTCCGCTTGCGTCGAACTTCTTCAGCCCTTCTACACAGCCGAGGAACACGGTGTGTATTGCGGGAGAGGAGTGATCGTACTGTTGGCGAACAAGGTCGAAGACTTCGGAAATGGCGTCGTCTCCGACGTAGGAAGATTGATTGGACTCGTCATCCCAGCACCAATCCTCGGGACTTGCATCCCAGCCGTTGCAATCTTCGTCCTCATCGACGCACGGGATTCCAACCTGATCTTTGATTGTCGTACCCATAACATACGGCGTACAGCCATCGTCAACCGTGCATAGCGCGAAGCCGGTAATCCCCTCGTCGCCATGCTTCGCGGCGAAGCGTTCGAACGCCTTCTCGCAGCCGCTAGCAACCTCCTCCGCGATCTTCTCGACGTAGGGACGGAGTTCGTTTGGGATTGATGGGCCTGTCATTTGTCCTGTCCTTCAAGTTTTATTGACCTCCGTGCCCTAACCACTGCATTTGGACCTACTCCAGCAAATGCACCGCCATCCCGCTCAGCAGCTTCGGATAGAAGTACGTGCTCTTCGCCGGCATCCGTTCGCCGTGTTCGCTGATGAGGCGGACGTGCTCGACGGTGGCGGGCATCACCAGGCAGGCGAGATTGAACTTGCCGCCCGAGCCCATTTGGCCCGTGGCGTCGCGGCCGGCGACGTCGCCGCGCTCGAGGTTCTCGATGACTTCCGCCACCGAGTGGACGTACATCGGCTTCGGCAGGTCCTTCACGCCGAGCAGCGTTTCGAGGACGAGCCGCTGCAGGAGCGAGACGCCCAGCGACTGCCAATCGTTGCTGTGTTCCTTGGCGACGTTTTGCATCTTGGTCAGCCCGGCATCGGTCACGCGGGCCGTCGTCCACGAATCATCCGCGGCCGTGTAGAAGCCCAGGAAGTCCTGTTCGCCCAGGCTGCTGATCTCCTGCCATAACTTCCGCGCAAAGTCCGGCCCTTTGCCGGCGACCTTGCAATGAAATGAATCGCCGAGCTTGCCTGCCAACTCCGTCGCCGTCATCGCGGGCATGCCGCGGAAGAGCCGATGCGTCGGCAGCACGACCAGCCCCGAATCGTTCATGCTCACGCACTGCGTCAGCACAAAATTCGCGGGCGAACTCGGCGTGAGCTTCCCTTGCTCGGCGAGATAGTCGCGATAGTTGCAAGCCGTCTCGTACCGATGATGCCCGTCCGCAATGAACATGGGCTTGGGGCCGAGAATTCCTTCGACATCGGTGATCGTCTTCACATCGTTGACGACCCACAGCCGATGCCGCACGCCCAATGGATCCATTGCCTCCACAGGTGTCTTGTCCTTGACCGCTTCCTCCAGCCGATCCTGCGCCGCGTTCTGCGGATCGGGATAGAGGCCAAAGATCTGGCTCAGGTTCGCCTCGCACGCTTTGATCAAGTGCATGCGATCCGCCTTGGGGCCCGAGTGCGTCTCTTCGTGCGGATAGATTTTCCCTTCGCCGAACCGCTCGAGCTTCACGACGGTCATGAAGCCACGCCGCGTGAATTCCTGTCCCTCCGCCGTGAACGTCTGATGATAGACATACAGCGCCGGATCCGGATCGAGCGCGAGCACGCCTTCCGTCCGCCACTGACGCAGGTACCTTGCGGCCCGCCCGTACTTGGCCAGCGGATCGGTGTCTCCCGGTTCATCGCGGTTGAGTTCGATCCGGACGTAATTGGCCGGATGCTTCTTGTACAACTGCTCTTGGAAAGCCGCATCGATCACGTCGTACGGCGGACAAAGCACGTCGCTCAGCGAGCCGACATGGCCGAGGTTATATCGCAGTCCGCGAAAGGGCTGAATGGTTGGCATGGCTGTTGCATTCTAGGGGAGGAACTACTTTGAGACCGCAGCGCCGATTGTATCAATCCCGCCCTGAATTCAGCAGGGGATGGCTGTCGTCGCGTTGCGCGATTCGCTCCGGGGAAGTCTCCGCGAGCGGATTCTATGTCGCCGCGCGAGGGAATTACGCCGGCAGGGAGAATGGCAAGAAGCTCCATGATTTACATCTGGGAGACTCACCATGTTCCGCAATATCCTGATCGCTTTGGTTCTCGTTGGCAGCATCTCGGCCGCATCGAATTCGGCCCAAGCAGTGCAATACCAGAAGGGCGGCCATGTCGTCCACACGCGGGTGGCACCGGTCGTTGTGCATCGCGTCTTTCCGCCGTTCACGGGCATCCACGTGTATGAAGGCGGCCCGCGCAATAAGTAAGCCGGTTGTATCAATCTCTCCCTTCTTTCTGCAGGTAACAAATAGACGCGACACAGCGGTCGCGTCGACTGGCGAAGTAATTTCGCAGACCGACTTTGCCGTTGCCGAAGGAAGAATTACCTAGGAAAGATTTCTAGCCACTTACGACTTATTGGCAGGATGCCCAGGAACAATAACTGGGGAGAAGAACCATGATCCGCTACGCATTGATCGCGCTCGTTATCCTTGGCAGCATGTCGGCCGCTTTGAACTCGGCCGAAGCAAAACAATATCAACGCGGCGGCAACGTCGTCCACACGCGGATGGCGCCCGTTGCGATGCACCGAATGTTCCCGCCGTTCACGGGCATTCACGTGTACTCGCGCGGACGGTAGGCCGCTTCGCGGAAGCACCAAATTCAAAGCATAAAATTCAAAACGCCCGCTGCAGGCAACGGGCGTTTTGTTTTTTTGAATTTCGACCACTAGTACCGATAGTGCTCAGGCTTGAACGGCCCTTCGGGCGGCACATCGAGGTACTTCGACTGCTTCTCGGTCAGCTTGGTCAGCTTCACGCCGATGTGATCCAAGTGCAGCCGGGCGACTTCTTCGTCGAGCTTCTTCGGCAGGCAATACACGCCGATCTCGTAGCTCTCACTGTTCTTCCACAGCTCGAGCTGAGCCAGCACCTGGTTCGTGAAGCTGTTGCTCATCACGAAGGCCGGATGCCCCGTCGCGCAGCCGAGATTCACGAGCCGGCCTTGTGCTAGCAAGATCACGTTGCGGCCAGTGTCCTTGAACGTATAGCGATCCACCGCGCCGAGTTCGCTCGGCTTGATGTTGACCTTCGACATCTTGCCCGACTTCACTTGCGCTTCCAGCCAAGCGACATCGATCTCGATGTCAAAGTGGCCGATGTTGCAAACGATGGCGTCGTTCTTCATCTGGGCAAAATGCTCCGCCCGGATGATGTCGCAGCAGCCGGTCGTCGTGACGAAGAGATTCCCTTGCGAGGCGGCCTCTTCCATCGTGGTGACTTCAAAACCTTCCATCGCCGCTTGCAATGCATTGATCGGATCGATCTCCGTCACGATCACGCGGGCGCCGTAGCTCCGCATCGAATGGGCACAACCCTTGCCGACATCGCCATACCCAGCGACGACGCAAACCTTGCCGGCGATCATCACATCCGTCGCCCGCTTGATGCCGTCCGCGAGTGACTCGCGGCAGCCATAGAGGTTGTCGAACTTGCTCTTCGTCACTGAGTCGTTGACGTTGATACACGGCAGCTTCAATTCGCCGTGCTTCAGCATCTTGTTGAGAGCATGAATGCCGGTCGTCGTCTCTTCGCTCAAGCCCTTGATGCCGGCGATGAGTTCCGGATATTCCTTGTGCACGATGGCGGTCAAATCGCCGCCGTCGTCGAGAATCATGTTCAGCGGCTGGCCATCCTTGAAGTAGAGCGTCTGTTCGATGCACCACTTGAACTCTTCTTCGCTTTCTCCCTTCCAGGCATAAACCGGAACACCCGTCGCAGCGATCGCGGCCGCGGCTTCATCCTGGGTGCTGAAAATGTTGCAGCTCGACCAGGTGACATCGGCCCCGAGTTCGACGAGCGTCTCAATCAGCACGGCCGTCTCGACCGTCATGTGCAGACAGCCCGCAATCCGAGCCCCCTTGAGCGGCTTCGTCGGCCCGTACTTCTTCCGCAGCGACATGAGGCCGGGCATCTCATTCTCGGCCAACATGATCTTCTTGCGGCCCAATTCGGCCAGCTTAATGTCCTTCACCTTGTACGGAATCCGCTCGGTCACAGTAGCCACTTCTCAACCTCCTGAAAACGAAAAATGCAAACGACCCATGATAAAGTCCTCCCCTCGAAACTGACAACCCGCAAGTTCCTAGTTGCCAGGCTGGAACGTGTAACCTACGCCCTCCAATTCTCTTTAAGGACTTGACCCGAAACGCTTTACAACAAAACGTTCCACTTCGAATGGAACTCCCTCTTCCGGGACTGCTCACCTGCTCTTTTCTCAAGAAACTCCGCCAAAAGTGCCACTTCCTCCCGACGTACTGGAACCTCTCGATTGGAACCTGGAACGCAAAGTACCAGGTTCCACCGTAACCGCCTGACTCAAAATGGTTTGCGTCAAAGGTTCCACTCCAAGTGAACCTGTTCGGGCTCGAACTCAACCGCAAGCCCCGACCAAGCTTAACGCTCGCCAAACGGATCGGTTCATACATCAGGACATTGGACTAATTGTATACATCATCAGGTGTTCAGTCAAGCGGACAGAGGAAATTCCCGAAACTTCCTGCCGTGCGGCCACCCGCAGCACCTCTTCGACTTCCCTAGTTTTCCCCCGGACCAATCCCTTTCTCCGCGTCCGTTCGCAAATCAATCACCTTGCCTCCCGGCGACCGAACTTCCAATTCGAAGTATTTCCACGCTCGCTCTTGGTTGCCGGCCCTGACCTTCAATGTCGCCGTCCCCTTAGAGCCGGACAGCGGCGACTCAATCGTCATTTCGCCGATGCCGTTCGTGGTGCGGTAGTTGGACTGCAGCAAGTAGCCATCCGTGATCGGTTCGCCAAGCAGTTCCTGAACGTCGGGATCTGCTTTCGCCCGCCGCAGGGCCTCGGTGTAGGTTTCCGAGGACTTCACCTGGGACATCGCACCCATAAACACGGTGATCCCGCCGCCGCAACAACAAAGCAGCGCACCGGCCGGCAGCAGCAGGATCAAAGCGATCCACTTCCACTTGCCGCTTGAGGGAGGCGGATTATTGACGGTCGCATTTTCTGGAAACGAACTCATTGTGGTCCCCTCCGTTGAGCTAAGAGAATTCTTGTCGATCCTAAGCCCCTGAAGTCCCCCAAGGCAATCGATCCTCGTGCATCTGCAGTCGTCAGCAGCCACCATCCGGTTTAAGGTTTGGCATTCACGATTTCCGGGCGACGATTCCCTGATGACAACGGACACGTCTTGATAATATCGAGCTCTAGTGAGAAGCAGCCGCGTTTGGCTTGAGAACTCGGAACGTGTAGGGGCAGAGCCAGAGGCCTGCAGTCCAGCCGAGCAAACGGAGCGTAAGGGAAACGTACACAGTGAACGGAGTATCCTTCATCGGATGGGATTCGTGTTCGGCATGTTCACCGTGCGCGTCGTGTTCGTCGTGATTTGACCCGTGATCGGATGCTGGAGGAGTGTCCGAAGGAGGGGACGCGTCGTGTGCTTCCGCATGGGATTCCATTGTGTCGCCCGCCGTACTCGGAGTCTCTGACCCGATCATGGGACCAAATACGATCAAGGCGACGACTGCATAAATTGCCAGGGCCAACATCAACCAGGGCAATGGGTTGCGCACTTTAAAACAATAGATGAGGACCCCGCCGATGAGCCCGACGATTCCCCAGTCAAAGATGATCCCGATCGTTAGGGCAACCCCAGTGATGAATAGAACCTCTCGATATGCGACGTCGACAGATTGTTGGGGAGAAAACTGGGGAAAGTCGGTTCGGTTCTGCTCAACGAGTTGGTTCACCGCCTCAGTAGTGGCAGCGACATCCATCGGAATGACAGCCGTCGCGGTCACCACGGAGAAAATCGTGAGCACAATCCCAATCAGCAGACCTGAGAGCGCACCGGCCAGGCAGCCGTACAACGCGGAGTAGGGTTTGTCTTGGCGACTGCCGATGATCCAGCCCAGCGTCACGGGAATTGAGATAAAGAGAGGAACCAGGAACGCAATGATGATGGTGCTGACCTCATGCCGGATCGGGGCATGAATCAATTCAATGATCCCTTCGAGTGCCAGCGCCAGCACTACCGCTTGAATCCAGTCGGCTCTCGTCATCGGGGCTGGGGCATGATGCTGGGTATGCGAAGGGTCGAGTTTCAGTTCGATTGCCCATTCCCCGTAGCGCTTCCATAACAACACGAAGGCAATTGCCAAGGCGTATCCAAACCAATCGCTTAAACCCCAATGCAGCAAGCCATGCTTTCCTAGCAGGGCGGTATAAGCCACGTATCCCAGGCTGAACCCAATCGAACCGGATAGAAGAACGACGCCGACTTCGCGCCAGGGAATTTCCGGAGACGTGCGCACCGAGATCGCGGGAGAGGTCATGAGTTACTCTCAATGGATCGGGACCAAACTCTGCCTGGCGAAGCCAGGTTGCAGGCATCACTTTATCAGGCTTGCTGGAGCGCCGCGCCCGTCGGAACCGGGCGGGCAAACGGATCCCATGCTTCGCAGCAGCAACTGAGATTGCCCGGCGACCGCCGTTCGGCTTAGGTTGATCCTCTGCCACTTCTTAGGGAGGCATTATGCTCGCTGCACGACGCTGGTTGTTCTTCTTTCTCTTCCTGGCGTTTGCCGTGCACGATGCCGCGGGGCAATTGCCCCAGTATCCGAAATCACGCGAGAAGGACGTCCAGTGGCAGTTCTTCCAGGCAATCCAGAACTTCAAGTTCGACGAGGCGAAGCAGTTGCTCAAAAACGGGGCGAGCGTCAATGGCAAGGATGAGCAAGACCAAACGCCGCTCTACAGGTGCTGTGCCGACGGTACGAAAATCGAGGTCATCCGCTTTCTGATCGAACAAGGGGCCGACGTCAATCAGGAAGTCTCCGGCGGAATCACGCCGTTGATCGCCGTCTGCGAATTCCACAGGCACAAAGGGCTCAATATCGAGCTGATTAAGTTCTTGATCGAATCTGGCGCTCGCGTCGAGCAAGCAGATGACATCGGCGAAACACCGCTGCAGCGGATCGCCTGGCAAGACAAGGAGCTTTACGACTGGGTCTTGAAACGCCACGGCAGGAAAGTGCCGAAGACGATCTACAAGAAGGTACCGCCGGAGATCACCGAGAAGTCGACCGAAGAGCTGTTAGCTTCGCTGCAACCGGATTTGAAGAAGAATCCGCAAGGCCCGCTCTTCACTCCCGATCGGTACGCCGTTCATCGCGAGCTGCTCATGCGCGGTGAAAAGATCGTTCCAGATCTTGCCAACGCGCTGCGGGCCGGCATCCCCGGCTATTACGACCGGCTCGTCCGTTGCTTGACCGACGACAACGCGCACGCAGTGATTCGCATCCTGTCCGAAGATTTGCAAAGCGAACAGCGCGCCTTCATGGCGATCATCACGATCAAGATGATTCGCTACGACGGGCTGAAACTGGTGAATGACGACTTGAAGCGGGAAGGCGCCGAGAACGCCTATCGCCATGTCATCACCGTCACCGATCCCGAAGAAGCCGGGGCGATTTGCGGGCAGATTGCCGATTTGGGAAGGCCTGCGACGCCTGTCATCTTGAAGTTGCTGAACGACAAGGACGACTTGCTTCGCGATGCCATGCGGCGAGGGCTGTACGGCGATGTTGAAGATCCGGCGATTGTTGCACAACTTCTGAAGGACTTGAAGCAAGAGCCGAAGCGCCGCGAACAGGCAGCGCAACTGTTGCAACTCGCGCCACAGACGAAGGAAATCCGTGCGGCACTGCTCGCGTTCATTCTCGATCCGCCGTTTGAAAAAGTCGAACCGAAGCAACCGAAAGCGAACAACGAATATGGTCGAGGCGGATACGGCACTACGGTGACGCCTCCCGCAATCGCACCGGCCGCGCCACTTCCAGCACCGGCGGCTATTCCCGTCCCCGGAGGTGCTCCCTTGGTGCCGCGCGGCGGCATCGCAGCAGTCCCGGCACCCTTTTTTGGACCATACTATGCAGCGCCCGTTCTCCCTGCGCCGACTCGCCGGTTGAACGAACCGCCGCTCGCCCCCGCCGATTCGAAGTACGGCAGAGGCAACCAGTTTTACAAAGGACTTGGAGAAGCAGCCAATGCGCTCGGCAAACAAGGTCCTGAAGTTCTGGACGAAATTCTTCCACTGCTCACGCCGCTCGACAATCCGCGGCGAGTAATCGCCATCCAAGTGCTGGGAACATTTGCCTGCGAACATCCGCCCCAAGTTGTCGCGCTCTTGTCGCACGACGACCGCGCGATTGCTACGGCGGCAATGTATGCGATTCGCCATAACTATGCTCCCCGCCGGGACGGCGAAGAGCCGGAATCGAGGAAACTTCTCCGCGCGCTCATCCGCAAGAATGAAGAACCCGTCACGCGGCTGGCGATCGACGGGTACGCGCCAGAACTTTATGAGAACGACGAGTTGACGGCGCTGCTCTTGAAGGTCGCAGTCGATAAGAATTACTCCGATTCGTCACGCGTCGCTGCGATCGACAAGCTCATGCGGGAGGACATTTTCCTGTTGCGAGATAAGGCTATTCCCGTTGCGGATTTTGTTCCCGTCTGCATCCGTGTTTTGCAAGAGGGAACGATCCTCGATCGCGAGGCCGCCGCCTATGCTGTCGGCGAAATCGGTCCAGATGCTAAATCCGCCCTTGCCGCTCTCAAAGCCTGCTTGCTTCTTCCCGAAGGCAAGCCCGATGAAGATGGCTTCACCGCCAAGTCGCTGGCCCCGGCGATCAGCCAGGCGATGCGGAAAATTGAATCACCCGATCAATTTGAGCTGCGGACGCAGCAGATCCGTCGGGAACGGGGAGAGTGACATCAGCCTGCCCCGCAGCGCCACTAGTAATACTGTCTCCGACGTGAAGTAGAGTTTCTCTGGCTGGCCATTGCCGGGAGACACTTTACCCAATTGCCAGTTGCCGACGTGGCGTGTTTCGGCACCTCTTCCGCTTGTAGCACCTCGGCAGGTCGCACGCATCAGGTGGATTGCGAAAGAGATTCCGAAACTTCGGTCACTTTACCTAAAGATTTTTCCCAACACACAAAAAAAGACTCTTCCGACGTGAAGCTGCTAGCTCTCCCAGACGATACACCTTCTAGTCGGTGGGATTCGTCCCAGCGATCACCCCGCGATTATGGATGAAGGACGTTCGTAGCGCGGGAATGCGACAGCTGACGGGCGCCGCCGATGGGTCCTGACTGCTGAACACGAAATATCGGCGAGATGCCGGCGGGCCGCGTGGTCCGGCGGCCGCTGCAACGGTGGGATGTTCCCACTTCGCAGTCAGCCCAATCCCGGAAACACTGTGCCCCTCACAGGCCGGATCAGGGAAACGCAGTTCAACATTTTTTGTTTTAAGGGGTATTTGGCATGAGCCGCATTAACACGAACGTCAGCTCTCTGGTTGCGCAAAAGACCCTCACGCGGTCCAATGCCACTCTGCAAACTTCGCTCAATCGTTTGAGCACCGGTTTGCGGATCAACTCTGGTAAAGATGATCCGGCCGGTTTGATCGCCAGCGAAAATCTCCGCCGCGACATCACGGCCGCCGAAAAGGCGATCAGCAACACGGAACGAGCCAATCAGCTCATCTCCACCGCCGACAGCGCTCTCGGCCAGATCAGCGGTCTGCTCAACGACATCCGCGGCCTGGTCACCGAAGCGGCCAACACGGGCGTTCTCTCGGACGAACAAATTGCAGCCAATCAGCTGCAAGTCGACAGCTCGCTGGAAGCCATCGACCGCATCGCTCAAGTCACGACCTTCCAAGGCCGCAAGCTCCTCGACGGCAGCTTGGACTTCATCACGAGCGTGAGCTCGGGTGCGTCGACGATTGCGGACCTCCAAATCAACAAGGCCACGTTGAGCGGCACGACAGCGCTGCCGGTCAGCGTCACGATCAATACAGCAGCCACTCAAGCCCAGCTGACGTACACGGCCGCTGGCTTCACCGCGGGCAACGAAGCCGCGGGCAGCTTGACGTTCTCGGACATCACGACCGCCGAAGCCGAAGCGAGCTCGAACCTCGCTTCGAGTGGTCTGGCCGATGCTTCCAACATCGTCGGCACGTTTGATGTAGTGTCGACCTCGTCGTTCGCCGGTGCTGGCGGCAACTCACTGACGGTGGCCTTCGCGGAAGACAGCGGCACGGCGACGAGCAGTGCTGCCGTGTCGGGCAACACGCTGACGATCACGGTCGGCACGCAAGGTGCCGGTGCCACGATCGCCCTGTCCACGATCCTGGGCGATCTCGCCAGCGATACCGACTTCACCAACAACCTGTCCTCGACGGTTTCGGCCGGTAACTACACGGTCGGTACCGATACGTCCGCCTCACTGACCTTCTCGGGCGGTGTGGATCAAGTCTCGGCCGACGACGTGATTGCGATCACCGCCGCCAACACGGGCACGGCCTACAACGGCACGGTCACGCTCACGCAAAGCGGTACGGCCGTGGCGGGGAGCATCACCGTAGGGCTGACCGGCGGGAATATCACGATTACGACGGACAACTCCTCGACCTACGACATCCAGGACATCGCTGATGCCCTGACAACCGCGCTGGGCACGGACTACGACGTCGCTGTGACCTCTGCTGGTGACGGCGATTTTGTTGCCGGCACCGACACACCGACGGTGGCCAACCTGACCGGCGGTACGGCTGATGCCGACACGGGCCTGTCGGCGGACCTCGTGCTGAAGCTCAGCGGCAACGACGGCTCGGAAGTGTTCAGCTTCGATCAGGGAGCGACGCTCTCCCAGATCGTCAGCTCGATCAACCTTCTCAGCGACTCGACCGGAGTGCAAGCAACCAATAACGCGGGCACGCTGGAACTCGAATCCACCGCTTACGGCAGTGCAGCCGCTGTGAGTGCGGAAGTTGTCAGCGAAGGGACCGGCGGTAACTTCGGCACGGGCTTGAGCGGAACGTACGACAAAGGTACCGATGTCGTCGGCACCATCAACGGCTACTCGGCGAGCGGTGCGGGTAACACGCTGTCGATCAACACGTCGGTCCTCGGCCTGTCGCTGACCGTCGCCGACGGCAGCAGCACGGCGGTCGCCTTCAGCATCACTG
>JADMIO010987982.1_pt1 | contig 17593 bp, 18 predicted proteins | sample 8958161 | NCBI WGS metagenome assembly JADMIO01 (sample SAMN16585339, study PRJNA669376) | soil metagenome | isolation source: Crop rotation soil | place: USA: Cullars Rotation, Alabama | collected 2011
GGCGCCCGCCAGGAGTTCAACGTCGCCGCGCTGAAAGGAATCGTGTACGGCATAGGCGCGTTCGGCACCGCGGCGGACTCGAAACGCCTCGAGGCCTACGATCCGGCGACGAACACCTGGACGACGAAGGCGTCGATTCCGTTCTCGTCCGATCATCCGAACGTCGCCGCGACCGCCGACAAACTCTACATCCTGGGCGAGGTCGGCGCGCAGAACAGCGCCGAGTACGATCCCGCCACCAACATGTGGACGATGAAGGCGCCCGTCCCCACCCAGCGCGCGGCGTCGGCCACGGCCGCAATCGGGACGAAGATCTACGTCGCGGGCGGCGCGATGGGATCGAACGGCGCCAGCTTCGGGCCGACCGTGCGCGACTTCGCCGCCTACGACACGGTGACCAACACCTGGGAGACGCTGGATCCGATCCCCGCGCCGGGCCGCAACCACGCGGTCGGCGCCGCCGTGAACGGCATCTTCTACATCATCGGCGGACGGACCAACGGCCCGATGGACGGCCTCCAGAACCGCGTCGACGCCTACGACCCGACGACCCGAACATGGACGCAGAAGGCGAACATGCCTGTCGCGCGCGGCGGCTGCATGGGCGGCGTGGTGAACGGTCAGATTGTCGTCGTCGGTGGCGAGGGCAACGCGCGCGACATCAACCCGAACGGCGTCTTCCCCGACACCGACGTCTACGATCCCGTCGCCGACATGTGGCGCGTGATGGCGCCGATGCGAACGCCTCGCCACGGCACGGGCGCCGCCGGCGTCGGGAACAAGCTCTATGTGCCGGGCGGCGCCACCGCCCAGGGCGGCGGAACCGCGGTGGCGATCCTGGAAGCCTTCACCCTGCCCTGATCAGCCCCGTCTTCGCGACGCGATCGCGAGAGCGATCCCGAGGACCAGGACGACCGCGAGCCACGATCCGGGGCGGGCCGTCGCGCAGCCACATCCGCCGCCGCCGCCCGTCACCGCGGGCGGCTCGGGCAGCGGCGTCGGCGGCTCCGGCGGCGGGTTGGCGCTGCACACGGCGGCGTCCCAGATCGTGCCGGGAGACATCGCGCCTTGCCCGGCCAGCGCCTGGCAGGTGGCCTGACACTGCGGGTCGTCGCGCACGCAGCCGAGGATGGCCTGGACCTGATCGTAGGCCATGGCCGCGTGCCAGGTCGCGCCTTCGTCCGTCGACGTGCCGAGCGCATACCCGACGCCGAAGTTGTCCGTCGCCGCGTACACAACGTCGCCCCGCCGTGACAGCCCCCGGATGCCGGGCGGCGACGCGACCGCCTCGAACGTCGCGCCGCCGTCGCGCGATCGGTACAGCGCGGGCGTCGTGCTGGAATCGACGAGCGCGCCCAGCAGCCGCGTGCCGCTTGCGAGCTGCGCGTATGACGTGAAGGTGCCCGCGATCGCGAGCGACACCGTGACGGTCGCGCCGCCGTCCCGGGTGAGGGCGATCGACTGCCCGTCGGCGCCCATCACCCGGAGCAGGACGGTGTCCGGGTCCACGGGATCGACGGCGATGATCCGCGCGACGCCGAGGCCAATCATCGGGCTGAGGTCCGTGACCGTCCAGCTGGCGCCGCCGTCGCCCGACCGCGCCAGCCTCGGCACCGTCGACGCGGCGTTGGTCATGGCCACATAGATCACCCGCCCGTCGCCGCGCGCGATCTCGACGCCGCCGATCCCGTCGCCTGCCGCCGCCTGGTAAAGCGGCGCATCGAAGGTCGCGCCGCCGTCGCGCGACGGGAACACGCCGAAGATCCCGCCGCCATATCCGATCGCGAGCACGTGGTCGGCGTCGTTCGGGTCCGGGAACACGTCGCTGACCAGCTGGTCCGCCAGCGCGCCGGCCGGCGTCTGCCAGCCACACGACCCGTCGTCCGAGAACACGAGCTTGTCGCCCGCGACGGTGAACAGTCGATGCCGCGGCGCCGGGCCTTGCTGGTAGAGGATGCCGTAGGCGTTGGCGTCGCGCTCGCACGACCACTGCCACGACCGGCCGGCGTCCTCCGAGATCACGAGGCCGAAGTTCGTGGCGAGGATGATCTCGTCCGGCCGATCGGCCGGGGTGATCACGCTCTGCGAATCCGGAAATGCGCCGTTGGCGCGGGCGGGCGCGGCCGCTGCCGCCAGCAGACCCGAAAAAACCAGGATCGCCCCAGCCGTGCGGCGCACGGCCCGGATTGTACGCCGCTACCGAAACCTCAGACGGGGGCCCGAACGGGCAGGTGCCAGCGGCGCTCGATGCTGTACGGCCACGGACGCGGCACCGCCAGAAACATGAGCGAAGACCCGAGCAGGCCGATGTTCTTCGTGAAGTTGATGATGTCGGCCTGGCGCTGGCCCGGATCCCGGTCGGCCCAGAACGCGTGCATGATCAGCGTGACGGGCACCAGGAACAGCACGATCGCCCCGACGCCGAGCCGCGGAAAGACGCCCAGCAGGAACGACACGCCGGCGACCAGCAGGAGCAGACCGGCCCCGATGACGGCCGCTTCCGGGGCCGGAACCCCGTGCGCCGCCGCGGCGCGCGACAGCGGACCCACGGCTGCGAACTGGTGGAACGCGCTCTGGAGGTAGTAGCCGCCCACCAGAATGCGACCGAGAAGGAATGCTTGAGCCATAATCCGCCTCCTGACAACCGTAAGGTAACGGCGTACCAGCTCTGGACAAGTCGGCCCCGACACGCGACAAACGCTGAGCCCGGCCGATAAGCCCCCGCATGACCAACCCGACCGACGGCGGCCTCTTCGCCGAGCCCAGCCCCGACAGCCCCGCGTCGTCCGCGCGCGCCCTCGCCGCACGCTGGCGCGAAGGCGACCCGACGGATGTGACGCTGCTGGCCGCCTGCATGCGCGAGCTGGCCCGCCTGCGCGGCCTGTGGAAGCGCCGGCCCGCGGGCTTCGACGGCGAGACCGTCACGCTGCTCCGCGAGATCGCGGCGGCGCTGGCGCAACCGTCCGCCGACGCCGCGCTGGCGGTCCTGCGCGAGGCGTTCGGCTACGACGGGTTCCGCGCCGGACAAAAAGAGATCATCGAGGCGCTGCTGGCCGGCCGCGACTGCATCGGCGTGATGCCGACGGGCGCCGGCAAGTCGATCACCTACCAGATCCCCGCCCGCATCCTGGGCGGGACGACGCTGGTGATCTCGCCGCTGGTCGCCCTGATGAAGGATCAGGTCGATGCGATGCGCGAGATCGGCGTTCGCGCGACCTACCTGTCCGCGACGCTGGACCTCGACGAACGCCAGCAGCGCATGCGCGACCTGGCGGCGGGCAAGTACGAGCTTTGCTACGCCGCCCCGGAAGGCATCGAAGCGTCGGTCGGCCGGCTGTTGCCCAGCCTGGACCTGCGGCTGATAGCCGTCGACGAGGCCCACTGCATCAGCCAGTGGGGCCACGACTTCCGTCCCGCCTACCGCAACCTCGCCGGGCTGAAGGACAAGCACGGCGGCGTCCCGGTCCTGGCGCTGACCGCGACGGCGACGCGCGAGGTGACCGACGACATCGTCTCGCAGCTGGGCATGAAGAGCCCGGTGAGCGTGCGCGGCAGCTTCTTCCGGCCCAACCTGCGCCTGTCGATGTACCGGAAGGGCGGCGACGATGGCGGGACCGCGACGGGCGGCGGCAAGCCGCGCGAGCGTGGGGCCGGGGCGAAAGGCTCACGCGCCGCGATCGTGAGCCTGGTCAGCGCGCGCCGCGGCCAGAGCGGCATCATCTACGCCATCTCGCGCAAGGCGTGCGAGGCGCTGGCCGACGTGCTGCGGGCGAAGGGCGTGCGCGCCGCCGCCTACCACGCCGGCATGGAGCCGCGCGCGCGCAACGAGGTCCAGGACGCGTTCGCGCGCGACGAGATCGAGGTGGTGATCGCGACGATCGCGTTCGGCATGGGCATCGACAAGTCGAACGTGCGCTACGTGATCCACCGCGACATGCCGCGTTCGATCGAGAGCTACTACCAGGAGGTCGGCCGCGCCGGCCGCGACGGGCTGCCCAGCGACTGCGTCCTGTTCTATTCGTGGGCCGATGTGCTGGCGTGCGATCGCTTCACCGCCGAGCTCGACGGCGAAGAGGCGGCGCGCCAGCACGTTCAGGTCCGGCGCATGCACAGCCTCGCCGCGGCGGGCGAGTGCCGCCACCGGTTGATCGCGCGCCACTTCGGCGAGCCGATGGCGGTGTGCGAGACGTCGTGCGACGTCTGCGCCGACTTCGACGTGCTGGCGGACAGCGCGCGCGTCGATCAGGGCCGCCGCGGACGGTCGCCGCTGGGCGGCCCCGACGTGGAACGCACCCCGGAGATGGACGACCTGTTCGGGCGGCTGAAGGCGCTTCGCAAGCAGCTCGCGGTCGAACGAAAAGTCCCGGCCTACGTCGTGTTCAACGACGCGACGCTGCTGCACATCGCGGAACGGCGGCCCACGTCCGAAGAGGCGCTGCTGGCGATCCCGGGCATCGGCCCCGCCAAGCTGACGCTCTATGGGCGCGCGCTGCTCGATCTGGTGGCCGGCGCGGGCCCGGGCGAACCGGCCTGATCAGGCTGCGTCCTCGATCTCGGCGCGCGGGGCTCCTCGGAGCGGTGGTACGCTTGATGCTGTTCCGGTTTCGCGGAGGTGCTGCTGGTGGATGCGATCAAGGTGACTCGAAAGCTCTCGAGACGTGCGGCGCTCTGCGTGGCGGCCCTGCTCGGTGGTTGCGGCGGAGCCTCCACCGCCGGGTCTGGCGGCCCCCTCGTGTTGCAAGCCTCCGGTGGGCCTGGTGGAACGGTGAGGGCCGAGGCATTCGTCATTGAGCCTGATTCCGGTGGCGGACAAGAGAGAACATGCGCCACCACGATGACGGCTGGAACGTGCCAGTTGACCTCCTGTCACCTCGGCGGAGTCGGCCTCGTCGCACCGGGGCACGGCAATATCGGCCCTCTCTCCGCGACCGTCGGTACGACGACGGTCCCTCTCAGCTACGACGGGTACGGATATCCGACGGTTGGTTTCCCGGCGTCGATCGCGCTCGGGACCGGTGACACGATGACGTTTCGCGGGGGAAGTCGGCTGGACGCGCCGTGGTTCGAGGTGTCCACGAGGATTCCAGGGGTCGCCGTCATCACCTCGCCTGCTGCCGCAGCCGACGGCAGTGCCCCGACGATCGACACATCCCAGGACCTGCCGGTCACCTGGGTGCCGATCTCGATCGGCCGGATCACGTTCGGACTCGACGGAGGGAACTGGGAGATCGGGGGAATCGCGCTCTCGATGACCTGCACGTTCGATGGCGCCTCCGGGGCCGGCGTCGTTCCCAGAACGCTCCTTGCGTCACTCAAGGAGATGACTGGCGCAAATCCGACGTACGCCGTCATGGGCGCCGCCCTCGAAGCAACGACCGTGGTCGGTGGACGCACGATCGTGACACAGAGCGCCCAGGACTCTCCGACGGCGACGCGCGCCTTCAACGTGACCCTTCAGTAGTGAACGTGCCAACACCGGAGATCACCATGTGGGTTCGCATCGGATCATTCCCCGTCAAGCCGGATCAGGTGGCGAATCTGAGACGGACGTACAACGAGCAGGCCGTTCCCAAGGTACGCGCCTATCCCGGGAACCTTGCCTGCCTGCTTCTCGAGCCGACCGTCGAAGGCGAACCGTTCCTCGTGATGACGGTCTGGCAGGACCGCGCGGCAGCCGAAAATTACGAATCGAGCGGTGCAGCAGCAGAGGTCGTGTCCCTCGTGCGGGCGTTCTTTGCCGGGCCGCCGACCCTGCGCTCTTACGAGTCAGCGAGTCTTCTCGGCCTCCCGTCGCGGGCGCCCGGCTAGCGTTCAACGCTCAATCGAAACCCTGACCCGTTCGCCAGCCGATCTCGACCGCTCGGCGCGAAGGGCCCGCGCGCCGACCCGCCGGTTGCGAGGATGCGGCCATGACATCCGAACGTCCCCGCTGGTCCTGGTTGCTGTTCCCTCACCTCTCGATCATCGTCGCCGCCAGCGTGCTGGCCGCGTGCGGCCGGCTGCCGGCGATGGCGCTGGCGCAGCGCGCAGGGCTCGACAAGATCGGCCACTTCCTGCTGCTGGGCACCCTGTCGCTGTTCGCGGTCGCGTTCGTCGGCCGCGCGCGCTGGGTGTGGGTGGTGTGCGCGCTGGCGGCACTTTCCGCGCTCGAGGAAGCATCGCAAGCGTGGTTTCCCGCCCGCACCGTCGACGTCTGGGACCTGGCGGCGAACCTGAGCGGCATCCTGCTGGGCGGGCTGAGCGCGACGCGGCTCACGCGCGTTGCGCGGCTTTAGAGGTTATGCTGCCAGCGTGTCCGCGCTCCGCGCGCCGGCGATCCTCCTCGCCGTCATCGCCACCTCGGAATTGCTGGCCGCGCCGGCGGCGCACGCCGACGACGCCGAGCCGACCGCGGACGACGTAGAGGCCGCCGCCACCGCCGCGGTGGCGTTCCCCGATCAGCGCTTCGGGCCGCGCTACGTCATCGACGACGTGCTGGTGCGCGGCAACCGCAAGACCGAGAAGTCGATCATCATCGCCGAGGCCGCCGCGCTGGGTCTGGTGCAGGGCGCCGCCGTCGATGCGTCCGATCCCCGGGTCGAGGCGGTGCGCTACCGATTGCTGGCGCTCGGCTACTTCCTCGACGTGCGCCTGTCGGTCAAGCGCGGCGCCAGTCGGGGCGGTGTCGTCCTGGTCGTGGAGGTCGAGGAGCGCGGGACGATCGTGATCAACGAGCTGTTCCCGAGCACCAGCGCCGCCACGGCGTTCTGGGGCGGGGCGGATCTCTCCGAGACCAACTTCCTCGGACGCGGCATCAACCTGGGCGGCGGCTTCGTCGGATCGACGACACCGGTGGTGCCCGGCGCGACCGCCGGCCTCGGCCTGCGGCTGCGCACGACGGTGCCGCCCATCGGCGGGCCCTACGGCCTCAGCCTCTCGGTCCTCGGCCTCTACAACGACGGCAGCGAGTTCTACCGCTTGACCGGCTCCCCGGACGATTCCGATCCGCGTGACTTCGTCGCGACGCGCGTGAAGCGCGCCGGCGGCATCGTCGGCGTCGGCAAGGACTTCCGTTCGCACATCCACCTGGGCCTCGACTTCCGGCAGGAGGCCGTCAGCGCCCAGCTGCCGGCGGGCCCGGCCACGCTGCCCATCGACTACATGATCATCCCCGGCAGCAGCCGGGTCGGCAGCGTCATCGCCACCCTCGATCTCGACACGCGTTCGGATCCGATCCTGCCGCGTTCGGGCATGCGGATCGCGCTGTCACTCGAGGCGGCGAACGGCCTCACGGGGTCCAGCTACGAATTCGTGAAGACCGTCCTCGAGGCGTCGGTCTACCGCCCGCTGCCGCGCGGGCACGCGCTGGGTTTCCACCTGTTCGCCGGGGCGATCGCGGGCGACGCGCCCTACTTCGACCGGTTCTTCATCGGCGATCTGAACCTGCTGCTGCCGCGCCGGGCGCTGGGCATCAACTTCTCGACCCTGTCGCGCAACCTGTTGAACACGTCCATCGCGTCCCACCGCTACGACGAGTACGCGGCGCGCGCGCTGGTCGAATACGCGATCCCGATCTGGCGGCGCCGCGGCTTCATCTACGGCGGCGACGCCTTCGCGGCCGTCGGGCTGTTCGGGATGGCCAGCCCCGGCAACTTCATCCCGCCGGGCGAATCGGGCTTCCACGCCCTCCCGATCGATCTGACCGGCGACCTCGGGATTCGCCTGGATACCTACGTCGGGATCTTCACGATCTCGATCGCCAACGCGCTCAGCCGCACGTCGTTCTGATGGCGCGCCGATGATCCGTCCGCAGACCTGGTTGTTCGCCGTGGTGCTCGTGGCCGGCACGGCGGTGCTGCCCGGCCGAGCCCGCGCCGACGATCCCCTCCCCCAGCGCGCGACGGGCGCGCAGGTCAAGAACGGGCAGCTGGTGATCAGCGTCGGGTTGCAGGATCTGTTCGGTCCCGCCGAGCGGCAACACCTCACCTCGGGCTTCTCGACGCGCGTCCTGATCCGGGCCGCGCTGCAAGATGCCTCCCGCGAAGACGGCGAGCCTCTGGCGCTGGCGGTGCAACGCGCGGAGATCGTCTACGACATCTGGGACGAACGGTTCAGCGTGCGCGTGACCCGGGGCCTGGGCGCCGAGCTGCGCGCGATCGCGCCGACCGCCGACGAGGCGATCTGGCGCGCGACGGCGCTGTGGCAGTTCCCGCTCGCCGACACGAACCGCCTGCGCCCCGGCGGCCGATACGTCGTGCTCGTGCGGGGCGATCTCAACCCGATCTCGGAGGACCTGCTGGCCGACGTGCGCCGCTGGCTGGTGCAGCCGGCGCGCGGGCAGCGGCGTCTGGGCGCGGGGGACAGCTTCTTCGGATCGTTCGTCAGCATCTTCGTCAACCCGCGCATCGATGACAGCGAGCGGCAGGTGCGCTTCGTGTCCCAGCCGTTCACGTTGCCCGCCCCGTTGCCGCCGGCGCCCCGGTTGCCGCCGGCGGGCCGGGCGGCGCCCCCCGGCCCGCCGACTGGAAAGGTGAAACCATGAAGCTGCCGCGCGTGCGTCCACCTGGCCGTTTCGAGTGGAAGATCCTCGCGGCGCTGTTCATCGTCGCGTCGCTGCCGCTCGCGGCGTCGGCGTACCTCATGTCGGTGACGATCGGCCGAATCCAGGCGGTCACCGAGCAGCACCAGGAGGCCGTGCGGCAGGCGCTGGGCGGCGCCGTCGACGTGTACCGGTCCTACTTCGCGCAGATGAAGGAGAACTTTCGCGACCGCGGCAACGAGATCGCGGCGGCGCGCATCACGCACGCCTCGGAGCTGGCCGACGTCCCCGACCTGCTGCGCGCGCGCATCCTGCAGGGCGATCGCGTCGTCGACGAATGGGCGCAGTCTGCCGAGGTGCAGGCCCGGACGCACGAGGCGCCACCGACGCTGGTCGCGCTCGCGCCCGAGGCGGGCGCGACCGAACCCCGCATCCTCGAGCTGACCTTCGGAATCTCGCGGGAGATCTACGCGAACTTCCTGGCGCTGCGCGAGGCGACCGAGAAGGAGCACGATCTCGACCGGGTGCTGCCGCTGATCCTGCCGCGCATCGTGCGCGGCCTCGGCATCGCGCTGCTGGTGGTGCTGGTGATCGCGACCATCCTCGGCCTGGGTGTCGCGCGCCGGGCCACCGGACGCGTGGCGGCGCTGCGCGACGCCGCCCATCGCGTCGGCGCCGGCGATCTCAGCGTGCGCGTCGCGCCACGCGGGAACGACGAGCTGGACGAGCTGGCGCGCGCGTTCGACGTCATGGTCGCCGAGCTGGGCGACGCGCGCTCGCGCCTCGGCTACCTGCAGAAGGTGTCGGCCTGGCAGGAGGTCGCCCGGCGGCTGGCGCACGAGATCAAGAACCCGCTGACGCCGATCCAGCTCGCCGTCCAGGAGCTGGGCTCGAAGTACCAGGGCGACGATCCGGTCTACCGGCGCCTGCTGGCGACCGCGCAGGAGATCCTGAACGAGGAGGTGGGCGCGATCCGGCGCCTCGTCGACGATTTCTCGGCGTTCGCGAAGCTGCCCAAGGTCGAACCGGCGCCGGTCGATCTCGCCCAGGTGGTGGAGGACTTCGCGCGCGCGCACCCCGAGTGGCAAGAGTTCCTCCACGTCGAGCGCAACGGAAAAGTGGGCGCGCTGTGCGATCGGATGCTGCTGCGCAACGTGCTGGCGAACCTCGTCGAGAACGCCGTGCAGGCTGCCGAGGCGACCGGCCGCAAGCCGGAGATCCGGATCGCGGCGACCGACAGTCCGGCCGACCGCGGCGCGCGGCTGACCGTCGACGACAACGGGCCGGGCGTCCCGGTGGACGCCCGCGAGCGCATCTTCGATCCCTACGTGACCAGCAAGGAGCACGGGACGGGCCTGGGCCTGGCGATCGTCCGCAAGATCGTCCTCGACCATGGCGGCGACGTACGCGTCGACGATCAGGCGTCGCCGCTCGGTGGCGCGCGCTTCGTCGTCACCTTGCCGACCGCGGCCGGATCGCGTACGACCGGCCCGCGAGTCGCAGCAGCGGACGACCGCCGGCCTCGTTGATCGCGTCGGGCGTAGACGGGCTTTGCCCGTCGGAGCCCATCGCGGGGGGTGCGGGACCCGTCTGAGGGTCCTGCGCAATGACGATCACATCGGCGACGACCGCGGCGGCGGAGGTCGCCAGGCGCGCCTCGAGGCGGCCGCCCCGCACCCAGGCGCGCAGCACGCCGGCGTCGTCGACGGTCAGCGTTTCGGGGTCGAGGGGCTCCTCGCTGCCGTCGGACAGCGCCAGGCGAACGCCGCCCGCCGGGTCGATCCGCGCGGCGCGCGCGACGAGTGGCGTGTCGGCGACGTCGTCCAGGTAGGCGAACCGCTTCTCGTCCAGCCGCAGCACGTAGCGCCCATCGGGCGGCGGCAGGCGATCCAGCCAGCGGTAAAGCGCCCGCTTGAACCCCTCGTGCGTCACCTCGGCGCCCTCGTGCACGAAGCGGCCTTCGCGATCGACGCGGATGCCCGAACGCCGGATCTGTTCCAGCCAGGCGGCCTGTTCGTCCGCCGCGTCGCTCATCGCTCGCTGCGACGCTAAGGCGCGCGCACGGCGCCGAGCCGCGTCAGCTCGTCTTTGGTGCGCAGCTTCTCTTTCTTGAGGCGGCTGCGCTCCAGCTGCTCGTCGGGCGTCAATGATAGGTGGCGTTCCAGCTCCGCCAGGCGCTTCTCCAGCTCGTCGTGCCGTTCCTTGAGCTGAACCATTCGAACCGACGCCGACCCCAAATCAACGCGGACGTTTTGCATGCGCGGACGACCTCCCGAGCTCCAATGATAGCTCGGAGCTCGAACGGCTTTCAACGTTTCGGAAGCGGTCGGCAACGCCAAGTTTCGGGCGCGTCAACGCCGGTGCGTCATCAGCCGCGCTTGGCTTCGAACGCGGCGATCGCGGCCTCCTGCGAGAGCAGGAATTCCAGCTCGTCGACGCCGTTCAGCAGGCAGAAACGCGCGAACGGCTCGATCGGAAACGTCGCGCGGGTGCCGTCGGACAGCGTCAGCGTCTGGTCCGCCACCGATACGGTGACCTGTGTATTTGGCGCCGCCAACAGCTTCGCGTGCGTCGCGGCGTCGACGACGATCGGGACCAACCCGTTCTTCAGCGAGTTGTTCCTGAAGATGTCGGCGATCGACGTGCTGATGACGGCACGGAACCCGTAGTCGACGAGCGCCCACGGCGCGTGCTCGCGCGACGAGCCGCAACCGAAGTTGTCGCCCGCGACGAGCACGGTGGCCCCGGCGGCGGCCGGCTGGTTCAGCACGAAGTCCGCCTTCGGCGCGCCGTCGGCGGCGAAGCGCCAGTCGGCGAACAGCTTGCTGCCGAGTCCGACCTTGCTGGTCGCCTTCAGAAAGCGCGCCGGGATGATCTGATCGGTGTCGACGTTCTCGACCGGGAGAACGACAGTCCGCGAGGTGATGGTGGTGACCTTGTCCATTACGTCAGCTCCCGTGCGTCGGTGATCTTGCCCGTGACCGCGGCGGCCGCGGCCGTCAGCGGGCTGGCGAGGAACGTGCGTCCGCCCGCGCCCTGGCGGCCTTCGAAGTTGCGGTTGCTCGTGCTGACCGCGTACTGCCCGGGCGACAGCTGGTCGCCGTTCATCGCGATGCACATCGAACAGCCGGCCTCGCGCCATTCGGCGCCCGCGTCGCGGAACACCTGGTCCAGGCCCTCGGCCTCGGCCTCGGCCTTGATTTTCTGCGATCCCGGCACGACCAGTACGCGCACGCCGGCGGCGACCTTGCGCCCCTTCATCACGCCCGCGGCGGCGCGCAGATCCGACAGCCGCGAGTTGGTGCAGCTGCCGATGAACACGACGTCGACCTTGTGGCCCAGCATCGGCTCCTTCGCCTGCAGGCCCATGTACGCCAGCGCCTTGGCGGCGGTCGCGTTCTCGGGCTCGGGGACGGCGCTGCTGATCGGGATGCCCATGCCCGGGTTGGTCCCGTAGGTGATCATTGGCTCCAGCGTCGCGGCGTCGAACTTCTCCTCGCGATCGAAGACCGCGCCCTCGTCGGACGGCAGCTCGCGCCAGGCCGCCACGGCCTTGTCCCACGCGGCGCCCTGCGGCGCGCGCGGCCGGCCCTTGAGGTATTCGAAGGTCGTGTCGTCGGGGGCGATCATGCCGGCGCGCGCGCCGGCCTCGATCGACATGTTGCAGACGGTCATGCGCTCTTCCATCGACAGCGCGCGGATCGCCGACCCGCGGTACTCGAGGACGTAGCCCGTGCCGCCGCCGATCCCGAGGCGCGCGATCACGGCCAGCACCAGGTCCTTGGCGGTCACGCCGGGGCGCAGCTTGCCCTCGACGGTCACGGCCAGCGTCTTCGACGGGTTCTGCAGCAGGCTCTGCGTCGCGAGCACGTGCGACACCTCGCTGGTGCCGATGCCGAACGCCAGCGCGCCGAACGCGCCGTGCGTGCTGGTGTGGCTGTCGCCGCACACGATGACCGCTCCGGGCTGCGTCAGTCCCAGCTCGGGGCCGATGACGTGGACGATCCCCTGCCCCTTCGTGCCCAGGGCGTGCAGCTCGATGCCGAAGTCGGCGCAGTTCTTCTCCAGCGCCGCGATCTGCAGGGCGGCGGCGTTGTCGAGGACCGGGATCCGACCGTCGCGCCCGCGCGGCGTCGTCGGCGTCGAATGGTCCATCGTCGCCACGGTCCGCTCGGGCCGCCGGACCTTGAGGCCCTTCTCGCGCAGCCAGGTGAACGCCTGCGGCGAGGTCACCTCGTGCACGAGGTGAAGGTCGACGTACAGGATGGCGGGCGTGTCGGCGCTCGCCGCGCGCACCAGGTGCGCCTCCCAGATCTTCTCGAACATCGTTCGAGGCTTCGCGGTACCGGCCGGCTTCATGCTCGACACTCTGGCCCCGACGGCGCCCGGGCGTCCAGTGACATCCGGAGGCTCATCAGTTAAGTATTACTTAACTGTGGACCCAAGCCTGATCCCCGCCCTTCACGACGCGCTGGTCGTGGCGCAGACCGGTTCGGTCGGCGAGGCGGCGCGCCGCCTGCACAAGACGGCCTCGGCCGTCTCGCAGCAGCTGCGCCGGATCGAGCAGCGGTTCGGCGTGGCCCTGTTCGAACGCGCGGGCCGCGGCCTGCGTCCCAGCCCGGCCGGCGAGACGGTGCTCGGCAGCCTGACCCGCCTCTTCGACGAGGCGTCATCGCTGGAAGGGATGCTCGACGAGCTGGCGAGCGAGCGCGTCACGACCCTCCGCGTCGCGGCCAGTGACTACCTCGGGGAGGCGTTGCTGCTGCCCGTGCTGCGCCGGCTGGCCGCCGACGCGACGCCGCTGCGCTTCGACATCACGACGACGAACTCGGTCGAGGCGGCGCGGCTCGTCGCGGACGGCCTGGTCGACGTCGCGATGGTCAGCAGCCACCGGCCCGCGGGCCCGGACGCGACCGTGCTGTGCGGGCAGCGGTTCTACTGGATCGCGCCGCGCCGCGGCCGGGGCGCCGCGCAGCCGCTCAAGTCACGGCTCGGCAGGGAGCCCCTGCTGCGTCTCGGTGCCGGCAGCCAGGGCCGGCGCGTGCTGGATGAGATGCTCGCGCGGCTGCGCCTCCAACCGCCGTCGACGATCGACGTCCCGAGCGTGTCGCTGATGCTCTCCTACGCGCGGCAGGGCCTGGGCATAAGCCTGGTCCCGGGGCTCGCGCTGGCGCGCGGCGATCGCCGGCGCCTGGTCATCGAGCGCGCTGACGTCGCGCCGATCGACGTGCACCTCGTCTGCCGCCCCACGCTCAAGCGCACGCGGCCGGTGGCGCGGTTCCTGGACGGGCTCGCCGAAGAGGCGCGCCGCGCCGCCGCTCTACCCCCGATTGCGTAGCCGCTCCGCGCCAAGGCGCGGGGGACGACTCAGCCGGCCGCCGCCGTCTCCGCTTCCTTCTAGGCTTCTTCCGTCGCGTAGAACAGCGTGATCGACAGACAGTGAAACTGACTATCCGAGCTCTGCGTGACGATCTTGTCGACCACCCGCGCCCGCGGATTGTCCGCCAACCAGCGCGTGATCACGTCGCCCAGCATCTCTCGTTCCCTGGCCTTCGTGGCCGTGAACACCTTGACCCCCATCGTCATTTCCTTTCGTTCTCCTTCAGCGAACTTCGAAACCGAGGCTGCCAAGTTTGCAAGCAATATGCCGCGGCGCCACAGGAGACATGCGGCGTGAATCAGGCAATTCGCGCCGCGTGTTGTACGACGTCCCACGACCGCTCGTGGGATGGCCACGGCGGTTCGTAGTCGTTCTCAGGAAACCGTCGACCGTAACCGGCAGGGCGCGGCGGCGTAGACGAGATGGGGACGCATATGTGATCGCAGCCGGCAACATCATCCTCGATCGCCTCCGACCACGGCTGCTGGCGGCGCGACCGGTGGCTGCACTTGTAGTGCGGCTCGGCCCGTTCTATCAAGGGGGCAGGAAGCTCATGGCCATCGAACCGGAGGCGCGGGAAGCGGCCGAGGTGATGGCCCGATACTGTCGCGGCGACGCCGCGGCCTTCCAGAGGTTGTACGGCTTGCTGGCCCCGCGCATCCTCGCGTATCTGACCGGCTTGCTCGGCGACAAGGCCGCCGCCGAGGACATGCTGCAGCTGACCTTCCTCAAGGTGCACGAGGCCCGAGGCAGCTACGTGCTGGGCGCGAACCCGATCCCGTGGATCTACACGATCGCCCACCGCACCAGCCTGGACGAGCTTCGCAAGCGCAAGCGCAGCCGCGTCCGGCTGAGCAAGGACGGCGAGCTGGCCGCCGAACCGTCGGCGCACATCACGGGCGTCGCCGCGGACGCGCATCCAGATCCCGCGGGCCAAGCGGATTCGCTGTCCGACCCGTCGGCCGCCGCCGGCGCGCTCGCCGCGCTGGCGAAGCTGCCCGAGAATCAGCGTCAGGCGTTGATCCTGACCAAGGTCCACGGCCGATCGATCGCCGACGCGGCGATGATCACCGGCAGCACCCCCGGCGCGATCAAGCAGCGGGCGCACCGCGCCTACGTGACGCTGCGGCAGCTGCTGGGACGCAAGGAGACGGCATGAGCAGCGGCGACAAGGACTTCGACGAACGCCTGCTCGGGCAAGCGACCGGCGTCGACGCGCCGCCCCCCGCGCCCTCGCCCGACCTGATGCGCGCCGTCGCGGACATGAAACCGGTCCGGACACGCACGCGGTTCGGAGCGGCGGCGGTGGTCGCGCTGCTCGGGCTGATCGGTCCGGCGGTCGTGCTGGCGCGCGGGCCGCTTCGCCGCGATCTGGCCGCGCTGCCGATCGCGTGGGTGCTCGCGGCGGCGGCGCTGTGGGGCGGTGCGCTCGTGCTGTCGCTGGTGGCCGCGCTGGTGCCGCGGCGGGGCGACGTGCTGCCCGCCCCGAGCCGGGCGTCGCTGCTCTCCGGAGCGGCGACCGCCGTGGTGGCGTTGTTCGCGCTGTTCGCGACCGTCGACGTTCCGGGCGTCAGCATGCTGCCGGCCGAGCGCGGCTGGACGCTGCTCCAGTCCTGCGTGCACTGCATGGGCACCATCGGCAAGGTCGCCGCCGTGTTCCTGATCGCCGGACTGCTGGCGCTCCGGCGTCTGGTTCCGGTCGGTGGCTCACGCGTCGGGATGGCGCTGGGCGCGGCGGGGGGCGCGATGGGCGGCCTGCTGCTCGTGTTCATCTGTCCGTTCGCCAGCGCGGCGCACGTCGTCGGCGGTCACGTCGCGGGGATGGTGCTGGCGGCGGCGGTCGGCGCGATCATGATGCGCGTGACCGCCCGCTACGCGATCATGATCGCGCTGCTCGCGCTGATGCTCGCGACGGCGTGAGCGGCCGCCGTCGTCGGTCTCAGTTGCAGTCGACGACCGCGAGCGCGCCCAGCACCGGGTGCGCGCCGGCGGGCACGGTCGCGCCGCCGGTGAGGCACTTGCCCGCCGGAACCACGACCGGCTGGGCCGCGGCCGTCGACGCGATGGTCAGCGTCCCCTGCGTGACCTTGATGCCGCCCGCGAAGGTCGGCGTCGCGGGCGCCGCGGCGACGCTGACCGCGAAGCCGCTGTTGTCGAGCAGCACGCGGTAGGTCTCGTCCAGGAGGTATGACGGAGGCGGCGTCGTGTACTCGGAGGCGACGCGCCCCAGGTGATACCCGAGGTCGAGATCGAAGCGCGGAAGCATGCGGATCTCGGGCTGGCCCGCGGCGTTCACGTACAGGTGCGCGTCCAGCCGGTCCATGTCGTACGGGTTCCAGCCGAGGTCGAAGATGCGCGCGCCGTGCGCTTCGACGGTGACCGCGCCAACGCCGACACCGGTCGCCGTGAGGTCGTCCGTCGCCTCCGTGAACGTGGCCTGACCGTGGACGCCGCCGACGTGCACACGCAGATCGCGGTTGGGAGAAGCGACGCCCATCGGATCCCAGTCCCCGAGGACGTCGAGCGCCCCCATGTCGACCTTGACCGCGAGCGCCTGAACATTGCCGTCGGCCGTCACGGCCACCGTCGGATCGCTGGCGGCCAGCTTCACGTCGGGGCCGACCGCGCCGTTCGAATCGAGCGAATCGATGTGGATCGCCTCCAGCACCGAGACGCTGAACGTCACCTTCTTCTCGCCGTCCTTGTGGACGCCGAGGCGGATCTTTCCGGTCAGGGCCTGGTGCGCGCCGAACGGACTGTCGTTGCCGAGCGTCTGGCTGATCACCTGCGTCGCCTGGTCGGCCTTGGCCAGGTCCATCTCGAGCGCCAGCAAATCGGAATGAATGAAGAACGCCGACAGCTCGAGGCGCTGCGGCCCGATCAGGACACCGAGGCGCACGCCGTCGCCGTCGGCGCGCAGCGACACGCGCACCTCGAGCCGCGTGAGGTCGTCGACGCAGCCGGAGATCAGCTCGGGAACCGTGCCGGGCGGATCATCGGCGCTCGGGATCCGGCGGCAGGTCGGATCGGGCTGCAGCCGGTAGATCGCCTCGTCGTCGGTCGTCGATTCACGGTTGGCGTCGGCGAGCACGCGCTCGCGGAGCCAGGTGCGCAGTTGATCGGCCGTGTCGTCGAACTGTTCTTCGGTGGTCAGCATCGACGTCATCCCCGCCATCGCGGCCGCCAGCGGGCTGTCGCCCATCGCGCTGCCCATCGCGGGCGGCATCGGCGACGGCATCGCACCCGCCAACCCGTCGCCCGCACCCTGGATTCCGTTCGCCATCGTGGCGAGCCCGGAGTTTTCGTCCTGGGTGAACGCGACGCCGCCGCCCGACTGGTGGACGATCTCGCGCGCGTGCAACGCGGCTTGATCGGCGAGCAGCGACGGATCGATCGGCTGTACGGGCTGCTGGCAAGCGAGCAGCGGGGTGGCGAGCAGGGACAGCAGGGACAGGGTGGGCGTCAGTGAGAGGCGCATGGCGGGGGCCCAGTGCAATCGCCATGACAGGGGCGCGCCACCGCCCACCGGCAGCGCTAAGTGGCGGTTTCCGCGAGGATCCGCGTGAGGGACGTCATGTCAGCGGGCGCGCGCACTGGTCAAAAGCTGACGGGCGGCGGTGGGGCGCGAGCAGGTTGCCGGCGCGCCGGTCAGCCGGCGTTGCGAGGCTTCTTCATGGTGATGTCGGGCGGGCGGC
>JADMIO011475831.1_pt1 | contig 17591 bp, 8 predicted proteins | sample 8958161 | NCBI WGS metagenome assembly JADMIO01 (sample SAMN16585339, study PRJNA669376) | soil metagenome | isolation source: Crop rotation soil | place: USA: Cullars Rotation, Alabama | collected 2011
CGCGACTTCAAGTCACGTGAATTCCAAGCTTCGGATCCCACTGTGCTGGAAAGGCCCGCGACGTCTCCGGCATGGCCGATGCGCTTTCCTGCCACGAACAGCGAGTGCATGGCGCACAGCGTGTCGGACATGGCGAGACCGCGAATCAGATCTTGCTCCGGGAAAAACGCAGGATGATCGGTGTCCCAGGCGATGAAGCTGGCGAGTGCACCCTCGCTCAGCACGCCGGTGCGCAGCGCGGGATGAAGCGTCCCCGGAAGCTGTAGCGCGCGAGCGAGCAGGGCCTGCGCATCGGCATGGGGTGCGTAGGCGCGAGCGCGCTGATTGCGCAGGTCCATGGTTTCGCGTGCGGCTTCGAGGGAGCCGCTTTCGAGAAAGCGCTGGTAGGCCGCGCTGCCCGTGATGGTGGCCGTGGCGGCTCCGCGCGCGAGGCGCAGCTCCTTCTGCAGGTTCATGGAGTCGTTGCTGGCGGCGCAATCGGTGGCGATGACCCAGCGTGCGCCCGCGTCGCTCCACATGGCCGCGGGGCCGGGAAAGGCGAACTCCAGCTGGGAGCTCGGGCAATGCACGAGCGTGTGGCGCGAGGCCTCGAGCAGGGAAAGATCGGCCCGCGGCACGAACAGACCGTGAGCCATCACCAGCGACGGTGCGCGTGCCAGCACGCCGGTGCGCGCGAGCACTTGCAGTGGTGAGCAACCCTCGCGTGACAGCACGCGCGTGAGCTCTTCGAGCGACTGGGCCACGTGCACATGCACGGGCAAGCGCTCGCGCTCGGCCAGCTCGGCAATACGCGTGAACAGCGCAGCGCTCACCGTATCGGTGGCATGGGGACCGAGGGCTGCGAGCACGCCGCGCTCCCGATAGGAAGAGTTGCCGGCGATCTCCAGCGTGGCTGCGAGTGCGTTTTCCCAGTCGGCTGCGCCCGGTCCGCTCAGGTCCTGGAGGGTGGGCGCCACGACGCCGGCTAGGCCCGTGTCGAGCAGCGCGTCCGCCAGCGCGGTGCCGCCGTAATAGTGGTCCCAGACGAAGCCCACGCCGCACAGCAGCGACTCGTAGGCACCCATGCGCGAAAAAGCCCGCACGTCCTCGGCGCTGAGCCGGCTTTCGTAGTGGAAAAACAGGTTCTCCACCAGGTTTGGCCGCGGTGCGTCGGCGTCGATTCCGCGCAAGAAAGCCAGTGCCAGGTGGGTATGGGCGTTGACGAAGGCCGGCGTGATCAGCAGGTCGTCCAGCGCGAGGACGTCCGGATCTTTGCGCCGGCGCTGCGCCTCGTAGGCCGCCGAATCGAGACGCTCGACGCGCTCGATTTTCGTTTCTGTCACATGAATGAGCGCTGGCTGTATTACGAGTCTGCCCGCTTCTTCGAGCAGGACGCGCCGAGATCGCACCACGAAGCCCATCGTTGCGATATTACTCCATGGGCACGCGTCACAAGTTGACGAACCTCACCGGCAGCTCCACTGTCCCGGACCTGCCCAATTCTGCTCGCGCGCGGGACCGCGCGCTTCGACTTTCGCGGAGAAACAAGCCATGGCCATCCCCCAGCTCATTGCGGTGCCGTCTTCCCCCGCCAATCTGCACGATGCGCGTTTCGATGCGCTGGTCGTGGTCTGGGCCGGTGCAAGCACGGGCTTCTCGAGCGTCGATGTGGCGCTCGAGAAGGCCAACGCCCTCGATGCCCGCGTGGGTAAAGATGTGGTGCTGGTGCCGGCGCACGACGTGGCGGGCGGACGCATCATCGTCGCGCCCACCGGTCCGATGACGCGTGACTACGACGACGTGCGCAGGCTGGGCGAAGCTGCCCGTGCCGGTGTGACGCGTGCGCGCGACGCGGGCTCCAAGGCGCCGCTGCTCGTGCTGGCGACCCAGAAAACGCGCTTCGAAAAGAGCCTGCAGGTGGCGCTGCTCGGTGCGCTGACCGCGCTGTGGGAGCCGCTCGAGGCGCGCGAGGCGCGCGGTGAAGCGAACGTGGAGCCCGTGCAAAAGCTGGGCGTGCTCGGTGCGAGCGAGGAGCTCGTGAAAGTGGCTGCGGCCATCGAGAGCGGCAAGCGCCTGGCGCGCGATCTGTGCGGCGCCGATCCCGAGCGCATGCGTCCCGAGTCGTTCGCGGCCGCGTGCGTGGATGCGTTCCTCGACACGAGCGTCAGCATCAAGGTGGTCGAAGAGCTCGACACGCTGGCCTATCAATATCCGCTGCTGCTCGCCGTGGCGCGCGCTTCCTTGCGCGTCGATCGCCACCGTCCGCGCGTGATTCACCTCGAATACACCGGCAAGGGACCCATCGAGCGCACCATTCTGCTGGCAGGCAAGGGCCTCACCTACGACTCGGGCGGCGCCGATCTCAAGGTCAACGGACACATGGCCGGCATGAGCCGCGACAAGGGCGGAGCGGCGGCCGTGGCGGGCATGCTGAAGACCATCGCCGAGCTCAAGCCCGAGCGCGTGCGGGTGGTGGGTCTACTCGGCGTGCTGCGCAACAGCATCGGGGCCGATGCGTTCGTGAGCGATGAGATCATCACCAGTCATGCCGGCGTGCGCGTGCGCATCGGAAACACCGACGCAGAAGGACGCTTGGTGCTGGCGGATCTGTTGTCGCATCTACGCGTGGTGGCAAAAGACGCCGTGGCGCCGCACATCCTGTCGGTCGCCACGCTCACCGGACATTCTGGACGAGCAGTGGGACCTTACTCGGTGCTGATCGACAACGGCCCGGCCAAGAAGCATGGCGTTGCGCAGACGCTGGACGCGATTGGTGAGCGCTGGGGCGACCCGTTCGAGGTCTCGCGCCTGCGTCGCGAAGATTACGACTTCATCCGCGCGCGCACCAAGGCTGACGACGTGCTCTCGTGCAACAACGCGCCTTCGGTCGATACGTCGCGCGGGCACCAGTTCCCGGCTGCGTTCATGGCCGTGGCTTCGGGGCTCGATGCACACGGCAGCGACTCCCACGAGCCGCTTCCCTACACGCACATCGATCTCGGCGGCAGCGGCTGCGAAGGCGGCGACTGGCAGCACGGTCGTCCCACGGCGGCCCCGGTTACGGCGTTGAGCGCGTGGGCCGCGGGCCTCGACCGCGATTAGTTCTGCCGCTGGGAATGGTGAATCAGACGCTGGAGGTGCGGGCGCGCCGGATGCTCGCGTCGATGCGCAAGTGGATGATGGTGCCGTTGTTTCGGCAATCATGCTCAGTGGTGCTGCGGAGAAGGGGCCGCTCGTTCTGGGTAGCTCGGTATCCGTCAGCGCCACCGACCACAACGGAGTGGCCACGGGACTCGTCTTCAACACCGAGACCACGGACGACCTCGGACATTTCGAATTGTCCGTGCAACATCACGGCATCGTGGCCCTGGAGGCGAATGGCTACTACTTCAACGAGGTCACGGGAAAGCTCGCCGCGGCGCCGATCACGCTGCGCGGCTGGTACGAGCTGAGTCACGACTCTGGACAGACCGCGAACGTCAACGTGCTGACGCACCTGACCAATCGTCGTGTTCGTGCGCTCTTGCAAGTCGGCTCTACGCTGGCACAGGCGGTCTTACAGGCCCAGAGCGAGCTCGTGCAGACGCTCGGCATCGGCAGTGCCGCGACGGGCGCAGGAACGTCGCTCGACATTGCAAGTAGCGCCTATCTGTTCGCGTTGAGTGCCGTGACCGCGCAGGCCGCATGGATCAGCGGTGGCGAAAGCGGTGCCGACGCAGCGCTGCAGGAGCTGCTCAACAAGCTTGCGGTGGACTTGGCGGACGACGGTGCGGTGGGCGCTGCGCTGCACGGTGCCTTGGCCGTGGCGGAGGACGCGCTCGACGTACGGGCCGTGACCGATCAGCTTGCGACGAGGCTGGGCACGAGTGTGCCCGACTTGAACGGTCAGCTCGACTCCGATCTCGATGGCCTGCTGAACGCCGATGACAACTGTCCGAACGTCGCCAATTCCGACCAGGAAGACACGAACGGCGACGGAGTGGGAGACGTGTGCTGTGGAAACGGCGCCGTCGAAGGCGACGAAGAGTGCGACGACGGCGCGCTCAATGGCACGACCCGCGACTGCACGCCCGCTTGCACGACGCACCGTTGCGGAGATGGCGATCCGTACAGCGGCGACGAAGCCTGCGACGATGGAAACTCCACGAACGGTGATGCCTGCGACAACGACTGCACGCTCCCGCATTGCGGCGACGGCGCGGTCAATGGCGACGAGGCATGTGACGACGCCCATCAGGAAAACGGCGACGGCTGCGACATCAACTGCACCGTCTCGGCCTGTGGCAACGGCGCCAAGGCTCCCGATGAGCAGTGCGATGACGGCAACCTGACCAATGCGGACGGCTGCGACGCTGATTGCACCAACAGCACGTGGCTGATCGAACTCGTCAATCCCGTCAACCCGTTCGTGTTGCGCAACAATTCTCAGGTCACGGTTCGAGTCTCCACCATCACGGAGGGGCAGGCGACTCCTGCTCAGGTGAAGGGCGTCTCGGTAGAGGCCGCTGGCCTTACTGCCCTACTCGACTACGACAGCGACAATGACTGTTGGTACGGCTTTCTGGCGCTGGGTAACATTGCTCCAGGACCGGCCGAGATGGTGGTCACGGCGACCCGGCTCGATGACACCACGGTGGTGCACACCTTTCCGTTTACGTTCGACTCCACCGTGACGACCACGCCCGAGCTCGGCAAGCTGACGCCCAGCGCGGTGGACGCGGGCAGTCCCACGTTCACGCTCAAGTTGGGCGTGGCGAAGGAGAACAACCAACCACCCAGCTATACGGGCACTCCCTTTGTGCCTGGATCGGTTGCCTACTTCGATGACACCGCGCTGGAAACGACGGTCACGAGCGTCAGGACTGCCGAAGCCGTCGTGCCAGCCGCGTTGGTGGCGCGCGGGCTGCATTCCATCACAATGAAGAATCCGGGAGCTTCGGGGGCGGTTAGCAATGCGCTCGCATTCGCCGTTGCGGACCATGTACCCCGGCAAGGAGCTTGGTCCACTACTGGCAGCATGGTAGAGGGACGTTACGAAACCGCCTGCCTGACACTGGCGGATGGTAAGCAGCTCGCTGCAGGTGGCGCAGGCTCGAGCACTGGCAAGACCGCTGAACTTCATGATCCTGCGACCGGATTGTGGGCCGCGTCTGCCGCGCTGAAGGCTGGGCGCCCCTACGGTTCATCCGCGCTTGTCCTGACGGGTGGTCTCGCCCTGGTTTTGGGGGGTGAGGACCCGCTCTCATCAGAATTCAAGCAAAGGTTGTTTGCGGAGACTTTCGATCCGCAGACGCAATCCTGGACGCTTACGGATTCCGTGATCGAGATGCGCTTCGGGCCTGTCCTGGTCTCGCTTCTGGACGGATCAGCGTTGGCCATCGGCGGACATCATCCCGGGCAGGTTTCGCCCGATATGGACACCTCCTCCGCTGGAGTCGAGCGCTTCGACCCCGACACGCGTGCGTGGACCGCGTTGCACTCCATGTCGACGGGCCGCGAGGCTCACGCCGCGACGGTGCTCGCGAACGGTAAGGTGTTCGTGACGGGCGGACGGATCCGGGACATCGGATACGGTACGACGCACCCCGGTTTCACCCCCCTGGCGAGCGCCGAGATTTACGATCCGGCGACCGATACCTGGACGCCCACCGGCTCCCTCTCCGAGCCCCAGGTCGGCCCCATCGCGCTGGCTCTCCCAAACGGAAAGGTGCTCGCATTCGGCGGGCGCAAGAGCGATGGCACGTTCGCGACGACCCAGCTCTGGGATCCAGACAGCGAAACCTGGAGTAAGGCAGAAACTGGCTCTTTCGTGCATGGGACGAACGCCGTGCTCCTGCCGTCGGGGCTGGTATTTGCTGTCGGTTATGGCGTCGACGGGGCGAGCAGCGCAGCGCTGTACGATCCGGAGTCAGCCTTCTGGTACTACGCCAGGCCCATGCCCCACTTGAAGACCTTCTTCAGCATGGCGGTGCTGCACTCCGGAAAGGTGCTGGTGGCAACCGGCAAGGCAAGCGATTCCAACAAGGGAGACGCCACTGCAAACATCTTCGACCCCACTGTTCCCTGATCCAACCTTACGTCAGTAATCACTCTTGTGCGGTTGATCGCCCTGCCGCGTAGCCGTTGTGGTGTGCGTCGTTCACACGGCGCATCGAAAGAGTTTGCAAGTGGTGCTGCTCGGTGCGCTGACTGCGCTGTGGGAGCCGCTGGAGGCGCGCGACGCACGTGGCGAGGCCAATGTGGAACGTGCGTAAGAGCGGGGCGTGCGAGACTGCCAGTACGGCCGTCCCAAAGCGGCGTCGGCCACCGCCTGAGTGCGGGACCGCGGGCCTCGATCATAGCCGCGGGGTTTGTGTGCCACAGTTGTGGATTATTGCGGCACGGACAAGTTATCGGACTCACACTGTTTTGCTATGGGCGACCCTGTCGGTGCGACCCTGACTCCTCTGGCGGATCCGTCGGCCTGAATCCAGGCGCTCTTACCACCAATCAACGTTGCTTGGCCAGGGGCCAGGGTGGATCATGCAGAACATGAGTTTGAGGTCGCGCATCCATAAGCTCACATGCCTGTGGGGGACGTTAGGACTCCTTGCTTGTAAGGACATTGCGACCGTCGGGAGTGACGCCTCGACGAAGCACGACGCGGCCATGCCCATCGATGCGGCGAGCAGCGAATCAGACGCCGGCGGAGGCGGTGAGCCCGATGCCCGCGTCGATGCGCAGGCAAGCGGCGATGGTGATGCTGCCGTCGGCTCGGCAATCAAGCTGAGCGGCGCTGCGGAAAAAGGCCCGCTGGTGCTCGGTAGCTCCGTATCCGTCAGTGCCGTCGATCAGACTGGCGTGCCAACCGGACAAGTCTTCAACACGCAAACGACTGACGACCTCGGACACTTCGAACTGCTCGTGCAGCATCAGGGCATCGTGGCGCTCGAAGCCAGTGGGTATTACTTCAACGAGGTCACGGGTAAGCTCTCCGGCGCTCCCATTACGCTGCGTGGCTGGTACGAGCTGAGTCGAGACTCGGGACAGACCGCGAACATCAACGTGCTCACGCACCTGACCAATCGTCGCGTGCTCGCGCTCCTGCAAGGCGGTAGCAGACTGACGCAGGCGGTCGCGCAGGCCGAAGGCGAGCTCGTGCAGACACTCGGCATTGGTAGCTCGGCAGCCAGTGCTGCAACGTCGCTCGACGTCGCGAGTAGCGCGTACTTGTTTGCGTTGAGTGCCGTGACCGCGCAGGCCGCGTTGATCAGTGGTGGCGAAAGCGGAGCGGATGCCGCGTTGCAGGAGCTGCTCAACAAGATTGCGGTGGACCTGGCAGACGACGGCGCGGTCAGCACGGTGTTCCACGGTGCGCTCGCAGTCGCTGAAGATACGCTCGACGTCGCGACCGTGACGGATCAGCTTGCGACGCGATTGGGAACGAGCGTGCCTGACTTGAATACTCAGCTCGATTCGGATCTCGATGGCTTGCTGAACAGTGACGACAACTGTCTGGATGTCGCCAATTTCGACCAGCAAGACACCAACGGCGACGGCGTGGGCGATGCTTGCTGCGGAAACGGCAGCATCGAAGGGGACGAAGAATGCGACGACGGCGCGCTCAATGGCGCCACGAAAAAGTGCACGCCCGTATGCACCACTCATCGTTGCGGAGACAGCTATCCCTACAGTGGCAGCGAAGCTTGCGACGACGGTAACTCCACCAACGGCGATGACTGCGACACCGATTGCACGCTTCCGCATTGCGGCGATGGCGCGGTCAATGGCAACGAGGCCTGCGACGACGGCAACTCCACCAACGGCGACGGCTGCGACATCAACTGCACCGCGTCAGGGTGTGGCAACGGCGTTTTGGCTCCGAACGAGCAGTGTGATGACGGCAATCTGACGAATGCCGATGGCTGTGAACCCGACTGCACGAACAGCGCATTGGTGATCGAGATGGCGTCACCCTCGATCGCCAACCCACCCATGCGAAATGGCCAGTTCGTGGCTATCCGCGTATGGGCCGTAGACAACGGCCAGACTAGCGTGGCGGATGTCGAGAGCGTGTCGATCAACGTCGCGAATCTGGATCAGCCCCTCAAATTCGAAGATGCCCACGCTTACTGGAAGGGCTCGATCGCAATCGACGCGGCCACGTTCGAGGTGGTCGTGACCGTGGTCCAGCACGACGCGAGCATCGTTCAGCGTGGGTTCTCCTTCACGTTCGATCCAGTCGTGAACACCACACCCATGATCACGAAGGTCACGCCGCGTGCGGTCGCGGCCGGTGGCGATGCATTCTCGCTTTCGATCACGGGGCATGCTGACGACACCGCGCACTGGTTCGTGCCCGGATCGGTTGCGTACTGCGATGACACCGCGCTCGTCACGACGTTCAAGGGGCTGACGAGTGTCGAGGCTGCGGTGCCTGCCGGTCTGATTGCCAGTCCAGGCTTGCATCAGATTACGCTGAAGAATCCGGGGGCTTCGGGTGCGAGCAGCAATGGGGTTCCCCTCAGCGTTTCGGAGCACGTACCTCCGCGCGGAGCTTGGACGGTTACTGGCGGTCCGTCTGAATCGCGCAGCGATCTCTCTCTGACGCTGTCCAACGGTATGGTTCTATTGATACTGGCCGACACAGGCCGCTCGCCGAGCGCGATGATTACCGACTTGTATGACCCTGATACGGGGACATGGAACCCATCCACTTCACTCAATATTTTTCGTTACTCACTCAATATGTTTCGTTACGATGGAAGCAGCGCGATCCTGTTGGGCAATGGTCAGGTTCTTGCCGCGGGCGGAACTGAACGCTCCAATGCACCGGGGCCAAGCGCAGAGACTCGTGATCCGACGACGGCGACCTGGACGCTTACCGGCCCGATGGCGGTGTACCGTAGCAGGTTCGCCATGTCGCTTCTGCATGATGGAACGGCCCTGGCCACAGGCGGTTACGACCCCCGCCTACCGGACGACGACACTGACTTGAGATCTGCAGAACGCTACGACCCGAACACGCGCTCGTGGACCGCTGTGCATGACATGTTCTATACCCGCGAGGGTCATACGCAGACAACGTTGGTTGACGGTAAGGTGTTGGTCGCTGGCGGAAGAATCGTGCACGATGCCGTGTGGCCCCAGATCCCCAGCGAAACAATGCTTCCCGTTGTCGAAGTCTATGACCCTGTTGAGGACAAGTGGACCTACACCGGCGAGCTCCTGACGCCTCGCGCGAACCATATCGCGCTTGCGTTGCCAAACGGCAAAGTGTTGGTTCTCGGCGGCACCGCAGGAGGGCCCGAAGTCTACGATCCGGGTACGGCGGCTTGGACGGATGCAGGCGAGACTTCGAAGCTCACTTCGGTCAAGGGGGCGGTCCTGCTGAATTCCGGGCTGGTCTTCGCGATCGGGACTGGAGACGACGGACCGCTGAGCACAGAGCTCTACGATCTTGCAACGGGGTTCTGGTATCCGGCCACCCCCATGCCTTCGCCGTATGACTTGGCGTTGCTGCAGGTGCTGCCTTCCGGAAAAGTGCTCGCCACCACGACCAACGCAACTGCACACCTCTTCGACCCGACCGTGCCTTGACCGATCCGAGCCTTACTATCAGTAATCCGTCTTGTGCTGCTGATCGCCCTGCCGCGCTGCATCGCCGTCGTCGTTGAGGATGTGCGTGATTTCGCTGTTGCCATCGACGCCGAGCCACATCGTGAACACGTGATGCATCTGCATGCCGGGACCAATGGGCGTCTCGAAGGCGCGCTGTTCTTTCACGCCGTTGTAGAACACGCAGTACGCGCCCAGGCCCCAGGCTTCGTGCTCCTGCACGTTGTCCGCGACTTTATACGAGGCATAACCGTTCACTCCGTCATGCTGCCACGATCCCTGGTCGGGCACATCGTACGGTAGCTCGGACTGATAGAAGAAGACGCGGCCCTTTTCGCCGTTCCAGATCGTCTGATAGTCCTCGAAGTGCTCGGCAAACAGGCCGTACATCACCACACTGTCGCCGTTCACCACCATGCCGTGCTTGGCCGGGTTCGCATCCCAGTCGGCGCCGTCGCCATGATCGGCGCGCCACAGCCACATGTTGTCGCCGATCACGTTGTTGGCGTTGACCGTGATGCAGGTATCGAGCTGCGCGGGACCGGCGCCACCGATGCGACAGTGCACGTCGTGGAGCGAAACCGGATCCTTCGCGCGATCCCCGTTTGCGCCGTCAGGACCGAGCTGCAGTAAGGTTTTGGATTCTTGCTCGCCGGCGTCCAGCAGCAGACTGGCGATCACCACACCCTTGAGATCGTCCACTTCGAGCACAGCGTTGTCGTTATCGGGCTCGAGCGTGGTCAGACCGAGGCCGAGCACCACCGTGTGATGATGCGTGACGTGGAGCGCTTCGCTCAGGTGATAGACGCCCGGCGTGAACAGCAGATGCTTGCCCTTGTCGAGCGCTGCATTGATGGACGCCGCATCGTCCTTGTCCGAGTGCGCGATGTAGAAGTGATCGGTCGAGAGCACCGTCTCCGGGTCGATCTGACCTTGCCAGCTCACGCCGCGGCTCTCGCTCTTGAGCTTGGGCACATGCACCCAGTAATGGCCGCTGTCGTCGATGGTCAGATAAGGCTTCTCGCGGATGAGCGCGGTCTTGTCGATGGTCGTGTAAGAACCGGGCCAGTTGGTTTCAGGCGCGTCGTCGCAGCCCACGAACACCTGGTTCCACGAGCCGCCCTGAAAGCCGCCGAGCTTGTTGTTGCGCAGCAAGAATTGCTGCTGCGTGCCCGAATCCACGTGATCATCGAACATGGAATCGGCGATGAAGCCGCCACTCGACCAGCCGCCGTCCGAGAGCACCATCGCTCCCTTCACGTGCATGCGGCGAAACGAGGTGCCCTGCGACACGGCCCACACGTTGATGCCGTTGTCTTCAGTGGGTACCACCGCGACGTTCTCCGTGGCGCGCCAGAAGTTCTGGGTCGCGTTGTTGTCGCCGAGGAAGTCGCCCTTGGAGCGCACCGCACCTGTGATCGTCACGTCGTCCGGCGTCTTGCCCAGGCCCACCACCTGCACGAAGAAGCCGAGCTCCACATCCAGGTTGTACGCGCCCGGTTTGAAGAAGTACGCATAGCGCTCCTCGCCGAAGTGATTGGGGACCTGCTGATCCTTGAGCTGATTGAGCCGACCCTGGATGTCATCCATCGACATGCTCGGATCGAAGATCAGCACGTTCGGACCGAAGTCGGGCGGCGGTCCGGGTGGTGCATCGGTCTGCGTCTCGGCCTCGTCCTTGCCGCCGGCGTCATCGCCGTCGCCGCCCTGCGCATCGCCATCGCCGTGGTCGCCATCGCCGGGCTTGACCGTCGAGTCGCCATCGCCTGATCCGTCGCCGCCCGCGTGTCCTTGATTGCTGTCGCCGTCGCCGTTGCTTGCGCCAGGTCTCGGCGCGTTCTCGGTCGAGCACGCGAACAGAAGCACGAGCACACAGGCAATGATGGCGACGCCCGGACGAAGGCGCGCGAGAGATGCTGCTGGACTCATCGGGAACACCGGGGGCTAGAGTCGAATGTTCCCGTTGAGCTGTGCAAGACGCCTGCCACGGTCTCGTCAAGCGACGCTCGGCGCTCAATTGCGTCAGCCCCTCGTTTCCATGTCGAGAATCGTCAAATTTCGCCCAAAATCAGGCGTAGGTCGAGGTGCGCAGGCGTGGGCAAGCGTGGTCTTCGGCTCGCGCCGCTACGCAAGAATCGTCGACCCAGGCGCGCACGACGCGAGCGTCTGCGCCGCCAAGAATCGTTGCAGATGCAATCAACGCTTGTCGCTCAGCGCGCGGTCGACTTCTTGTACGCGCCGCTGTCCTTGAGCTTGCGCGTGGCCGTGAACACCGCTGCGGGCGTGGAGAGATCAGCATCGGGCGCCTGCTCTCGCACGTGCGCAATCAACGAGGCCGAGCGCGAGCGCATGAACGGATTGGTCGCGAGCTCTTCACCCAGCTTCGAAGGCACCGCACAGCCGCCCTCGGCACGCAGCGCTGCGACCTGGCTCGAACGTTCGAGCAGTCGTGCATTGTCGGGCTCCACACTACGTGCGAAGTGCAAACCATCGAGCGTGTACTCGTGCGCGCAACACACGCGCGTGCTCGCATCGAGCTCGGACAACTTCTCTAGCCCCTCGAACGAAGCCTGATAGTTGCCGGTGAATACGCGCCCACAGCCCGCCGCGAACAGCGCGTCGCCGCAGAACACCACGTCTTCGAGCACGAAGCTCACGTGGCCATCGATGTGTCCCTCGGTCAGGAGCACCCGGCCCTCGAGCTTGCCCAGTTGAATGGTGTCGCCCTGATCGACCGCGCGCGTCAGACCCGGCACGTCCTTGGCCGCGCCGCGCGGACCTACGACCTGCATCTTCTCGAGCAGCCCGCGCCGCGCAAGATCCAAGTTGACGCCGATGTGATCGCCGTGCGTGTGCGTGTTGAGCACGTGCGTCAGCGTGATGCCGTGTTTTTGCGCGTATTCGAGCGCGCCTTCGGCATCGGGACCATCGACCACGGCGGCGGCGCCGGTTGCGCGGCACACCAGGATCCACACGAGATTGTCCTCGGCGGCCGGAATCTGGTGCACTTCGAAGGCGCCCGAAGCCGAGCGAAAGGGAGCGGTGGGTCGAGTGACGACGTGGGCCATGGCGTCATTGTAGTCGGATCCGCGCTCCGAGCGTTACTTGTACGACCTTTCAGACCTTTTGGGGCAAGCCTGTACGCCGCGACGAAAACGCTTGTGTGTTCGAGCGGAAACACTCGGTGATACCCTCGAGCCATGACGCTCAAGCTCTCGATCGTTATCCCGGTCTACAACGAAAAGCCCACTCTCGAGCTGAGCCTCTCGCGGGTGCTGGCCACGCCGTACGACAAGGAGGTCCTGGTGGTGGACGATGGTTCCACCGACGGGAGCCGCGACATCTTGCAGCGTCTGGCCGAGCGCGATCCGCGCGTGCGTCCGTTCATGCAGCCGCACAATCAAGGCAAAGGCGCGGCCGTGCGCCGAGGCATCCGCGAAGCCACGGGCGATGTGGTGCTGATTCAGGACGCCGATCTGGAGTACGACCCCGCGGATTATGGAACGCTGCTCGAGCCCATCGAGCGTGGCGATGCAGATGTGGTGTACGGCTCGCGCTTTCAGGGGCGACCGGGACGCGTGCTGTATTTCCGGCATTATCTGGGCAATCGTCTGCTCACGCTGATCTCCAACGTGTTCACCGACTTGAACCTCACGGACATGGAGACGGGCTACAAGGCGTTCCGGCGTGAGGTGTTCTCGTGCATCGAGCTCGAGAGCGATCGCTTCGGCTTCGAGCCCGAGGTCACGGCCAAGGTTTCGCGCATCAAGCACGTGCGCATCTACGAAGTGCCCGTGAGCTATCGCGGCCGCACGTACGAAGAAGGCAAGAAGATCACCTGGAAGGACGGCGCGGCGGCGTTGATGCACATCGCGCGCTTCAACATGTTTCCGGGACGCATTGGCAGCATGTACGCGGCACCGCCTGTGCCCTCGATTCGTCCGCCGGCACCCGCGACCGAGACCGTGGCGCCACGTGCGCAAGCGCGTCGTACGCCGGCAAAAGGCTGAGCACGGTGGCTGCAGAGGAGCGACGGAGTTCTCGGGCGCACGAGGCCTGGGCGATCGCCATCGTCGTGCTGAGTGCGGCTTTCTTCGCCTGTACGGAGCTCGTGGACGGCGACCTCGGCTTTCATCTGGCCACGGGGCGCGAGGTATTGCGTAGCGGACACATCCCGAGCACCAACGTGCTCAGCTATACCAACCCGCAGCAACCCTGGTTGCTCCATCAGTGGCTGCCGGGCGTGCTGTTCGAGCTGCTACATCGCAAGTTCGGTCTGTTCGCGCTGCAGCTCCTGCGTATGGGACTCGTGAGCGTGACCTGGCTCGCGGCTTATGGTGCGGCGCGTTTTGCTGGCGCCACGGTGTTCGTGGCTGCGGCGGCGATGTTGCTGGGCGAGAGCGCGGCGGCCTTTCGCTTCGAGCTGCGACCTTACTTGTTCACGCATCTTTCGCTGGCCATCGTGATCGCCTCGGCGGCGGCGTTTCTGCGCGCGGAGCAGGCGGGTGATGACAGGCGCGCGCGAAGGAGCCTGGGCGTGGGTGCGTTGACTGCCGCTGCCGCAGCGCATCTGCACGCCGGCGTCATCGATTCGTGGCTGGTGTTCGTGGCACTCGCCGTGGGCTCTGCGTGCGAGCCGTTGCGTGCGCGCTGGTTCTCGGGGGCGCCGCTGCTTCGTGCTCCGCTCGCGGCCGCACGCATGGTGTTGACGGCACTCGTCGCGAGCATCGCGCTCGCCGCCCTGACACTGGCTGTCTATCATCCGTATGGTGCACGCAGCTTGCTGTTTCCCTTCGACATGGGCAGCGATGCGTACCTCGCGCTGCATCTGGTGGAGTTTCGCCCGCCGTTTCGCTTTCCATTTTCCATGCTGGCTGCTTACTGGGGGCTGCTGGGGTTGTGCGTGGTGGCACTCGCGCTGCGCGTGCGGACGCTGCATCCGTTCTGGCCCATGGTCATGCTGGGCTTTCTGTTGCTCTCGCTCAAGCACGCGCGGCTCGGCTACGACTTCGCACTGGCGGGAGCGCCCTTTCTCGCGCTTGCGCTCGACCCGCTGCTCGACAAGCTGCGCGCGGGCGTGGCTTTGTTCGCGCTCACGTTGATCGCGCCATTGCTCGTGCTGCAACACTACGAGCTCGAGCCCTTCGGCGTGCGTCTCTCGCCGCGCACCTGGCCACCTTACCTGTTCGACTATCTCGAGCGTCGCCAACTCGACGGTCGAGCCTACGTCTCGGACGCCTGGGCTGCGCCGCTGCTCGGTCGCATGTATCCGCGCGAAAAAGCGTTCTTCGACAATCGCTTCGAGGCCTATCCGCGCGACTTCTTCCTCGAGGTGTATCAGCGCATTCGCTACGGCCAGCCAGGCTGGGATGCGCTGCTCGATCGCTACGGCGTGGAAGTCGTGTTGATGCGCTACACGACGCCGGGCGAAGCGGAACATCAGGCGCACAAGCCCAATTTGCGGCAGTTGCTCGCCCACGATGCACGCTGGACGCTGGTGACCTTCGACGACACGGGCGAGCTGTTCGTGCGCACGCAGGGCAAGCACGCTCAGTACGCGCTCACGCACGCTTTGCCTGCGCTCGATCCGGATGGTGCACGCTTCTTCGCGCCACCGCGCACATTGCTGGCAGCGCTGTCACGTGAAGTGGCGAGCGGCAATCCATCGGCCCGCGCGCGCGTGTTTCTCGCTTACGCAGCACTCGACGCGGGCGATCGTGAACAAGCTCTAAAATGGGCCAAAGAAGCCGCAAACGTGGGCGATCCCGATGCGACGCCGCTGATCATGACGCTGCGTGATCGTCTGCTGGGCGAGCAGAAGTGATCAGCCATCATAGGGCGCGATGAACCCGCGCTTGCGCTTGAGGCGCTCTTCTTTCGGCGGGAGCTGAAACTCTTTGGGCCGGATGCCGAGCAGCTTTTCTTCGTCCACTTCGTTCATCAGATGCGGAGGCAGGTAACGCTCGCCAAACTTCTTGTACACGCCCGAGCGCACGAACACATCGAACAAGTCTGGATCGAGGTGATTGTCGCGCTTCATGAAGCCCATGATGCTCATGGCCTCGCTGAGCGAGAGTCCCTTCTTGTACGGGCGATCCTGCGCAGTGAGCGCCTCGAACACGTCGGCGATGGCCATCATGCGCGCAGGCAAGCTCATGTCGCCGGCGTAGATGCCGCGCGGATAGCCGGTGCCGTCCATCTTTTCGTGATGACCGCCCGCGTACTCCGGCACGCGTCGCAGGTGCCGCGGGAAGGGCAGGGCCTCGAGCATCTTGATGGTCTCGACCATGTGCCGGTTGATGATCACGCGCTCGTCGGCCGTGAGCGTGCCGCGCGAGATGGTCAGGTTCGAGACTTCGTCACTGGTCAGCAGCGGCCGCGAGACGCCGCCTTCGCTGTACAGCCGCTCGCCCAGGGTCTCGATGCGCCGCTGCTCCTCGGGCGGCAAGAATTCGCGGCCAATATTGGCTTTTTCGAGGAAGGCGAGCTCTTCGTCGAGGCGCTTGATTTCGGCCTCGTGCGTGGCCTGACTGGCCGCCGCGTCGCCGCCCTCGAGCAGGCGCTTGAGATGCGCAATCTCCGCATCGCGCCGCAGCACCTCGAAGCGCGTCCGCACGGTGTGCACGCGATCGATGATGGTCTCGAGCTTGGTGGCCTTGTCGATGACGTGCACCGGCGTGGTGACCTTGCCGCAGTCGTGCATCCACGCGGCGATGCGCAGCTCGTACAGCTCTTCTTCGCTCAGCGTGAAGCCCTTGAGTGGACCCTCCGTCTCGTTGACCACGGCCTCGGCGATCATGCCGGTGAGCACGGGCACGCGCTCGCAGTGCGCACCCGTATGATGGCTCTTGGCGTCGATGGCCGAGGCGATCGCCTGAATGAAGCTCTCGAGTAGATCTTTTTGCTGATCGAGCAGCTGCTGATTGTCGAGCGCCACGGCGGCCTGGGACGCGAGTGCACTCACGATGCGCTCGTCGTCTTCCTTGAACGCCACGATGGCGCCCGTCTCCTGGTCGCGCGCGTTGATCAGCTGCAGCACGCCGATGACGTAGCCCTCGGTGTTGACCATGGGAATGCCGAGGAAGGACTTGCTGCGATAGTTGTTGCGCCGATCGAACGCCACCGTGCCGGAGAAGTCGAAGCCGCTCGCGTGGTACGCGTCGGGAATGTTGATGGTGCGCTTGTTGACCGCGCAATAGGTGGCGACGTTCTTGGTGTTGGGCGCGCCGGTTTCCGGATCGTACATGGCGATGGCCGGTAGCGTGATGGCCTTGCCGGTGGTGCCACCGAGGCTCATGGCCAGCGAGTCGCTGCGCAGAATCGCGAAGCGCAGCTCGTCTTCTTCGGTGCGCAGATAGAGCGTCCCGCCGTCGGCGTTGCAGAGCTTCTTGGCCTCGTCGAGGATCATCTCGATGAGCCGGTCGCGGTTGCGCTCGGCACCGAGTGCCACGCCCACCCTGAGCACCAGCTCGAGCCGCCTTACTTTCTCGTCGAGCGCAAGCTCCGCCATCGCTACTCCATAGCCGAAAATGCTCGGGCGATTGTACCCGAATTCGCGCTAGTTCAGGGGTGTCTGGTAGGTCTCGCGGCTGAGTAAGACGGCCACGCCCGAGAGAATGGCCAGCAACATCAGGTAGTACGCGGGGCTCGCGGCGTGGCCGGTCTCGCGGATCAAGAGACCGGCGAGCATGGGTGAGGTGCCGCCGAAGACCGCGAGGCAACCGTTGTAACCCAGCGACAATGCGCTGAAACGCGTGCGCGGCGCGAAGCGCTCCACGAGCGTCGCAGGGATGGGGCCCATGAGCAGGGCGATGATGGCCGTGAGCCCCAGCTGGCCGGCCACCACGCGCGCAAACTGGCCGCTCAAGAGCAGACTGTACAGGGGCACCGCGCAAACCAGCGTGCACAGGGCGCCCGAGAGCATGACAGGCCTTCGGCCCAGCCGATCGGACAGGGCACCCGCGCTGGGCAGGGCCACGCACAGAAGCGCGAGCGAGAGCGAGGTGGAGAGGCGG
>JADMIO010607235.1_pt1 | contig 17590 bp, 10 predicted proteins | sample 8958161 | NCBI WGS metagenome assembly JADMIO01 (sample SAMN16585339, study PRJNA669376) | soil metagenome | isolation source: Crop rotation soil | place: USA: Cullars Rotation, Alabama | collected 2011
GGCGGCGACCGCGGCCCCGAGTCGCGCGACCGCGGCGGCGAGCGCGGCCCCGAGTCGCGCGACCGCGGCGGCGAGCGCGGAGGCGAGCGCGGTCCCGAGTCGCGCGACCGCGACCGCGGCGGCGACCGCGGCCGTCGTGACGACCGTGGGCGCGATCGCGGGGACCGCGACCGCTCGGGCCGCGGCCCCGACAAGGGCCGCAACCGGCCGCAGCAGGGCCGCGGCCGCGACAACCGCCGCTTCGAGTCGGTCTCGCGCCTCTTCCGCGACCCGAGCGCGACGCCCGCGCTCAGCGACGACGAGATCGACGAGGAGCGGATCCTCCGCGCCCGCGGCGACATGGGCGACCGCCGCGACTGACGGTCGCGGGCGCGTTCAGTCCTCGTCCCGGGGGTCGAACTCGAACATAGAGGCGAGCCGCGCCGGAAACGGCTCGCCGCGCTCCCGCTCCGTCTTGTCGATCGCCGAGCCGGTGAGGTTCGCGCGCGTCGTCGCGAGCGAGCGCCAGGGAGAGCGATAGTCCGCGACGCGGGCGAGCCGCTCGAACGAAGCGAGGTCTCCCCGGTCCCACGACCCGCGCAGCGCGAAGTAGCCCGAGAGGTTGTCCGCGAGCGCGCGGACGTGCGCCGTCCGCTCGCGGGCTCCCTCGAGCGCGGGGATCGCGCGCCGCGCGAGGTCGCGCGTCGCGTCGATCGGCGCGCCTCCCTGGTCCGAGAGGCGGCACTGGACGTAGATGGACGCCGGATGGTCGCCGAGGTGCGCGATCAACGGCGCCCAGAGAGGAGCGACCTCGGGGCGGGCCCCGAGGTGGGGCTTCGCGAGGAGTCGCACGAGGCTGAACGTCGGCCCCAGCCGCTTCGGGAACCGGTCCATGGAGGGGTCCGCCGCGAAGGCGCGTCCGAGCGGCTCGAGCCAGGTGTCGAGTCGCTCGAGCCCGCGGGCGAGCGCGCCTCTCTGGCGCACGCCGTCGTCGCCCTCGCCCGTGATGGAGGACGGGACGACCGACTCGGCGACGGCGTTCACATCGCAGAGGCGCTCCGCCTCGCGGAGCCAGACCGCCGCGACGCGCGACGCGAGCGCTGCCGGCGGCTCGACCTCGGCGAGCGCGCGGAGGCTCGCGACGGGCGCCGGTCCCTCGAGCGCGAGGCGGTACAGCTCGGCCGCCGGCAGCGAGCGCGACGGACCGGCCGGGCGGCCCGGCGGAGCCGGCGCGCCAGGAGCCCCGGGGAGAGCGGGCGCCGGCGCCCGGGAGCGCCCGTCCAGGGCACGCGCGGCACCGAGAGCCGCGACGACGGCCGCGACGACGAGCGCGGCGAGCCCGACCACGAGGACGACGCGACGACCGCCTCGCGCCCGCGCGGCGTCCGGGTCGAGCGCGGCCGCGAGCGCCGACCCGTCCGCGAAGCGCGCCTTCGGGTCTCGCGCGAGCGCGCGCGCGACGACCGCCTCGAGCCACGCGGGCGCGTCCCTCCGCAGGCGGCGGAGCGGCGTGACCTCGCCCATCTGCGCGCGCGCGAGCACCTCGAGCGCGGTCCCGCCCGTGAAGGCAGGGGCCCCGGTGACGCACTCGTGGAGGATCGCGCCCAGCGCGAAGACGTCTGCCGCCGGCGTCGCGTCGCGCGAGTCGCCCGCCTGCTCGGGCGCCATGTAGCCGACCGTCCCGCGCACCTCCTGCGAGCGGGAGAGGAGGACGCTCTGGGTGGCGCCCGGCGCGTCGGTCAGGTGGACGTGCTTCGCGAGGCCGACGTCCGCGACGAGGGGCTGTCCCGACTCCGTGAAGAGGACGTTCTCGGGCTTCAGGTCGCGGTGGACGATCGCCTTCGCGTGAGCGCGGCCCATGGCCGCCGCGAGGGTGCGGACGATCGCGACGGCGTCCGCGACGGGGAGCGGGCCGTCCTGGAGGCGTGCCCGGAGAGTCCCGCCCGCAAGGAAGGGCATGACGAGGAAGCACCCCGACGGCGTCGTGCCCGAGGCCACGAAGGGGACGAAGCCGTCCTCCTGTCCGAGCGTCGCGAGCATCCGGGCCTCGCGCTCGAAGCGCTCGCGCGCGTCGCCCTTCGCGAGAGGGACGACCTTCACGGCCACGACCTCGCCGCCCGCGCTCCGCGCACGGAAGACCTGGCCCGCGCCGCCGCGGCCCACCTCCTCGAGGACCTCGTAGTCGCCGATCCTCACCCGGCCGAGGGTGACCGATTCAGCGCGCCGGTTCCAGCCAGGGGCGCAGCCCCCCGTGCATCAGGTGCTCGCCGCCTCGAGGGTGAGGCGGTGGAGCGCGACGAGGCCCGCGGGCTCGAGGTTCGGGCCGAGGTAGCCGCCCGCGAGCACGAACGCCGCGGGGAGCTTCCGCGCGCGGCACCAGTCGAAGACGAGCCGCTCGCGCTCGGCGAGGAGCTCGGACGTCACGTCGACGAGCCCGCCGATCGAGCAGCCCTCGTAGGGGTCCATGCCCGCGTTGTAGAGGACGAGGTCGAAGCGCTCGGAGCCGAGCGACGCGAGGCGGCCCTCGATCGTGGCCAGGTAGCGGCGCGCGTCCTCGACGACCTCGAGCTGGTTGTCGCGCGCCGGCACGTAGCGGTCGAAGTGGTCGACCGAGACGTCCACCTGGACGATCCGCTCGTCCTTGCCGACGAGCTCGTGGGTGCCCCCGCCGCAGTGAGCGTCGAGGTCGAGGATGAGGATCCGGCGCGCGCCCTGCCCGAGCGCCGCGCGGGCCGCGAGCGCGAGGCCGTTGAAGGTGCAGAAGCCCGCGCCCCGGGCGCGGCGCGCGTGGTGGAGGCCGCTCGAGAGCGACCCCACGATCGTCTTCGTCCTCAGCGCCTCGAGGGCCGCGGCGACGGCGCCGCCGTTCGAGGCGCACACCATCTTCCAGAGGCCCGGGTCCCAGAGGAACCCCTGCGTCTCGGCGCGGTCGCGCGGGTCGCCGTTCTCGACGGCGGCGACGTACTCCGGGTCGTGCACGGCATCGAGGAGAGCCCGCTCGACGGACGGCGGCGGGACGAGCTCGACGCCGTCGATCGGCCGCTCGCGGAGCGACTCCGCGATCCAGCGCGACTTCCGCGTCGTCTCGAAGGCGTTCGCCGCGAGCGTGTACTCGTCGGAGTAGAAGACGCGCACGAGGGCGTCAGTACCAGCGCTTCCCGGACCGCGCGAAGAGGGCGCCGAGGTCGATCTCGACGGACTGCTCCTTGGCGGCCGGGTGCTCGCCGTCGGCCGCGAAGGCGACGAGGAGCGTGCGGCTCTCGAGGGCGAAGACCGCCGAGTGCATGGTCACGACCATGCCCTTCACGTTCGAGACGCGGAGGGCCTTCATGGCCGAGCGCGGGGTCCACGGCTCCTTGCGGTCGGCGAGCGCCTTCACGAGCGCATCGAAGCGCGGGCACTTCTCGGGCTCGCGCCGCGAGCGCCAGTGGTTCGTGCAGATGACCGCGCCGTCCTTCGCCTCGCGGATCGTCACGCCCTCCTCGTTCTTGCGGTCCGGATCCCACTCGAGGATCACTCCGCCGCCGGGCGCGCTCACGTGGATGTTGTTCCCGTAGGCGACGCGGAGGCCGCGGAGGACCTTGGCCGCCTTCTCGGCGAAGCCGTCGGCCTCGGTCTTCTCGAGGATGCGCCGTAGCCCCATCGAGCGCGGCGTGAAGCCCTTCTGGAGGAGGAACGCCGGGTTCGTCGGCACGTCGTGGATCGAGGCCGTGACGCCCGCGTCGCTCATGCCGGTGTAGCAGCCGATGAGGCCCGGCCAGGAGATCGTGGCCCACGCGTGGTGCCCGTCGATCGCCGCGCGGACGATGACGAGGCGCTGCGGGATCATGTTCTCGAGGACCGGGTAGTCGAGGTTGCGCGCCGTGATCGTGCCGCCGCCCTCGACGCGCGCGCCCGCGACCGTGAAGCTCGAGCACGCGAGCGGCAGGAGGTCCGCGAGGCAGTTCAGGCCCTCGAGGTCGCGGCGGTCGAAAGTGCGCTCCGTGCCGGGCACCTTCACGTCGGCGCCGAGCTTCTCGCGGACGCCCTCGACGATCCCGTCGAGCTCGTCCGAGTCGCTCTGCGTCCAGACGAACTTCCCGAGCGTGCTCGTCCAGACCTTGTCGTCCGGCATCTTGTTCTGGCGCATCTTGTAGAGCGCGGCCGCGTTCCCGAGGATCTCCTCCGCGAGGAGCTTCCCGTGCGCGCGCCCGCGCGCCTTGGGAGTCCCGTCGAGGACCAGGATCGAGACGCCCTGCTTCTTCTGGAGCTCGCTCGCCTGCGCGAACGGCGCGAGGGCCGCGACGAGCGCAAGGACCGTGAGGGTGCGCGAGAGATGCATTGGGGACGACCTCCGTCGGGAGATAATCTCTCAAAACATGCACGTCCTCGTCATCGGTGGAACGCGGTTCGTCGGATATCTCCTGGTGTGGCGGCTCCTCGCGCGGGGGGACCGCGTCACGATCTTCACCCGCGGCAACACTCGGGACCCATTCGGCGACCGCGTCGAGCGCCTCCGCGGCGACCGGCGGACGGACCTCACGCGTCTCGTCGCCGGACGCACCTTCGACGCCGTCGTCGACTTCGTCGCCTACCAGGGCCCCGAGGTCGCCGAGGCGGTCACGGCGCTCTCGACCGGTCACTACGTCTTCATAGGCACCGGGCAGGTCTACCTGATCCGCGAGGAGTGCCCGAAGCCCGCGCGCGAGGAGCACTACGAGGGCCGCGTCATGCCGCGGCCCACGACGCCCGACGACGGCGACCAGTGGGACTACGGCGCCGGGAAGCGCGCGTGCGAGGACATCCTCGCCGCGGCGAGGAAGTTCCCATCGACCCGGGTCAGGATCCCCATCGTCAACGGAGAGCGCGACGACTCGCGGCGGCTCGAGAGCTACCTCTGGCGGCTCCTCGACGGCGGGTCCGTCCTCCTCCCCGAGGGGGGTGGGCACAGGATCCGGCACGTCTACGGGACCGACGTGGCGCGCGCGATCGCGGCGCTCCTCGGCGAGAAGAAGACGATCGGCCAGGCTTACAACTTCGCGAACGAGGAGACGCCCACCCTCGTCGAGCTCGTGGAGATGCTCGCGCGGCTGCTCGGAGTGACGCCGAGGACCGTGAGCATGCCGGCGAAGCGGATCGTGGAGGCCGGGTTGACCGTGCGCGGCGTCTCGCCGTTCAGCTCGGCGTGGCAGAGCTTCCTCGACCCCACGCGCGCCAAGAAGGAGCTCGGGTTCGTGGCGACGCCGGTCGAGACGCAGATGACGAGCATCGTCGCGAGCTTCATCGCGAACATGCCGGCCGCGCCGCCGGAGAGCTACGCAAGGAGAGCGGAAGAGCTCCGGCTGGTGTGACAGCGATCGGGACAGGGATCCTCGAACGGGGACTCCCTCCGAACGGGGACTCCCTCCGAACGGGGACTCCCTCCGAACGGGGACTCCCTCCCCCCCGCCGTTGGGGGGGAGGGTCGGGGAGAGGGGGCCCGAAGGGCCCCACAGATCAGGATCAGCATCAGCATCAGAATCAGAATCAGAATCAGGATCAGGATCAGCATCAGCATCAGGATCAGGCGGAGGAGCCGCCGGCCGGCGAGAGCGCAGCGGAACAGGTCCGTGGAGCGGACAAGCGACTCGGCAGCGCCGAGGAGCGGCGCAGCTGCGCCGACGAGCCGTTCGGCAAGCCGAGTACGGCCCTCAGCAGCCGCGCCGACGAGCCGGTGAGGGCGGCCACCGAGCCGGCGCGCCCGACAACCGAGCCGGCAAGCGCGGCCACCGAGCCGGCGAGCCCGGCCACCGAGCCGGCGAGCCCGGCCACCGAGCCGTCGAACACGGCGCCCGAGCCGGCGAGCTCGGCCCCGAGCCGGCGAGCTCGGCGTGTCGGTCCATAGAGCCTGAGGTTTGCTCAAGGCCTCTGGACCGGCGCGCGAGGTCGCTCCATCGAGTCTCAGGGGGGGTCAAGCCTTACAGAGCGACCTCGCGCGTCGGTCTGCACGCGCTCTCCCGGCTCAGATCCTCCAGACCGACACGCGCCCTCGCAGAGCGACCTCGCGCGTCGGTCTGCACGCGCTCTCCCGGCTCAGGCCCTCCAGACCGACACGCGCCCTCGCAGAGCGACCTCGCGCGTCGGTCTGCACGCGCTCTCCCGGCTCAGGCCCTCCAGACCGACACGCGCCCTCGCAGAGCGACCTCGCGCGTCGGTCTGCACGCGCTCTCCCGGCTCAGGCCCTCCAGACCGACACGCCCCCTCGCAGAGCGACCTCGCGGGTCGGTCTACACGCGCTCTCCCGGGTCAGACCCTACAGACCGACACACCCCCTCGCAGAGCGACCTCGCGCGCCTCTCGCGTCGTTCCTCACGGTCGCTCCCCGCCGGCCGCATGACGTGATGGTCCTAACCACGAAGACACGAAAGCACACGAAAGCACGAAGTTGGCAGGACGGATCGTGCAGCAAAGTTCGTGTCTTCGTGACTTCGTGGTTCTCTCACGTCATGCGATGAGCGCTGTCCGTTCATGTTGGCAGAGAGGGGACCCGGAGCTCCTCGCCAAGCGCCCAGCGGAGGAGCTCGCCGGAGACGAGCGCGCGGACGCGCGCGGGGTCCGTCCCGATCTCGAGCGCCGCGAGCGCGGCGTCCACGATTGCGCCGCCGCGGTCCATGGCGGAGAGCGCGAGGAGAGCGACGTGGCCGGCCGTGATCCCTGCGTAATCGTCGCGATCGCTCGCGGCCCCAGGCGATCCAAGTGGGCCCGAGTGGCCGCCCAGCTCGCGCCGTTTCACGTCGAGGACGGCTCCGAGCTCGCGACCCAGAGCCCGGACGCCGTCGCGGTGCTCGCGGAACCGGGTCTTCACCCACTTCTCGAGCGCGACGAGGGCTCGCTCGAGCACGGCGTCCTCGGGCGCGATCTCCGTCCACCGCGGCCGGAGCTCGCGGGCGAGCGCGAGAGTCGCGGCGGCCGCGGGCAGCTCGGGGATCTCGGGGAGCGCCCTCAGCCACGCGCTCTCGTCGAAGCGAGGCCGCACGACGAAGCCCGCCTCGGTCGCGGCGAGCGTTGCGGCGAGGTCGCCGCAGGCGGCGGCCACCTGGATGCGGCTTCGGCGCTCGCCGTCCGCAAGACCGACGCCGATCCGGGTCGCGGCGCTCTGGGCCTCCGCGATCTCCGCGGGGAGAGAGTCGCCGTGGACCGTGACCTCGAGCCACACATCGCCGATCGTCAGGACGTCGCCCGTCGCGAGGGCACGAGCGGCGAGGGGCGTCTCGTTCACGAAGGCAACAGCCGGGGCTTCGAGCGGACGGACCTCGAAGCCGGTCCTGGTGCGCACGATCTCGCAGCGGTCGGTCGCCGGGTCGTCGAGGTGGACGAGGGCGTCATCGTCGGCGCCGAGGCGCGTCGTCTCCCGCGCGAGGAGGATGCGCGAGGTCGCGTCCTCGCGGCGACGCCCGACGTGGAGCTCGAGAAGCGAGCCCGGCGTCCCGCTCGCGGTCGCGGGAGGCGAGTTCATGCCCTTCGCCCAAGGGGCGAGCTCTCTCCGTATGGCTGAGGCGAGCACTGGATCGGGGAGGTGGGGTGGATGACGGTTGAGGTCCGTGTCGAGGACGCGGTGGAGGTCGGAGAAACGTCCGCGCCCGAGAAGGATCTCTGCGGCAACGACGGCGTCGGGGTGCGGCCTGTGGGGCTGTCTCCTCGCCGGCGCGACGGTCTCCACGCTCTCGGCGTGGCGGGCGCAGGGGCAGTCGAGCCACGCTTCGATCGCTTCGATCGCTTCGATGGAGGGCCGGGTGTCCGCGACCACCTGCGCCCACAACGGCCTGCGCCACTCGACAGCCAAGCAGCGCCGCGCGACGACGACCGCGGCGCGGACGAGGACCTCGCGGCCGAACGGCTCGAGGTCTTCGAACATCGCGCCGAGGTCGTGCGTCCTCACCGTGGCCGCTCGGCCGAGGACGAAGCGCGCCGCGGCGTCGTGGAGGGCGGCGGCGAGCTCGAGGCGCTCCGGCGCCAGGATCCCGGCGCGCACTCTCTCCGTGAGGAGCCGCGCCTCCGCGGAGACGCTCCCTGTCTCCCGGTATGTGCGCTCGGCCTCGCGGAGCCGGTCGTCGGTCACATCCGAGAGAGTAGCAGCCGCGCTGGGGGCTACGTCTCCGAGGACCCGCGCGGACACGCCGCCCGGGCGAGCGCATCGAGGTCGCTCGGCGCGGCACGCTTCTTGAGGACCGCCCCGAGCAGCCTCTCCACGACTCCCACCACGTCCGCGCTCCCGTCCGGGAGCTCCTCGACCACGGGAGCGAGGCTCCTCACGATCTCGAACGCCCCGATCGCGATGTTCTCTCCCCGGAGCGCGTAGGCGGCGATGACGAGCGCCCTCACGATCCGGCCCTCGCTCCCCTTCTCACCCCTCCTGCAGAGGAGCTGGAGCGACTCCCGGATCCGCGCGACCGCGGGGTCGGACGCGTCGACGCGCGAGCCCTTCTCGAGCGAGAGGAGGAACTGCTCGGGCGAGCCGTACTTCGCCATGCCGATCCCGGAGTAGACCCCGCGGGCCGCCTCCGTCGCCGCGGCGATGCGCGCCGCGAGGCGCGAGCGGTCGGCCTCGTCCTCGAGACGGCTCGCCTCGAGGAGGATGCCCGTGAAGGTGCCGCGGATCTCCGAGGGCCCCTCGGGCTCGGCGTTCTTCTCGAGATGCAGCGTGCCGTGGCGGACGCGGAGGAGCTCGAAGATCGCGGGCGCGCCCCGCGCCGATCCGAACGCGGCGGTGTGAGGGGCCCCGCGGACGAACGTGATGACGCCCGTCGCGCCCTCGGCCGTCTCGATGCGCAGCCGGCCGGTGAGCTCGTTGCGCTCGATCCCCTGGACGAAGTCGCCGAGCGGCATGGCGTCGATCGTGCACGAGAGGTCCTCGCGCTTGAACGCCGCCGTCGCCTCGGCGCTCCCGTCCGCGTCCTCGGCGCGCGCGATCAGGATGCGATACACGCCGACGACGACGGGTGGTCCGTCGGGCTTGACCTCCTTCTCGCCGTCGATGCGCCGCGATCCGAGGAGCGTCCCGTTCACGCTGCCGAGGTCGCGGACGAAGACCGAGTCCCCGCGACGCACGAGCGCCGCGTGGATGCGCGAGACGCTCGAGTGAGGGAGGACGAGACCGCACTCGGGCGCACGGCCGATCTTCACCTCGCGGTCCGGCGGGAGCACGACCTCGTCGAAGGGCGCGCACCGCGCGACGAGCACCACGCTCGGCTCCGGCCCCGCGGAGACGGCCGCCAGAGGGGCCACCGGCAGAGGGGCCGGCGCCTGGGAGCGCCTGAGGCGCGCGTGGAGGTCCTTCGCGTCGAGGAAGACGTAGCGGAGCTCGCCGCCGAGGAAGGCGATCGTGTCCCCCGACCTGAGAGGCGTGCGCTCCTCGCGCCCGACGAGCGCGCCGCGCACCGCGATCGGCCCTTCGCCCGGATCGAGCGCGGCGATGCCCCAGCCGTCCGGTGTCACGGTCAGCACGCCGTGGCGTCGCGCGAGACCGGCGATGACGACGTCCGCCTCCGTCGCGGACCCGAGGACGACGTCGCCCTTCTCCCCGTCGCGCCGGACCACCTCGTGGATCTCGAGCGACTCGCCCTCCTCGCCATCTTCGGGCGCGGCGTCCGAGTCCACGGCCATGAGCCGGCGCGTGATCGTCGTCCGGGTGTTGTCGCCGAGGAGGAACGGGGAGGGGTGCCGCTCGAGGAACCGTCCTGGATCGAGCTCGTCGATCTCGCGACGCAGATCCCTTGCCCCCATCGGCGCGGATTCTACACGAAGCGAAAGCGCCGCTCGCGATCTAGACTCGACGCGTGCGCGCCGGGACATGAAGGTCCACCTCGTCGACGGCACCTTCGAGCTGTTCCGCTGCTTCCACGGCGCCCCGCGGGCCACGGGAGCCGATGGCGCCGAGGTGGGCGCGGTGCGCGGAGTGCTCCACACGCTCGTCGCCCTCCTGCGGCAGCCCGACGTGACTCACGTCGCGGTCGCCGTGGACCAGGCGCTCTCGCCGCCGCGGTCCGAGCTGCCGCCGGGAGACGAGGGCGCGCTCGCGTCGCAGCACGGGCTCGCCGCCGAGGCCATACGGGCGCTCGGGCTCGTGATCTGGCCCATGGTCAAGCGGTGGCAAGCGGACGACGCGCTCGCGACGGGGGCGGTCCGGTTCGCGCGCGAGCCGGACGTGGAGCAGGTCGTCGTGTGCACGCCCGACAAGGACCTCGCCCAGGTCGTCCAGGGGACGCGGATCGTCCTCCTCGATCGCGTCCGCAAGAAGACCTACGACGAGGCCGCCGTCCTCGAGCGGTGGGGCGTGACGCCGGCGTCGATCCCGGACCTCCTCGCCCTCGCGGGCGACGCCGCGGACGGACTGCCGGGCCTGCCGGGCTGGGGCCTCAAGTCGACCGCGACGGTGCTGCACCGCTACGGGACGATCGACGAGATCCCGCTCGAGGCGGGCGCGTGGGACGTCCCCGTGCGCGGCGCGGAGCGCCTCGCGCGCGAGCTGCGCGAGAAGAAGAAGGAGGCACTCCTTTACCGCGAGCTCACGCGGCTGTTCCTCGACGTGCCCCTCCCCGAGACGCTCGCCGACCTCGAGTGGCGGGGGCCGGTCCGCGAGGAGCTCGAGGCGTTTGCGGCCCGGATCGGCGAGCGCGAGGTCCTCGAGCGCGTCCCGCGCTGGCGCTGCTAACCTGCGCGCGATGGCCGCGCAGCTCGGTCCCTACGCCCTCCTCGAGCCCCTCGGAGAGGGCGGCATGGGCACGGTCTACCGGGCGCGCGACGTGCGGAGCGGACGGCTCGTCGCGCTCAAGGTCCTGCAGCGGAACGACCAGCCGGACGCGCTCGCGCGCTTCGAGCGCGAGATGCGCGTGGCGAGATCCGTCGCGCACCCGAACGTCGTGCCCGTCCTCGATGCCGGCGTCGAGGGCGGCCGCGCGTTCATCGCGTTCGAGGTCGTGGAGGGCGGCGACCTCCGGCGCATCCTCCGCCAGAGAGGACGGCTGCCGTGGCCCGAGGCCACGCGGCTCGGAGCGGCGATCGCAGGCGCGCTCTCGGCCATCCACGCGAAGGGGATCGTCCACCGGGACCTTAAGCCCGAGAACGTGCTCATGACGAAGGAGGGCCGCCCCGCCATAGGCGACTTCGGGCTCGCGCGCTCCGTCGCGGCGTCCTCGCTCACGCGGACGGGAGACGTCCTCGGGACGCCCGCCTACATGGCGCCCGAGCAGGCCGACGGCCGGCGCGACGTCGATGCGCGCGTGGACCTCTACAGCCTGGGCGTGATCCTCCACGAGGCCCTCGCCGGCGAGAAGCCGTTCCACGGGGAAGGCCTCGCGCTCCTCAAGGCGCAGATGTTCGAGGCCCCGCGACCGCTGCGGACCATCGGGGCCGACGTGCCCGCGGACCTCGAAGCGCTCGTCCTCGCTCTCCTCGCGAAGGACCCGGAGGCGCGCCCCGCGGACGCCGCATCCGTCGAGCGCGCCCTCCTGGCGATCGGCGCCGGGAGCGGGGAGGCTGCTCCCCGGAGTGGGGGCCCCTCGTCGAGGACGCTCGTCGCGGTCGGCATCGCGCTCATCGTCCTCGCGGTTCTCACGGGTCTCCTCGCGTCGCGGCTCGCGGAGAGACCCGCCGCTCCTCCGCCGTCACCGCCCCGCGAGGAGAGGAAGCCCGCGCCGACCGGCGCCCCCGTGCTCGCCGCGAGCGCCCCGGACCCCGACACGGCGCCCGTGCCGACGCGAGTCCCGACCCAGGCCGGGCTGCTCGCGAGCGAAGCGCTCGCGCTTCTCGAGAGAGGCGACAAGCACCGGGCCTGGAGCACCGTCGAGCGCGCCATCGCGACGGACGCCCGCTCGCCCGAGGCTCTCCACGCGCGCGTCAAGGTCGGCGACGCGCGCAGCGACGTGAACATCCTGACGTACGTGAACGAGCTGAGTCGCCTCGTCCGCGAGCTCGTGCTCGAGGCGCTGAACGCGGACGAGCCGGACCGAGTCCTCGAGCTCACGGCGCTGTACCTCGACGTCGTCCCGGACAGCGGCTGGGCGCACACGGTGCGGGGGGAGATCCACTACCGGCGCGGCGCGTTCGACGCCGCCATCCGCGAGTTCGACAGCGCGATCCAGTACGAGGCGACCGACGTCGCCAGGTCCTTCCCCCTGCTCCACCGCGCGCTCGCGCTCGCCGCGAAGGGCGAGTACGCGCAGGCCGTGTCCGACATCGAGACCGCGAGGAGGATGGGCGCCGAGCGCGGGCCCGCGGGCGCGCTCGACGGGATCGCGAACAGGGCGGCCTCGATCGCCCGCGACCGTACCGTCGCGGAGGACGCCCCCAACGCCGTGAGGATGGCGCGCGTCGCGCTCGTGGCCTGCAGCACGAACGCCGGCGCGATCGCGGTGGCGTCGTCCGCGAACGCGCTGGCGCTCGCCCGATGGCGAGCCGCGCCTTCGCCCGCAGCCGCCTCCCTGTACGGCGAGCTCTGCCCCGACTTCAACTCGGCGCTCCTCGAGGCCGCGCGCTTCGAGGACTCCGAGCGCGTCATGGCGGACTTCTGCGTGGTCCACGCACAGTCCGCGTGGGCTCACTCCACGCACGCCGTCGCGCTCCTCCGACTGAGCCGCTTCGAGGCCGCGGAGAAGGCCCTCGACCGAGCACTCGAGCTCGACCTCGGCGGCGAGAAGTGGCTCGCCTACGCCCGGCGCGGCGAGGCGCGCGCGGGGCGCGGCGACACGAAGGGCGCGCTCGAGGACGACCAGCGCGCGATCGACCTCCATCCGGGCGACCGGACGCTCGTGGAGCAGCGGCGCCGGCACGGCGGTCGCTGACCTAGAAGCCCAGGGCCTCCTTCACGGCGTCCTTCACCGCGCCCGTGGCGGCACCCTTCGCGTCGTCGTACGTCCCCTTCGCGAGGCCGCCCCCGAGGGCGTCCGCGAGCTTCTTGCCCATGCCGCGCGGGCCGTCCTCGAGCTCGCAGAGCTTCGCGGCCTCCTTCTCCGCGGCGCCCGCATCGAACTTGCCGGCCTCGATCCCCTCGCTCACGAGCCCGAGCATGACGCTCGAGTAGCACCAGTACTGCATGAGCCTGTCGAAGTAGGTGCAGAGCGCCACGAAGAGAGACCCGTACGGGACGCCCCCCTTCTTGAGGCCCTTCTTGCCGAGGGAACCCATGAGCTTCAGCAGGGAGCGGATCTCCTTGAACTTCCGGGCGGCCTCGTCCGCCGAGGCGCCCTTCGCGTCGTCGAGGAGGACGCGCACGTCTCCCGCCGGCGCGACGACCCACGCGAGCCCGGGGAGCGCCCTCGACGAGACGACGACGCCGCCGTCGCGGGCGTTCGCCTCGAGGTCGGTCGCGGCGAGGAGCCGGGCGTTCACGCTCTCCGTCTCGAGGAGCGACGCCTCGACGGTCGCGAGCGCGAGACCGACGGCGAGGCGGTCCTTCACGGTCGCGTCGTCCGCGGGCGCGAGGGGCGGCGCCAGGAAGTCGAGGTCCGTGCGGCGGACGACGTCCTCGCCGCGTCGCTCCCAGCGAGCGCGCTCGACGAAGACGAACGGCCCCGCGCCGCGCACGGGCGCCGCGCCGACGACCGCGCGGAGCCGCGTCACGGAGAGCGCGGCCACGAGAGCCGCGCGCCCCGACCAGCCGCGCGCCGCGCCGTGCTCGGCGGGAGGCTCGCCCGTCGCTCCGAGCCGGCGCACCGCGAGAAGGTCGAGCGCGTCGTCCACGCGCCGCGCGAGGAGCGTGCGCGACGGCGAGGCGCCGACCGCGATGCCCACGTGCTCCGCCGCGAGGAGGCGCCAGGGATCGGCCGGGCCGCCGTCGAGGCGCGCGACCGTGTGGACGAGCCGTCGCGGCTCGCGGCCCTCCTCGTGGAGGACGACGGCGAGCTCGACGCGGTCGATCGCGACGCTCCGCGACCGCGATCCACGAGGCGGAGCGGGCGGCACCGTGAACTTCACGGCGAGCTCCTGGCTCGCGCCCGCGAGCTTCACGCGGACGACCTGCTCCGAGCCGGGAGCGCCGTCCCGCGCGACGAACGAGAAGCGCAGCCCTCCCACGAGCTCGCTCCCGAGCACCGAGAGCGCGTCCTCGATGCGCGGGAGGTCGCGCCCGCTGCCGATGCGCAGGTACGGCGCCGACTTCCCGCGGGCGATCCGCGCGAGGAGGAGGTCGTCCGCCTCTCCGATCCCGATCGGGAGGACGAGGTGCTTCGAGGCACGGAGCGACGCGAGGAGCTTCTCGACGCGCGCCGGGTAGCCCTCGTCGCTCTTGCCGCTGTCCTCGCCGTCCGTCACGAGCACGATCGTCGCGGGCTCGGCGCTCATCGCGAGCGCGTCGTCCGTCGCCTTCACGAGGGCCGTCCCGGGCGAGGGCTCGACGGCGTCGAGCTGGCGGAGGAGCTCCTCCTTGCACGCGCGGAGCGGCGCCACCTTCGAGAGCACGCGCGGGAAGCTCGAGAAGACGACGAGCGCGACCGGCTGCTCGGGCTCGAGGCGCTCGACGAGGGCGTGGAGCGCCTTCTTCGCGAGGACGAGCCGCGCCTCCTCGCGCATGCTCTCCGAGACATCGAGGAGGAGGAGCACGGGCCTTCGCCCCGCGTTCTCGGACTCGACGAGCACGGGGAGCGGCCCCTTCTCGTCGGCCGCGCGCACCTCGCCCGCGCGCCACGTGACCCTCGCGACGGGGCGGACGCGCGCCTGCACGTGGACGCGCGGGTAGTGCCGCACGTCCACGCCCGCGAGCTCGACGCTCTCGAGGGCGCCGGGCGCGGGCGTGGCCTCGCCGAGCTTCGCGCCGCGGACAATCGGCTCGCTCGCGCCCTCGAGCGAGATCGCGCCCTCTCTCTCCTGGAGCACGACGCCCTCGCGGCTGAACGCGCCGCTCGCGATCACCTGCGCGCCCACCTGGAGGCACGGCACCCAGAGCTTCACGGCGTCCGGCGTCTCGAGGCGGTCGAGCTCGTCGATCCGGCACGTGCCCGGGAGGAGCGTGAGCCCGACCCCGCGGCCGATCACGGCGGACGCCGGCCCCTCGAAGCGCGTGGTGCCGTGGCGCCGCTCCTCCGAGTCGACGACGTCGACCTCGAAGGCGACCCTCGTCGCCGCGGGCTCCCACGGCGCGCGGACGACGGCGGGCCGCTTCGCGGCCGGGAAGACCACGTCCACGTCCTCCCAGCCTTCGCCCTTCTTGACCTGGACCCACACCCAGTCCGGCTCTCCTTTGCGGGGCGCCGGGGAGTGCTTGCTCGTGAACGCGCCGCCGGCGAGCGGCTCGAGACGGGCGACGGCCGCGCTCACCTCGGCCGAGAGAGCGAGCGTGTCGACGGGCGCCGTCTCGGGGGCCGCTCCGTGGGCGCCGACGAGCTCGAGGAGGTGCTCCGTGGCGGCGATCGCGCGATCGGGCGGGCTCGGCTCGTGCGCCTTCTCCCAGGCGGGCCAGTCGCCGCGCGCGAGCCGCGCCTCGAGGCCGAGCTCGCGCAGGAGCGCCGCGAGGAGGACGGCCCGATCGGCGGCGTTCGCGACGCGCGTCCGGAGAGTCCCCTCCGCGCCCTGCCACGAGCCGCTGTAAGAGGCCGACGCGATCTCGTCCTTCACGAAGGCGACGGCGCGCTCGCGGCTCCCGAGCTCGCGGGCGGCCGTCTTCACGTCGAGGCCGGGCCACTCGAGCTCGGCGCGCGCGGCGAGGAGCGCGGCGCGGAGGTCCTGGTCAGGATCCGGCGGCGCCTCGCTCACGAACCGGCGCGCGAGCAGGACCGCCGCCACGAGGAGCGCGGCGAGCGCGACGAGCGCGAAGACCGTACGGCGCTTCATGTGGCAAGATCATGCCATGGCACGCATCGGACTGACGCGCATCGCCCCGCTGAAGCTCATCGCCTCGCTCCTCGTCGTCCTCGCCGCCACCCCGGCGCTCGCCGACGGGGCGGCCCTGGACCCCGCGAAGACGTTCGTCTTCTCGGCGAGCATCGTGAAGTGGCCCGCCTCCGCGGGGCTCGCGACGTTCACCGACGAGCGGAAGGACGCCGCGCTCATGGGCGCCTTCAACGCCGCGGGCGTCTCGTCCGACAACATCACGTTCCTCACGGACGAGAAGGCGACGCTCGCCGCGATCCGCAAGGAGCTCCGCGCGATCGCGACGCGCGCCGGCGAGGGGAGCACGCTCGTCTTCTCCTTCCAGGGCCACGGCGGGAAGCAGAAGGGCAAGACGTACCTCATGTGCTACGACGTGGGCGACGACGTGCCGAAGACGGCGTTCGCCGTCTCCGAGATCGCCACGATCCTCGACGAGTGCTGGAAGGGCGAGCGCCTCATCCTGATCGGCGACTGCTGCCACTCGGGAGCGCTCGCCGAGGTCGTCGCGCACTACGAGAAGACGAACGTCAAGGCGGCGAGCTTCACGTCGGCGACGGCCTCCAACCGTTCGACGGAGCACTGGACGTTCACCGACGCGTTCATCGACGCCCTCCGCGGCGACGGACGGCTCGACCGCGACCACGACGGGACGATCACCTTCGCGGAGACGGACCGCTGGATCCACGAGGTCATGAAGTTCCGCGAAGGGCAGCTCACGCGCGCCGCGCGGACCACGTCCTTCGAGGAGGGCTTCGGCGTCCACAAGGCAGCGAACGCGGTGGCCGACCTCCCCGGCGCCATCGAGATCGGCGACTACGTCGATGCGCTCGACCGCGAGAAGAAGTGGTACCTCGCCGAGGTCGAGGGCTTCGAGGACGGGAAGTACAAGGTCCACTACATCGGCTGGGAGCGGAAGTGGGACGAGGTCGTCGAGCCCGCGCGCATCCGGCCCCCCGAGGCGAAGAAGCTCGACGTGGGCGGCCGCTACGAGGTCGAGTGGGACGACAAGCAGTGGTACCCCGGCACCGTGACGAAGGTCGAGGAGGGCTGGTTCTTCTTCGTCCACTACGAGGGCGAGAGCGGCGAGGACGACGAGTGGATCACCGCCGGCCGCGCCCGGAAGCCATCGGCCCCGGAGTTCAAGCCCGCCGCGGAGCACGCCGCCGCCAAGAAGGGCGACGTCGTCGCCGCTCGCTGGCGGACGCAGTGGTTCCTCGCGAAGGTGACCGAGGTGGACGCGACGACGATCGTCGTCCTCTACGACGACGGCACGACCGGCCGCGTCCTCCCGGAGGAGCTCATCCACGCCGCGACCGCGGACGAGCTCCACGTGGGCGACCGCGTCCTCGCCTGCTGGAAGGACGCGCACATGTACGCCGGCAAGGTCGAGAAGAAGGGCCCCAAGGTCTGCAAGGTGAAGTGGGAGGACGGCTCGACGGTCTCGGACGTCGAGGTGGGCAAGCTCGCCCGCATCGCCGCGGGCCCGCCGGCCGCGCCGCCGAAGCGCAAATAGCCAGCGCCTGCTGGATCAGCGGCCGGCCATCGCCCGCTCGATGTCCTCGAACTCGTAGAACGCGAAGCCGAGGTGCACGACGAGGACGAACAGCGTGGCCCAGTAGACCGTCGCCGTGATCCCGTGGCTCACGTCGGCGGCGCTCTTCTTGGGCATGGCGCCGATCCCGTACGAGATGAGCGCCGTCCCCGCGCCGCAGATCACGAGCTTGGCGACGACCCACTGCTTTCCAGCACATTGGGATCCTAAGCTTAGAATTCCACGTGGACAAGTTGTCGC
>JADMIO011538832.1_pt1 | contig 17587 bp, 16 predicted proteins | sample 8958161 | NCBI WGS metagenome assembly JADMIO01 (sample SAMN16585339, study PRJNA669376) | soil metagenome | isolation source: Crop rotation soil | place: USA: Cullars Rotation, Alabama | collected 2011
CGCGACAACTTGTCCACGTGGAATTCTAAGCTTAGGATCCCAATGTGCTGGAAAGCTGGAAAGTTAAAACAGCGCATCACATTATGTGATTTGGAAACGTTGCTCGTCCTGTTGAAATAGGCCTTCACAAAACCTTGCATGAACGGACCGCCACCGGTCCCTTGAGAGTTGCCGAAAATCTGTTCGTTTACACTGATGAAATCGTGGCCGGGATCCACCCGGAAGTCGCCCGCGTAATGGGCATCGGCAGAGACACCTACCAACGCGCCGGTGGAATCCGGGTTCGTTTCTGTTCCGCTAAGGCCGTCGATGGGATAACTGGCCGTCTTCAGAAAGCCGAGCATGTGATCAAAAGAGCGGTTTTCCATCATTAGCACGACGAGATGATCGATTCTGTTTGCCATCAACAAACCTCCGGCGGGATTGATGTCCTGGATTTAGCCCTCACCTTAATAATGTTCGGAGCACCTTAAACATTTCAGCGGAGAGTCAGACTTTTGTGGCGAAACACGAAAGAGGCGGGAGTGAGATCCTGTAAATGCTCGCCTAAAGGAAGTGTGAGTGAGGAAGGAAACCTCGGACGTCTCTGCTCGACCGATTGGATGACAATGCTGGACCCGCGAAACCGAAACTGAGGTTCGATCTCGCGGGTCCCACTTATCTCTGTAATTCACGGCTGCGGCATGAACTAGAAGTGTCGCCGGCTGGAGCTATTCCGCCGGCTCATCACTTCCGGTCAGTTTCTGTTGACGCAGCGCCGCCGCTCCCATCAGACCGCCCATACCCATCGACTCGACCGCGCTGCTCGGCACCAGCATCAGGGCGCCCTTCTCTTTCAGTCCTTCATAAAGCATGTTCATCGCCCGCAGGTGCAAAGCCGTCGGGTTGTTGTGATACGACTCAGAAGCCACCTTGAACCGTTCGGCAATCTCAACTTCGGCTTCTGCGAGGATCACGCGCGCTGCCTTTTCGCGCGCGGCTTGCGCTTCACGCGACATGGCATCCTGGAGAGCTGCCGGGATAATCACATCGCGCATCTCGACTGACTGCACGGTCACGCCCCATGGATTTGAGCGCTCGTCGATCAGTTTCTGCAATTCGTCTTCGATGCGCTCGCGCCCGCGCAGCAGATCGCTGAGCGACGTGCGTCCGATGATGTCGCGCAAAGCGGTCTGCGCCGCCCAACTCACCGCCTGTGGATAGTTTTGCACCTCGAGCGCAGCTTTCTCAGGATCGTAAACCATCCAAAACAACACCGCGTCGACATTGACCGGCACGGTGTCGCTGGTCAACGTTTCTTCCGCGGCGAAAGCTGTCGTGATTACGCGCTGATCGATCCAGGCTGATACCTGATCGACAAAAGGCACGAGGAAGAAAAGACCCGGCCCGCGCAGCCCGACGTATTTTCCCAGCCTGAGAATCACCGCGCGTTCCCACTGGCGCGCAATCTTCGGCGACTGGGCCAAAAGCAATCCGAGCAACACACCGACGATCGCTCCGGCGGGATTGAAAGTCATCAGTGTGGCGAGCGCGCCCAAAACGACCGGGGCCGCGAACGCCAATACCGAAACAAAGTTCACCCGGGGCGTATTGGGGGACGGCAGGTTGCGCCGATTATCGAGCAGTTGAATGTTTGCCATGTCTTCTATCTCCTTCTTTGCGACTTCAAGTATCGCAGGCTGTCAGCTGGTCCGGCTGGGCGAGCTGGCAGCTTGCGCTACTTTTTTCGGCGCCTGCTTTCCAGGTGCTCGATCACCTCGTCGAGTGAAAACCCGCGCGTGTGCGTTTCAGCGATGAAGTGATCGACCAGCTCGCGCAGGTTCCGATCGCGATCGCGGCGACTGAAAGCAAGTTCGGCCGGACGCTCCTGCACAAACGTGCCCACTCCGCGTCGCGTTTCCAGGACGCCGGCCCGCTCTAATTCCGCGTAGACCTTGGCCACGGTGTTGGGATTGATACGAAGATCGACGGCCAACTGCCGCACGGTCGGCAACTGGTCGCCAATACGCAGCTTGCCGGTGGCGATGGCAAACTTTATCGACCGTTCGAGCTGGTGATAAAGGGGCGTCGGATGCTTTGCGTCTATGTGGAACATCTGCATTGCCGTATTGTACTACGACAATGGGACAAGTAAAGTTTCGCGAAACTTCTGCGCACCGTGGTGTGAAAGTAGCGAGCGGCCGGCTTATTGCCATGCTCACGGGCATAGCGCACCATCTCCAATCGCAAATAAGTAGGTTCTTTACCTTGTCGCAGCACGGTGTACTCTCCAAGTGGACACCTGGCGTCCACTAATCTACGGTTTTATTTTCAACCATTCCTTCATCCAACTTCGTAACTCCTTTTTTCCAGTCCTTCCCAATATCCCTGATCTTTTCCTCGGGGATACCATGTCGGGTACGTTTCCCAGCTTGCGAAGCCAAAAGCTATTGATCGCCTGTGAGTTTGGTGATAGCTTATGCGCATAAAGTTACTTAGCTCTTTAATCTGTACCCGACCGTAGTTCCTCGCCGCCTGCCGGTTACGACCGGACTTCACTTGAAGGCGGGATTCTTCATTCTCATTTTGGCGCAATTATTGTGGCAGATGGCCGGAGTGGACAAAGCCATCGCTCTATCTACTCCTTGGCGGCCACCTCCCTGTCCCACATAGTTGCCGAATCCTTGCAGGAGTAAAAAGATGAAAACCCTCATCCGACCCGGTCTCTTGCTCGTCTCTTCACTACTCTTCATCTCGTGGGCAGTGAGGTCGAGCGCCTCCACGACATTAACGACTATCCCGCGCGCTAGTCAGTATGTGTTTCGTCTCATCGGCTCGCGCACTTTTAGCGGCTCGTCGAGCAAACAGACGTACGGGCGGCCTCAAAGAACGAAAGTGCCGGCCAGGTTGAAGCGAGCAGCGAGCCCCGTGGTCGGGAACTACCCCAACACGACGATGCAGCTTAGTGCGAACACGACCGTCACGCCCGATGCCGCTCCGACCGGCGCAAGCTACGTCAATGTCGCCACTTCGACCGACTTCAAAGGCAAGTTGGAAGGTACCCGCTGACGGGCGTCATACGTGTGACGGACGCGCATCCGGCGGGGACTTATATGGTGACGGTCACGGCCTTCGACAGCGTTGGCGCGCAGACGACGGCGACGTTCATGCTGACGGTGACGACGCCCGCGACGTGCAACCCGGTCAGCTTCGCTCCGGCGGCACCCTTTGGCGTCGGCTCTTCTCCTGAAGTCCTAGCGGTGGGAGATTTCAACGGTGACGGCCACCAAGACCTCGCCGTGGCTAACCCTGGCTCAAACAACGTGTCTGTCTTATTGGGCAACGGGGCGGGCGGCTTCAGTGCCTCCACCAACTTCGGTGTTGGCCTTACTCCTAAGACAGTGGCCGTGGGTGACTTCAACGCCGACGGCGAGCAGGATCTCGCCGTGGCTAACTTTAGCTCACACAACGTCTCGATTTTGTTGGGTAATGGGACAGGCGGTTTTAACACCCACGGCAATTTCAGCGTTGTCAGTACTCCCGGCGGGGTGGCAGTAGGCGATTTCAACAGCGACGGCAAGCAAGACCTCGCGGTCGCCAACGTTAGCGCGAACAACGTGTCGGTTTTGTTGGGCGACGGGACGGGCAGCTTCAGCGCCTCCACTAACTACGGCGCTGGAGGCTTTCCCGGTATTGTAGTGGTGGGCGATTTCAACCACGACGGCAAGCAAGACCTCGCGGTTTGCAATAATAACTCAAGCAATGTGTCCGTCTTGTTGGGCAATGGGTCGGGCGGCTTCGGCACCGCCACCAACTTCGGCGTGGGAGCCTCTCCCGAAACACTGGCATTAGGCGACTTCAACGGCGATGGCATTCAAGACCTCGCGACGGCCAACTTCGCGGTGAATTCGGGCACCGTGTCGGTCTTGTTAGGCAATGGGGCGGGCGGCTTCAGCGCCCCCGCCAACTTCGTTGTTGGCAGCGGTCCTATCACAGTGGCGGTAGGCGACTTTAACGGCGACGGCAAGCAAGACCTTGCGGTGACCAATCAAAACACTAACGACGTGTCCGTCCTCTTAGGCAATGGGGCGGGCGGTTTCGGCTCCGCCACTAACTTCGGTGCCAGCATTAATCCGCGTGGAGTGGTGGTAGGAGATTTCAACGGAGACGGCAAACAAGACCTCGCCGCGACCAACTTGAATTCGGCCAGCGTGTCGGTCTTGTTAAGGCAATGCCCGGCGATGCCCGGCGACCTGCTCATCAGCGAGTTCCGCCTGCGCGGGCCGGGCGGCGCGAACGATGAGTACGTCGAAATCTACAATAATACGGACTCGCCGCACACCGTCAGAACCACCGACGGCTCGGCGGGCTACGCCATCGTCTCGGATGACGGGATCAAACGTTGCACCATCCCGGCGAATGTCACCATTCCTGCGCACGGCCACTTCCTCTGCGTCAACGGCAACGGCTATGGCCTTGGTGCTTATCCGGCGGGCGTCGGGACGACGGCCAGCGGTGATGCCACCTACCTCGGCGACATTCCAGACAACAGCGGCCTCGCCCTCTTCAATTCCGCCACCGACTTCTCGCTCTCGACTCGGCTCGACGCCGTCGGCTTCACCACGTCGTCAACGCTCTACAAGGAGGGGGTGGGGCTGCCGCTGCTGACTTCGCTCTCAACTGATTATGCCTTCGTGCGCGACGAGTGCGGCAAGTCGGGCTCGATCACGACCTTCGGGCCGTGCCCTTCGGGCGGCAGCGTGGTTGATTCGCCCGAGAATGCCGCCGACTTCATCTTCGTGGACACTGGCGGCGTGAGCGCGGGCGCGGGGCAGCGCCTCGGCGCGCCGGGGCCGCAGAATCTTTCCAGTCCCATTCAGCGAAACGGCAACTTCACGGCCGCCCTGCTCGACCCCTGCACGTCTTCGTCGTTACCGCCGAACCGCGTGAGGAGCACGGTCGCCACCCCGGACTATCCTTTCGGCACGCTCGAAATCCGCAGGACGCTCACCAACACCACGATCCCTTCAGCGACGCGGCTGCGGTTCCGCATCATAGACATCACGACCTACCCCGCACCTTCGGGCATCGCCGACTTGCGCGCGTTGACATCGTCGGATGTCATGGTGATTGTGAGCCAGTGCGGCTCGGCCCCGAGCAGCGTCCTCGTGCGCGGGACGACGTTAGAGGAGCCGCCTTCGCAGCCGAACGGCGGGGCCTTCAACTCTAGCCTGTCGGTCATTCCACTGGCGCCGCCGCTGCCCTTGGGTGGTTCAATTAGCGTGAGGTTCCTGTTCGGCCTCAAGCAGACCGGCCTGTTCAAGTTTTACGTCAACATCGAGGCGCTGCCGTAGAAGTCACGGCTGAAAGTGGCTAAAAGCGGATAAGCGGTCAGAAGCCAGATGGCTCTGATTAAATTATTGACTTTTCCCGTGAACTTATATTAATAAGGCGTTTCCCTTCAGGAAAACCAGGCTTCCATACTACGACCCAAAAGGAGATCGCGATGAGAAAATCTCTCTCTTACGTTGTCGCCGTCGTAATGTTCGTCATGCTGGCCCTCCCACTTGGAGGACCCGCTGCTGAGCGCGGGGTTAAAGCTGACGGCCAAACACTGCAAGAAAAGTGTGACAATTGCATGCAACACGTCCAGCAGCGGTTTGATCAGTGTCTCGCCGTCCACGGCCAGGACCATATACCCTGTTACGATCAGTTTAATGATGGCGTGGTTAATTGCTTCAGAAACTTCTGCGAGCAGTAACCAGCGTTACTTTTGAGACAACGCCGAAGTGAGAAACACTAGTTTGCCAAACGGCGATTCTAAGCTTGAATTGTGCCTCGGAAGCGGGAGCTTAGTTCAAAAATTCACCTTTGATAACTTTATTGGCGGTTTGGTCCTGCGAGTGGGTTCGGCGGCTGGGTAATCAGGCCAACTTCGTCAGTGGATAAATCTACTTGGATTAGGGCTTTGCCACTCCCGATACGCGACAAGTCTTCGACTTGCCGAAAACAGGGATGAATTCGCGGGTCTTGGATCCGCAGAAGAATATGGTGAGAGCGCGCGCATCGGAGCGGCAAAGCCATCGCGTAGATCGCGCTTCGCGCCTGACTCCCCATCGTTTTGCGAACGCCGAAGCCGTATGTTAACCTCTCCATCTTTAAAACCCTTCCAGTTTTCGTCTGTAAGGCTTCTGCTTTAATTCGAAGGAGTTGAGTGAAGAAATATGGCTACGCCTAACGCTAACGGCAACGGACACGTCGGAAAAGTCGTGCAAATTATCGGCCCGGTGGTCGACGTCGAATTCAGCGAGCATTACCTGCCGCCTATCTACCAGGCGCTGCGCATAACCTCGGACGGCTTTGAAGTTCCCGAGCCGATCAACGTCATCGCGGAAGTGCAACAACACCTCGGCGAAGGCCGGGTGCGCGCAGTCTCGATGCTGCCCACGGACGGCATGGTGCGTGGCATGAACGCCACCGACACCGGCGGTCCAATCACCGTACCGGTCGGCGAAGGCACGCTTGGTCGCGTGATGAACGTCATCGGCGATCCAGTCGACAATCTCGGCGAAATTCCCCACCAGCAACGCTATCCGATTCATCGTCACGCTCCGGCCTTTGACGAACAATCAACTGAGCTCCAGATGTTCGAAACCGGCATCAAGGTCATCGACCTGATTCAGCCGTTTCTGCGCGGCGGCAAGATTGGTTTGTTCGGCGGCGCGGGCGTGGGCAAGACCGTCATCGTGATGGAGCTAATCAACAACATCGCGAAGGCGCGTTCAGGCTTTTCGGTATTTGCCGGCGTCGGCGAGCGCACCCGCGAAGGCAACGACCTGCTCCGCGAGATGGTCGAATCAAAGGTCATCGACTTTGGCGCTCCTTTCTACGAGAACCTCGAAGAGACCGGCGCTTTCGACATGACCAAGGTCGATCTGAAAGCAGTCGAGAATTCGAAAGTAGCTTTGATTTACGGTCAGATGACTGAACCGCCGGGCGCGCGTTTGCGCGTGGCGCTTTCGGGTCTGACAGTCGCGGAATATTTCCGCGATCAGGGATTGGACGTGCTGCTCTTTATCGACAACATTTTCCGATTTACCCAGGCGGGTTCAGAAGTGTCAGCGCTGCTCGGACGTATGCCGTCCGCGGTGGGCTATCAGCCGAACCTCGCCACGGAAATGGGCGAAATGCAGGAGCGCATTACTTCGACTAAGACCGGTTCAATCACCTCGATTCAGGCCGTGTATGTTCCGGCTGACGACTACACCGATCCGGCCCCGGCCACGACGTTTGCGCACCTGGACGCCGTCACCGCTTTGTCCAGACAGATTGTCGAACTCGGTATCTACCCGGCGGTCGATCCGCTGGCGTCGTCGTCGCGAATTCTGGACCCGCGCATCGTCGGTGAGGATCACTACAACACCACCATGAACGTCAAACAGATTCTGCAGCGCTACAAGGACCTGCAGGACATCATCGCGATCCTCGGCCTCGACGAATTGTCCGACGAAGACAAGTTGGTCGTGTCGCGCGCGCGCAAGATTCAGAAGTTCTTCTCGCAGCCGTTCCACGTCGCTTCGCAGTTCACCGGACGCGAGGGCAAGTACGTGAAACTCGAAGATACGATCAAAGGCTTCAAGGAAATCATCGACGGCAAGCACGACGATCTGCCTGAACAGGCCTTCTACATGGTCGGGACGATCGAAGAAGCGATCGAAGCCGGCAAGTCGATGCAGGACTAAGAGAATTGATTCATTGGCTCAGTGTTCCCTTGATTCATTGTCGGGTGAATCAGGAAGCAATCGAAGTTAATGGATTAATTAACAAATGAAAAATGAGTCAATTGCTTCAGCTTGAAGTTGTCACTCCTGAGCGCCGCGTCCTCTCAGAGCCGGTGAATTCAGTCACCGTGCCCGGCCGCAACGGCGAGATGCAGATCCTTCCCGGCCATGCTGCGCTAATCTCAGAATTGAAAACCGGCGTCCTGTCCTACGCAGAAGACGGCACCACCTTTCAGCTTCACGTCTCCGGTGGCTTTGTCGAGGTCAGTGATGACCGTGTTTCAGTCCTCGCCGAAATTGCTGAGCGACCCGAAGAGATCGATGCCGCGCGTGCGAAACTTTCGCGCGAACATACGGAAAAGCAATTGAGTTCGTGGAGTGGGACAGAAGAAGATTTCGAGAAGGCCCGCGCGAAGCTCGAGCGCTCAATGGTTCGCTTGCAACTGGCCTCTGATCGTCGAGGCTGACTCTTCGTCTGACTTCCTAAAAATTGCGCCTACCCAAGAATCGTACTATCGCACTTTAACTAAGTAACTGTGGCGTTTGGCTCTGTTTGGTACTTCAAAGCCGTTGACGGAACTGGATTGTCGTTGTTAGAGTGCGCTTAGTTTCTAACGGTTTCTCAAGGCAACAATCCCAAGCTGCAAGGAGGCCGCCCATCGTGCTCGGAAAATCTTTTGCTCGTCTCAGAGTCATCTCAGTAATAGTCTTCAGCCTTGGACTTGTTTCGGTATCGATTGCCCTTGCGGTTCGCCAGGCAAACGGCAAGAAGTTACGTCACCGAAAGAGTTTTACGCTTGTAACCAAGGACGTTGGCGTACCATTTGCCGGCTTGCCTAATGATCCCGCCGCGATTCGATATTCAGTATCGGTGAGGTACCAGAAATCGGATGGCACCTGGAAAACTGTGCGCAAGTACTACAACTCAAAGGACGAAGTGGTAAAGAGGGATGTAACCTTCGGTATTCCTGGTAAAGGTGTTTTTAAAGCTGATTTCACAAATCATACCTTTCAGTTTTTATCCTCAATGCCGCCTAAAGAAAAAGCGTCATACGTCGCGATCAACGACGGACATGCTCATCCCAACTTCCTCAAGGAGGAATTGGTTCGCGGTTTTCAAACATACGTGTTGCGATTTCCCGCCACCGATGGTGGTTACACTGATTTGTATAGCGCTCCGGAATTAGACGGCTTTCCCATAAGACAAGTAAGCGTGTCTTCGGTCGGGTCCGCGGTAACGGAGCTGGTTGAAGTTCGGTTTGGTGAACCTGACGAAAGAGCGTTTGCTGGACTCCCGAATTGGCTCGTTAAGTACGACACTTTTAGACAGATGATTGAAACTTTGGAACGCGAGGGCAAGCGCGAAGCGGCTCAATCAATGCGCAAGCAGATGGAGGAACAGATTGCCCTTCAGGAACGAGAACCCTAACCTTCACACCTCAAAGAGGTTGTCAGATGAAAACCAAAATCTTCCTCTTCAAATATCTGTTGCTGACATCCGTAGGAATTGTGTTGATGTCAGCTTCGTTTTCATTCTCAGCTCGTTGCCTGGCGCAGAAGCCTGCGGCAACAATCCGAACTGCCCCGGCGGTTGGAGTGTGATCGAGTCGGGTTGTAACTCTGAAGCATGTAGTTGCGGCAATAACGACCTCCCTTATAAGTGCTTTCGTCAAATTGGAACGTGCAATGCCGACGGCAGTTGGATCAACGTTCGGCTGTCTTGAGAACTAGCGAGAACAAGGTCTGCGGGGAAACAGATTTCGAGAAGGCCGCGCTTAAACTCGCGCTCAGTGGCGCCTTTACAGTTAGCCAGCCCGTCCGGTGGCTAGCTCAGTCACTTCTTAATTCCGCGCGAACTTAGTGCCGACAGTCCGGTCGTGCGCGCCCGTCTTGCTGCTTATGCAACAAACTATGCAAGGGGAATTTCCCCTTTCGCTACAAAGAAACACCTTGACTTCAAAAATGGACTCAAGATACAAAGGAGCGGTTTTTTACTCACTACGGCTACCTGACGCTCCCAGCCGAGAGGAGGCCCAATCAATGAAAACTCGCCCGATCATTTCCGGCATGGTCTTGCTTATGGCCGGCTTGTTCGCTTCGTACCCAAGCGGCGCTCAAGCGCCCGACGAAAGAATAATTTGCAGGCTTCCGTTCGAACAGAACGAGCCTGTCGCGATCACGGAGATTCGGGTTAATTCCGAAAGCGTAGCTTTCGATAAGAGATTCAGGGCCACTGATGACTGGCTGAGTAAGCTGGTGATTTCGGTGAAGAACACGTCTGACAAGTCCATACTTTTCGCCTCAATTCAATTGCAGTTCCCGGGCTCCGACAGCGCGAAGGGGATCATGTCAGCCGAAGATATGTCTTATGGGAATTCAGCACTGCAACAGCGTCTTCCGAATCCTGGCGACAGTGCAGACAAGATAGCGCCAGGAGAAACTGTTGAAATTCGATTGACTACCGACCGGTTTGTCGATTTGAGAAAGTTACTTACTGCGAGCGGTTTCCCTGAAAGCATCCCAAGCGTAAGCATGAGGATCAATCGGGTTATCTTTGTCGATGATTTGATGTGGAGCCGGGGCGCCACGTTACGAAGAGATCCCAACAATCCCAAAACCTGGATTAATTCAGATATGAAGGCCGCCAGATAGAGTGCTGAAAGGTGGGTCATCACTTGATCCAAATCGGGAATTCGATGTCGAGGTGACCCAGGCGTCGCACAGTTCTTTAAGATACCTCCTGACTCAAACCGGTTAACCGGCAAGTGTCGATGAAGTTCGTTTGCGTATCGCTAAGGTAATTTTCGCTGCAGGCGTACCACATTCACTTCGCGCGGCAAATTTCCTGACATCGCGCTTCGGCATAATCCCAGGCCGAGAATCTGCGCCCGTCATCCGCAGACAATATCCAAGGATCCTCTCCGTAAGACTTGTACTGGCTGAGCAAAGCTTCGGCGGAAATGCCTTCTTTGTAATTAGCCAACAGAAACTCGTCGACAATCTGGCGACACTTTGCCTCGGCGGCTTCCCATGAATCAAAGACGCCGCCTGAATATCTTTCGCTTTCGTCCATGTAGTGGTAATTGTCGTCTACAAAGACTTCGAACTTCAGCTCGATATCATCGCTGCGCATTTCGTTCAGTGCGTGCCCTTCCGGATCGCTTTCTTCATATCGAGCACGGCTTGTTTCAGCCCCACAAAGATACTCTGGGAAACGATGCTGTGCCCGATATTGAACTCTTCGACTTCGCTGATGCGCGCGACCGCACCCACATTACGCACCGTCAGGCCGTGACCGGCGGCCACATGCAATCCCAGCTGCGCTCCGAGCGTTGCCCCTTCGCGCAAACGGCGCAGTTCGTGACTGGCCCGCACCGCGCCTTCACCGTGAATTCGCGCGGCGCCGAGCGTGGCTTCGGCATAGGCCGCCGTGCACAACTCGATCTGTTGCGCGTTTACTTCACGGGCTGCCTCGATCTGATCCGGATCCGGATCGATAAAGAGGCTGGCCATAATGCCTGAGTCGCGCAGCTTGTTGACTGCCGCGCGCACGATCGACATGTTCGCGCGCACGTTAAGACCGCCTTCGGTGGTGATCTCACCCCGGTTCTCAGGCACCAGCGAGACTGCCTCCGGCCGCGTGTCGATCGCAATCTTAATCATCTCTTCCGTGGCCGCCATCTCAACATTCAGATAAGTAGTGACCGCTTGACGCAGCAACGTCACGTCGGCGTCCTGAATATGCCGGCGATCACCGCGCAGGTGGATGGTGATTCCATCGGCGCCCGCCTGTTCGCAGATCATTGCGGCCGCGACCAGGCTCGGTTCAGGCGCCCGCCGTGCTTGTCGCACAGTCGCGACGTGATCGATGTTGACGTTGAGTCGTGCGGTCATGGTTTCTCCTGCTCAAAAACTGTGGCTAAGATGCCGCGGCGGATTGGCTGGACCCGGACCGCGCCGCCGCCCGTGCCGCGTTGATCGCCGCGCTGTACACACCTGATTTTACACCCCGGCGAATGTGACGCACTTCGTTAACCATCCGCAGGCTGTCGCGCGAGTAGTTACCCGAAGCGTCCAGGGCCCCCTCGTTGTGATCCCAGCGCACCGGAATCTCGCGCAAGCGCAATTGGGCCAGGTGCGCCAAATAAATCAGCTCGACATCAAAGCCGAACCGATCGATACGCGCTGCTTCGATCAAAGGCCGGCAGACGCTCAAGCGAAAAGCTTTAAAGCCGCATTGCGTGTCCCAGAACGGCAGGCCCGTCGCCACACGCACGATCAAATTGAAAATACGGCCGCCCTGTTCGCGCCGCCACGGTTGATGCACGCCGATCAGCTCGCGGTCCAACGCGCGCGATCCGAAAGTGAAATCAAACTCGCCGCGGCGAATCGGCTCGACCAACTTTTCTATCTCAGTCACTGGGGTTGAAAGGTCGGCGTCTGAAAACAACGCAATCTCCGCGGCCGCAGCCAGCAACCCCTTGCGCACCGCGTATCCTTTGCCGCGGTTCTGTTCATAGCGCAGCACTCGCGCTTCGACGCGGCCCGTCGCTTGGGCCAAGGCCTTTTCCGCAACCGCGGCGGTGTCATCGGTTGATCCATCATCAACCACGATTAGTTCCGCAGCGTCGCTGGAAGCATCCAGATACGCGAGGATCCCGGGCAGCGTCGCCCCCAGGCGTGCCCCTTCATTAAAGGCCGGAACCACGATTGAGAGTTGCGGCGGCATAGATTACGCATCATCTCATTAGCATCTCGCTTTGGTGAAGTGACGCAGAGCCCCGGCATTGCCGCAATTTGGGGCGCGCCTACCTGGCGGCGCTGTGTTTGCTGCGACGCGTCGCAGCGGTTTACGAAAACGCCGGATTCCCGAACAGAAAGCGGTGACAGGTCACCGCACTCCAAATGCCAACGCCTTCGGACGTCACTCAGCCTTGTGCTATATTTCATCTCGTAAATGTCGCGCACTTTCGCCATCGGAGCCGTTCTGCTACTCGTCGCCGCCACGGTGCTGGGCGGCTTGTACACGCGCTCGCGCCGTCATCGCGCCGCGGCAATTGCCGCCGCAAATGCGCCGCGGAGTCCCGCTTTGCTCGCGGATAAATATGAAGCCGATAAGATCGAAAGCGACTATAGCGAGGCAATTGAAACGGTCGAGCAGCACTACGCCGGCGACATAGACTACGAAAAAGCCACGCAAGCTGCCATTCAGGGCATGCTGTTCACGCTCGATCCGCACTCAGTCTATTTTTCTTCCGCCGAGTTCAAGAAACTCAAAGAGGACCAGGCTTCGAGCTTTTACGGGATCGGCGTGCAGATCCTGCGTCACGACGATGGCGTGTACATCCAGTCGGTAGTCGACAGCACGCCGGCCTCGCGTGCAGGCCTGCGTTACGGCGACCGCATCATCGCGGTCGACGGCAAGGATGCGCGCGAGTGGACGAGCGACGAAGTCTCGCGCAACGTGCGCGGCGATCGCGGTCGCGAGGTGCAGATCAAGGTCGAACGGGTAGGTCAGGAGTCGGCGCTCGACTTTACTATTGTGCGCGACGCAGTTCCCCTCCCTTCGATTCGCAACGCGTTCATGATTACGCCCGGCACCGGATATGTCGGGTTAGTTGGTGGCTTTCAGCACACTACCGATGACGAGCTACGCGAATCAATCAGCGAACTGAAGAAGGAAGGCATGCGCCAGTTGGTCCTGGATCTACGCAATAATCCGGGCGGGCTTTTGGACCAGGCGATCGATGTCTCAAGCGAGTTTCTGCCACGCGATAAAGTTGTCGTCTCAGTAAAGGGGCGCAGCGAATACACGCGTCCGGCTGTTTACAAATCGAACGGCAGCGAGCCTGAAGAGTTGCCGCTGGTGGTGATGATTAATCGGAATACAGCTTCGGCTTCAGAAATCGTAGCCGGCGCGATTCAGGATCACGGCCGCGGGTTGATTGTGGGCGAGACTAGTTTCGGCAAAGGACTCGTGCAGCATGTGTTTCAACTGCCGTTCAATACAGGATTGACGTTGACGACGGCGCGGTACTACACGCCTTATGGCCGCTCGCTGCAACGCGATTATTCGAGCGGCTCGTTGTATGACTACTACGTCCGCCACGACCAGACCGAGAACCAGCAAGCGATTCAGCCGGGCCAGCCTTCGCCGACCGAATCGACCGCGCCGCGCTCGACAAATGCTCCGGCGTTTCGCACGGCCGCCGGCCGCGTTTTTTATGGTGGCGGAGGCATCACGCCCGACATCGAAGCGCGACCCCTGACCGCAACCCCAGTACGCGCGCGGATCATCGAAGCTGCGTTCTATTTCACGCGCCAACTCGCTGCTGGGGCCGTGCCCGGTCTCGAATCGTATCGCACGGACAAAGTCGCCTACGAGCGCACGCCGAAGTCATCCGATCTTCCGGTCAACGATCGCGTGCTCGAAGCCTTTCGTAATTATGTGCGCAAAGATTCAGCGCGCCACCTGCAAGACGCTCAGATTGATCCGGAACTCGAGTTCGTCAAACTGCGTCTCCGCGCTGAGATTGTGACGGCGGCTTTTGGCGCCGACGAAGGGCAACGCGTTTTGCTCGAGAGCGATCCGCAGGCGCTGCGCGCGATCGGCGTGCTTCCCGATGCCAAGCGGCTGGCTGAGAGCGTCCGCAACGGCACGCCCGTCAGCTTCAGCTTCCGGCCGCAAACCTGGCCGGGCTTGCTGTTTTCAAATCCTGCCATCGAAGAACTGGACGAAATCCTGATTTAACGAAGGCCCATGTCGGGCCTCCCAGGCTCTCTCTCTACTCGGAAGCCACTCCGACCTGACGGTCAGGGCTATTTCATGACGGCGCTTCGCGCTGAAACTTACCCCGTCGTTACCACTTGAGGTTCTGACCCTCATTGACTTTTCCCGCGCTCCAGATTAGAAACGCCTTCGTTCCACCATCCCATCATCGAGGAATCCCAATGAACCGCAGGAATTTCGTGCGCAAAGGAATTGCCGGCGCCGCCGGAGTCGCCGCCGCGACTGTTTCCGTCTCTGCTCGAACAAATGCCGAAGCAGCCAACAGCCCAGCCCTCATGCCCGCTTTCGAATTCGATGAGCTCACCATCGCCGAACTGCAAGCCCGCATGGCTTCGCGAAAACTTTCCGCGCACTCGCTGACGACGAAATATCTCGAGCGCATTGAAGAGGTCGACAAGCATGGCCCGGAAATCAATTCGGTCATCGAGTTGAATCCTGATGCGCTGTCGATCGCGGCAGACATGGATGCCGAACGCAAAGCTGGCCGCGTGCGCGGACCCTTGCATGGCATACCGGTGCTCATCAAAGACAACATTGATACGCACGATCGCATGACCACCACTGCCGGTTCACTCGCCCTGGGCGGATCGATACCTTTGCAGGACTCGTTTGTCGTCAGAAAGTTGCGCGACGCGGGCGCCGTAATCATCGGCAAGACAAATCTGAGCGAGTGGGCCAACTTCCGTTCGAGCCACTCAAGCAGCGGCTGGAGTGGACGTGGGGGACAAACGAAAAATCCTTACGTGCTCGATCGCAATCCCTGTGGCTCGAGTTCAGGCACCGGCGCCGCGATTGCTGCAAACCTCGCCGCCATTGGTGTGGGCACGGAAACCGATGGCTCTGTGGTCTGTCCTTCAAATGCGAACTCGCTCGTTGGGATTAAGCCCACGCTCGGTCTGGTTAGCCGCGCGGGAATTATTCCGATTGCGCATAGCCAGGACACGGCCGGCCCGATGTGTCGCACTGTCACCGACGCCGCGATTTTGCTTGGTGTGCTGACGGGCGTTGATGCGCGCGATGATGAAACCAAAGCCAGCGCCGGCAAGTCGCTGGTTGATTACACACAATACCTGAATGCGAACGCATTCACCGGCGCACGCATCGGCGTGCATCGCAAAGCGTTTGGCTTCAACGACGCGGTCGATAAGTTATTGAACGATTGCATCGAGATCATTCGAAAGCGTGGCGCGACCATCGTCGATCCGGCCGACATCCCGACGCAGGGAAAGTTCGATGACACGGAATTAGAAGTTCTGCTTTACGAATTCAAGGCCGACCTTAATTCCTATCTCGCGTCGCTCGGGCCGCGCGCGCCGGTAAAGTCGCTCAAAGAAATCATCGATTTCAACGAGCAGTATCGCGATCGCGAGATGCCTTACTTTGGCCAGGACCTGATGATCAAAGCACAGGCGAAAGGGCCACTGACGGAGAAAGCCTATCGCGATGCGCTGGCAAAGAACCGACGGCTCTCACGTAAGGAAGGCATCGATCTTGTGATGGACAAGAACCGGCTGGACGCGCTGATTGCGCCGACCGGAGGTCCGCCATGGCCCACCGACTGGGCAAACGGTGATCACTTCACCGGTGGCTACTCAACTGCTTCGGCGGTGGCCGGCTATCCACACATCACTGTGCCGGCAGGATACGTTTTTGGATTGCCGGTGGGAATTTCTTTCTTTGGCCGCGCGTGGAGCGAACCTACTTTGATCAGGTTCGCGTATTCATTCGAGCAGGCCACTCGGGCGCGGCGCGCACCAAAGTTCTTGCCGACGGCGAAGATGGATTAAGGACGTCCGCAGATTACGCAGATTACACAGATTTTTAAGCAAAGCAGTAAGTTGAAGCCTTCCATGATTGCATGCTAGCTGGCTGAGATTTTCTCTGCGTAATCTGTGAAATCTGCGGATGATTGTCTTTACACCGGGACCCAGCGCTTTACTTCGGACGTATCTTCCACATTAGCCAATAGTTTGGCAGCGCTCAGCTTCAATGTCGGATGAATCACTCGCGGCGCAATCTCAACCAGCGGCTCGAGCACGAATCGCCGCTGATGCAAACAGGGATGCGGCAACTTCAAAAACTCCGTATCGCTTTTTAGATCGCCATACATGAGCAGATCCAGATCGATGGTCCTGGGCCCATCCGTCAACTCGCGAATGCGGCCGAGCGCAAACTCAATGCGCAGCAGGCGCGCCATCATCTGCTGTGGTGTGGGCAAAGTATTGCCAACTTCCACCACCATGTTGAGGAATTTCGGCTGCTCAACTTCACTGATCGGTTCAGTCTCGTAGACTGATGACATGCGGGTCACACACAAAGACGCTTCCATCATCCCGCGGATCGCGAGCACCAAATTCCCCGCGCGATCGCCAAGATTTGATCCCAGTCCGACGTAGGCCTTTACGTGATTGCGATGAAACATGTGACGGTTGTTACGGCCTGGCCGTTTGAGGTGCGGAAAGGCTTTGCCTTTTCCCACTCAGTTCCAAATCTCTTTGGGGCTCGGCCCCGGAAAATTAAGAGAGTCTTGACGGTAAGGCAAAGCCTACCGCACATCGGGCGGCAAAGTCGTAAAACGACGGGCCCGGGCAACGGGCTCGCCTATGCTACACTGACGACGAAGAAAGCGTGAAGCAGTAACTCTGAAATTCCAGCGATGCGAGGGCCTTGCATCTCGCATCCGGGCGGGCTCGCTGGCCCCGCCATTACACAAATGGCTCGCAGAAGATTCCGCAGCAACCAACGGCACGAGCCGGTCACCGAACGCTCTTTTCAGGAATACCTGTATTCCAGCGGCGCGCCGCAAACTTCACGCACTGAGCTGATGCGCATGGTGCGCGGCGGTGAAGACACCTACCTCGAACTGAAAGTAAAACTTTCGAATTCCGAACGGATCGCCCAGGGCATCGTCGCTTTGGCCAACACCGGCGGCGGCGTCATCGTGTTCGGCATCAATGATCAAATGCGCGTCGAAGGCGTCGACTTTCCAGCACAGTGGGATCCGAAGCTTGGAATTCACGTGACTTGAAGTCGCGGC
>JADMIO010796621.1_pt1 | contig 17586 bp, 14 predicted proteins | sample 8958161 | NCBI WGS metagenome assembly JADMIO01 (sample SAMN16585339, study PRJNA669376) | soil metagenome | isolation source: Crop rotation soil | place: USA: Cullars Rotation, Alabama | collected 2011
CTTTCCCCTCGCTGTGATGGGATTTGGCGTGGGTCCGCTGGTATTCGGCCCTCTGCTTCAGTCTCTGATGGGCGCCGATCCGGCGCAGTTGCATACGACCATCCCGCGGACCTTTCTCATCCTGGCAGCAATCTTCTATGTCGGCGTGATCGGCGCCGCCCAGTTGTATCGTGTACCGCCTGCCGGTTGGAGGCCTGCCGGCTGGACACCCCCGCCCGGACGGGCTGCGGCTGTCGAGGCGTCCCCGCGGGAAATGGTCTCGACCTGGCAATTCTACGCTTTGTGGGCAGTGTACTTTCTCGGGACATCCGTCGGGCTGACGGCCATTGGAGAGGCCACACCGTTGCTGCAGGAAATGGCGAAGACCAGCGCCGCTATGTCGGCCGGGGCCGCGCTGGGGATCATGAGCATCTTTAACGGGATGGGCAGGCTCGCCTGGGGCAGCGCTTCCGATCGCCTGGGACGGAGACCAACACTGCTGGCCATGTGCGTAGTATCAGTGGTGGCGTGCATGGGCTTTTTGCGGGCCGCCTCGGGATTCTGGATGCTACTGGCGGGACTTTGCCTGGCTGCCTTCGCGTATGGAGGCTATCTGGCGTTAGTGCCTTCCATGACGGCCGATTATTTTGGTCCTAAGAACGTGGGAGCGAATTATGGTTTGGTCTTCTCTGCCTGGGGTATCTGCGGATTCCTGGTCCCCGGATATTTCGCCGGCGTCATGGATCGCGCCCGGGTAGCGGGAGACCTAGCCGCCGGATACCATGAGGTGTACTGGAAACTGGCGGCGCTGGCAATCGTGGGCGCGGCGGTGACAAGCATTTTGCGGCCGCCCTTTCGAGACCGGAAGTAACATGGGGCCGGCAGGATGCCGCCCCACCTTGGATTTGCAGCCTTTACGCCCGCCTGCTACAATGACAGCTTGTAAGGGTCGAGTTCGGACTCTCAGGGAGATTTCTGTAATGGCACGAGTTTGCGATGTGTGTGGCCGCGGTCCTCAGTTCGGCCACAAGATCAGTCACGCCCACAACGTCACGAAGCGGCGCTGGAATTTGAACTTGCAGTCGGTGCGGGCCGTTGTCAAAGGCGCCTCCAAGCGGATGCGCGTCTGCACGTCCTGCATTCGCAACGGCAAGGTCCAAAAAGCAGCCTGAAGCTGTCGGCAATAGCCTGATGCTCGATCTCCGCGTTCCTTCCGGCTTGTTCTTTGCCGCTGTCGGGCTCATTCTCTGCGGATTGGGTATTTTCTCACCAGGCGTCCGCGCCGCCCTCACCGACGTCAACGTCAACCTCTACAGCGGTCTGGTCATGCTGTCGTTCGGCGCGTTATTGCTGGTTCTGGCGCGGAGAAGCGTGTGACCCGTGCGTTCCGCGCTCCGGGACGCGTCAATCTAATCGGCGAGCATACGGATTACAATCTAGGATTCGTCCTGCCGATAGCCCTCGATTTGGCCTGCGTCGTCAGCAGCGCGCCGTCGACCGATGGGCGGCTGCGTATTTACACCGAAGATCTGGATAAATCAGCCGATTGTGCCGTCACCGATCTTCCGCATCTTTCTCCTTTGCACGATTGGACCGACTACGTAATAGGCGTGGCGCGCGAGTTGATCGCAGCCGGGTACGGTGTAGGGCCGCAGATCCTTCGGATTCACAGCACGGTTCCTACCGGCTCGGGCCTCAGTTCGTCGGCGGCGCTTGAGGTTTCCTCGGCGCTGGCTATGCTGGGCGGCCGGTCCGTCGAGCCATTGCGATTGGCGCAACTGTGTCAAAGAGCGGAGCGGGAGTTCGTCGGAGTTCCCAGCGGCATCATGGACCAATACGTGGCGGTCTTCGGCCATGAGGGCTCGGCGATTGAAATCGACTGCCGAAGCTTAACGCACAAAGTAGTCGCCCTGCCGCCGGACCTCGAAATCGTTGCCGTCAATTCCATGGTGAAGCACGAACTGGGACAATCCGCGTACCGGGAGCGGACCGAGCAATGCGCGGCGGCCGTCGAAGCCATTCGAGCGCGGTACCCGGCGGTGGACAGCCTGCGCGATGTGGATACCGCGATGTTTTACGAGATCGCCTCGGCGCTTCCCGACACGATTCGGCGCCGCGCGCGGCACGTTGTCACCGAGGACGAGCGAGTCGGGAAATTCGTGGCGGCCTGCCAGGCTGCCGACCTCCGAGGAATGGGCGAGCTATTCGTCGAGTCCCATCGCAGCCTGCAATTCGATTACGAAGTGAGCTGCGAGGAACTCGATTTCCTGGTCGACACGGCTATCGCAATCGAAGGCGTGTATGGCGCTCGCATGACCGGAGGCGGGTTCGGAGGCTGCACGGTGAACCTGGTCGATCCAGCCGTGAAAGCCCACTTCGAGCACGAGATCGCCGGTAAGTACGAGGAGCGTTTCGGGGTGCGCCCGCAAGTGTACCGATGCCGCCCCTCAGCCGGCGCGTCAGAAGTCCCTCACTAAAAGGCAGGTCAAAGGTCAAAAGTGTTTCGATTCGCAACTGCTGTCCAGGTCGGGGCTCATTCTTCGCCTTGCGATACAACTTGTTCTGAAGTTCCCGAAGCTTACTCGGTGTTGTCAGACTCATCGTCAATCACCGCTCCTTCCCTCCTTCACAAGCACACCCGAAGTAAGGGCCCTTTCCTCCGCTGGCATGACCCGGCCGCCCCGTTGGGCGCACTGAGAAAGCCGGGCTATCGGTCAATTCGGCCCGGGTGCTGTTCAACAACCGGCAGCCGCAATCGAACACCGTCACTACGTTCATCCCCGACCCTTCGCAACCGCCGCCGACAATCACGCTGGAAAAGAGCAGCGAACAGCCTGCCGAGCACGCCGGCGACACCTTTTTCTACGTGGTCAAAGTAAAGAACAATTCGGGGAGCGATGCCCCCGACGTCTACCTTTTCGACGGAATTCCAGCGGGGTTCTGCCCGCTGGGGACGCGACCAACGATCACGGCACAAAAGTGCTTGCCGGGGGTTGCTGCCCATGACTCCGCTTACGGTATTTCCTGCGATCTTTCACCCTCAAATCGGGCGAAACTTTCATCCTGCGGGCACCAGTCCGCGCCAAGGAAGCGGGCGTTTTTGAAAGCGACGCTTACGTGACCTACGCCAAACGCCAGTTCCGGTCGAACAGGGTCAACAGCTATGTCACCACCCCAAAGGCGCCGCTGTCTGCGATCTTTGTGCCGCCGCAGACGCCTCGGATCAACGACATGATTGCCACGCCCGCCACTGGTGGCCAGGTGCCCGAAGGGAGCAGCCTGCTGGCCGCCGTTCCGAAGGAACCTGGCCAGACCGGCATAAGGGAGGTTCGCACCGCACCGGACGGAACGGTAGCTTGGCTCGCTGAATACAGAGTTGAAGCTATGAGCTATCCGATCGCCGGAACGCTGATCGTATGGCGAGCGGGCAAAACAATCCAGCGTTTTTCAGCCCAATAGTCCTTCTATAGCTGGACATTGACTCTCGGCTTGAAGAGACGTTGCGGTGCGATTAGCACCCAAGAGTCCACAATTAGTTTTTGCCTTTCTCTGATTCGCAGTACATCTTCAAGCCCAAGTCCTATCTGGTACGATTGCTGTTCGCTGGCGCCAAGGAGGCGAGTTTCAGTCATGACAACAGCGCGAAGTCATCAAACAATCGGCCTTCTGCTAATGCTGGGTTCAGCTGCCCACGCACAGCAAATTCTCCCATACACGATGTACACCGATTTCAGCCAGGTGCTGAAGGGAAACGACGCGCGCTATCTTAGCGTTAGACGCGTCTCCGATCCGGGGCCCGGCGAACACCGGGCTTACACAGGGTTTTTCTTCTATCAATGCCTTCAGTTCGATAAGACAGGACGTTACCTCCTGGGTATGAGGGTTTATTTTCAGAACCGCCCGGTTCAACCTTCTGATCGCGCGGATATTGGCTTCATCGATCTCAAAGACGGAGACAAATGGACCAAAATCGGAGAATCAGCGGCCTGGAATTGGCAGCAGGGCGCCAGACTCCAGTGGCGCCCCGGATCTGATGAGATCGTATGGAATGACCGCTCCGGCGATGGCAAGAAATACGTGGCGCGCGTGTACGACTTCCGCAATCGCAAAAAGCGTACCTTGCCTCGGCCGATTTATGACCTGTCACCCGACGGTTTTACCGCCCTGACCCACGATTTCGAGCGAATGAAGCACTCCGGAACCGATTATGTCGGCATTGACGACATTTACAAGGACCAGTACGCGCCAAGCAAGACGGGCATCTGGAAGATGAACATGGATACCGGAAATTCCGAGCTGATCATGACGCTGGAAAAAATGGCGAGTATTGCCCATCCCAACGGAGGCCCATCATCGGGCTGTCTTTACTTTTTCCGCGAAGGATGGAATCCATCCGGAACGCGCTTGATCGCCTTCGTGAAGGATCCGGAGAACGGATTCTTCAAAGCCTTTTCCATGACCGGAACGGGGACCGACGTCCGCCCTCTGTATGCGGTTCCAAGCCACCACTCCTGGCAAGATGACGATTACATCCTGGATTTCGGCAGTCATGCACTCCCCGGTGGTCCGCCGCGGAAGGGCTATTTTGTGTTCAAGGACGATGGGACTGGAACCGCAAAGGAGCTTCTTTGGTCAACGGAATTTGACGGTCATAACAGCTATGTTCCAGCGCCCGGCGGCGATTGGATTCTTTCCGATACGTACAGCATAGATGGCTTCCAGTACCTGTTTCTGTATCACAGAGCAACAAGACGGTTTGTTCCACTCGCCAGGTTGAGGTCGACAGCCGGGAGCGGCCTGCACCGAGTGGACTTGCATCCGAGATTCAGCCGGGACGGAAGAACCGTGTCATTCGACTCCACTCATGAAGATCTGGGGCGGCAAATGTATGTTATTAGCATCGGCCACATTTTGGACAACCCACCGAAAGAGTCGATCCTTCGGTGAAAACTGCCGATCCCGGCTGGAACCTCTGAGCTGCTGAAGGGAACGACGCGCGCCACGCGCGAAGAGGAAGAAATCGCGCTGGCTGCTGCTGAAGCGCGAAGTCCGTTGCCCTTGGCCGGAAGCCGGCCTGATAACAAGCCGCGATTCTGACATCATAGTGAGGATGACAATTCCAAATACTCTCTTGGATGTGATCCAATCCGCGCCGGCGGACCGGACGGCGATCATTGTGCCCGAATCGAAAATTCGCGTCTCCTACCAACAACTGCGCGATCAGGTCACTGCAATGTCGGACGCGCTGGCCAGTTTGGGGATCCAGCGAGGCGACCGCATTGCGACCAGCCTGCCAAACGGTTTGCCCGCGATTGTGAGTTTCCTCGCGGCTTCCGTTGCCGGAACCGCGGCGCCCCTGAATCCGGGGTATCGGGAAGACGAGGTGAGTTTCTACCTCGAAGATACCGCGGCGAAAATGTTGCTCTGCCCTCCGGATGGTCAGGCCGAGGCGCGCAGGGCCGCTGAAGCGAGGGGGGTTCCGGTCTATGCACTCGAAATGGATGAGGCCGGATTCGTGCGCATCGCCGGCGCCCGCAACGGGAAATCTGCTTCGGCGCCGTCACCTGAAGACACGGCGCTGGTTCTGCACACCAGCGGCAGTACCGGCAGGCCGAAACGGGTGCCGATCCTGCATCGAAACATCGCGGCCTCGACGCGAAATATCGTGACCCACTATGCACTTTCTCCCGACGATGTATCGATGTGCGTCATGCCACTGTTTCACGTTCACGGGTTGGTGGCATCAACCCTCTCCACTCTGCTGTCCGGTGGCGCCGTCGTGGTACCCGCCAAGTTCAACCCACTTTCGTTTTGGCGAACCGTACGCGAGACAAAAGCAACCTGGTATTCGGCTGTGCCGACCATTCACGGCCTGCTCCTCTCCCGCGCGGGCGCCGAGCGGCCGGCCGGCGCTGAAGGACTGCGCTTCATTCGTTCGTGCAGCGCGTCACTGCCTGCGGAAATGATGGACCAGATGGAGCGGGTCTTCGGGGTTCCAGTGTTGGAAGCCTACGGGATGACCGAGGCTTCGCACCAGATGTCCTCGAATCCCCAGCCACCGGAGCCGCGGAAGCCAGGCTCGGTGGGTCCCGGCACCGGCGTCAAAATCGGTATCATGAACGAGGTGGGAAAGCTGCTGGCAGTGGGCCAGCGCGGAGAGGTCGTCATTCAGGGGCCCAACGTGGTGCCCGGCTACGAGAACAATCCGGAAGCCAACGCAAAATCGTTCACCGCAGGCTGGTTCCGCACCGGCGATCAGGGGTTCCTCGATGCCGACGGCTATCTGACGCTGACCGGGCGGATCAAGGAACTCATCAATCGCGGAGGCGAGAAGATCGGTCCGAGGGAAATTGACGAAGTGTTGCTCAGTCACCCGGCCGTGGCCGAAGCAGTGTGCTTCGGTGTTCCGCATCCAGCCTGGGGCGAGGAGGTGGAGGCAGTGGTCGTGATCAAGGAAGGAAATTCATCGAGCGAAGGCGACATCATCGCCTTCTGCAAGGAACGCCTCGCGGATTTCAAGCGCCCCAAGAAGATCCACATCGCACAAACGATTCCACGGACGGCGACAGGCAAGATTCAGCGCGGCGCCGTGGCGAAGGCTTTCACCGAAGCATAGCTCATGCGAACATTGATCGCCGGCGCGGGCGCCATTGGCGGCTATATCGGCGCCTGCATGGCTCGCGCCGGCCAGGACGTCACCCTGTTCGCGCGAGGACCTCACCTGCAGGCGATGCGGGACCGCGGCTTGCGTGTGCTCAGATCGGACGGTGATTTCCAGGTGCGGCCGCGTGTAATCGGTGATCTCGGCGAAGCCGGAGCGATGGATGTGATCATCCTCGGCGTGAAAGCGCACAGCCTGACGCAGCTTGCTCCGCAAATCAAGTCACTCGTCGGCGAGAACACCACGGTCGTGAGCATGCAGAACGGCGTACCGTGGTGGTATTTTCAGGTTTCCGGAGGAGAGCATGCCGGGCTTCGTCTGGAGACCGTCGACCCCGGCGGGGTGATCGGTAACGCCATCGACCCGGTGCGCGTGGTAGGCTCGATTGTGTATCTGGGGGCCGAGATTGCCGAGCCTGGCGTGATCCGGCACACCGAGGGGAATCGCATCTCGCTGGGCGAGCCCGACGGCAGCCGCTCGGAACGATGCCGCGCCGTCGCCTCCGCTCTCATCCAGGCCGGCCTGCGCTGCCCGGTGTCGGCGCGCATCCGGAGCGAAATTTGGGTGAAACTGTTGGGCAATGTCGCGTTCAATCCGTTGAGCGCTCTGACGGGCGCGACCCTGGTTCAGATGGCGCGCCATCCGGACGTTTGCCCCGTGGTTCGAAGTATCATGTCCGAGGTTGAGGCGGTAGCAAACCAGTTGGGCGTGGAGATTCCGATTTCGCTCGATCAGAGAATCGCCGGCGCCGAGAAGCTTGGCGAGCACAAGACTTCGATGCTTCAGGACCTGGAAGCGGACCGGCCGATGGAGCTTGAACCCGTGGTAGGGGCTGTTGTGGAATTGGGTGAGCGTCTGGGCATCCAAATGCCGTATACACGCACCGTGTATGCTTCCACCAAACTGCTCGCGACGAATCTGGCCGCGGCAAGAGAAGCCAAGAGGACACAAGGATGAACCGCTGGTTCCGGTTGGCTGCGGCAGTCGTCGCAATGATCATGATCGGCAACTTGCAGTATGCCTGGACGCTGTTTGTCCAGCCGATGATGTCCGCCACGGGTTGGAAGCTGTCAGAGGTGCAGTGGGGATTCAGTTTCTTCGTCGCGGTGATGACGTGGAGCATGCCGCTTTCCGGTTGGCTCATCGACCGGCTCGGTCCGCGAATGTTCATGACGGTGGCAGGAGCGTTGTGTGCCATCGGCTGGTGCGGCCTCGGCTACGCGCAAAATCTTCCCCACTTTTATATCTTGTACTCGATCGCTGGGTTGGGCAACTCCTTTGTGTATTGCTGTTCCACGGCCCTGGGTCTGAAGTGGTTTCCCGACAAGCGGGGCGTCGCATCGGGTCTTATCGCCGCCGGCTATGGCTCCGGTGCGGCGTTCTTTAACCCAGGGTTCGGTTATCTCATCCGAACCGAAGGGCATCAAAGCACGTTCCTGCATACAGGCCTGGTGCTGGGGGCCGTGGTCCTGATCGCTGGACAATTCCTGAAGTACCCGCCGCATGGATTCATCCAAGCTCCGCCCAATGTGAAGCCGCAAATTCGCAGGCAGAACGAGCAGTTCACCTCCTGGGAAATGCTTAGGACTCCGCAGTTCTACGTCCTTTACCTGATGATGCTGGGGATCGGCATCGGGGGCCTGATGGCGACGGCCCAGGTAGCGCCGGTCGGCCGCAACTTTGGCGTCGGAGCCACGGCCATGACAATCGCTCTGTCTCTGAACCCTCTCGGCAACGGGATGGCTCGTATTGGCTGGGGCTGGGCGTCGGATTATCTCGGACGTGAACGGACGATGGCCTGGGCGTTCGGCCTGCAGTCGATTCTCTTGGCGAGCGTGGTGACCGTGGGCCGGATGGGCGACGTCTGGTTCGTTGTCACCATGGTGCTGGTCTTCATGACGTGGGGCGAACTCTACGTCTTGTTCCCCACCGTTTCAGCGGACATGTTCGGCGCGCGCAATGCCGCATCCAACTACGCATTTCTCTATAGCACCAAGGGAGTGTCATCGATTCTGGCCGGCGGTCTGGCTGCAAGACTGTTTGAGAGCACGGGAAGTTGGAACTACGCCTTCTACGGCAGCGCCTGCCTCGCGTTGTGTTCGGCACTTGGCGCCCTTGGACTACTCAAGATGCCTCTGCCCAGGAAACGGTTGGCGCCGGAGACCTCAACCGCTGCGCTTTCGACATCCGCAAGGTCTTCCAGTCAAAGCTGACTGCCGGCTCCTCGGTTGTGCACATGTGTCAACGGGCTCAAAAATGGCCGTCGCGCTGTAGCGGCTAAAGACCCGCCGGAAGTCAAGGGCATCAAGACAAGGCCACGCTAGCGTAACGTGCGGGCAGCGCGAGTCGATTGATTGTTGCGGCAGTCGCGGTCTTAGGCCAATAGGCGGATCGTTCTGTATTCCCATTCTCGCGATCCTGGGGCTTTCGTGTCCATCAGTCCTCCTGATCGCAAGGTCTTGTCGCGATTGTTGCGAATCGTGGGTTTCTGTGCCGTGGGCGATTACACACGCGCGCGGATCAGAAGATACGCTTGCTCTACTCAGCAAGTGACGTGCAGGATGCGTTGATCTTATCCAGAGCGGCCGCCGCCGTGTGGCGCACGATTTCAGGGAGACAGGCTGGAAAGCAGGTAAGTCCGAAGACCGAAAGCATTGACGCCGGCGCCCTCTATCCCTGATTCGGCGCCTCAGGAGTCATGTTTCCGCGCACGGCCACAAATCCTGGGCGCGGGCTCCCTCAGATGATCGACAAGACAAGGCCGCGTTACTTTTGGTTGCCGAAAGTCCATCGTGCGCGCCCGTTGTCTACGCCGCTATCACCCGGGCAAAGTTCACGACAATCGGCTTCACCAGGCTCTTATAGTCGCGAAACCGGAGGCGTACAACGTCCCGGTGGGTCCCGGCGTTGAACTCGATCATCTCTTCCCCGGCCAGCCTGCTGTCCACATAGACCGGCATGTGAAAGAGACTACCGATTGGTGGCATCGCGCCGAGTTCGCACTCGGGGAAGAGTTTCGCCAGCTCTTGCTCCGTGGCGAGCCGAAGGCGCGGCTGGCCGAGAAGCATCCGAAGCTCATACATATCCACGGCACAGTCGGCGCCGAGAACCGCCATGCGGTATCCTTCTTCCTCGACGAGGACCACGGTCTTTGCTACTTCGTGCGTGGGTACGTGCTCCGCCGAGGCCACCTCCCGGGCCGTATATGCGTGAGGATGTGCGTGATGGCTATACTCCACGCCGTTTTGATCCAGGTATTCCAGAATTCTTGAAAGCATGGGAAAACCTCCTTGCAGGAAAGAGTCTCGCTGAGGAAATTGTAGGCGATCCAAATGGCCGTGTGAAGGGGGCGATCACCTCGCACTCTGTATTCCAATCGCCCCAGGAGTAGACTGTAGGCAGCCAACAACCAGCGTCGCGGCTTGCGGCGAAACAGCGGCCGCCCTCAAAGGATCCGGAGGCGAAGATGTTGAGCGCGTCACAACTCCGAGCGTAGCGTCGCGACGCGCCTACAAAACTCTGGACGGCGCCGTGGTTTCACCTTCTGATTTTGAAATGATTTGAAAGGTTTTGAAATGGTCCGGTAAGCTCTGCCCCGAAGAAGGTCCACGGAATCTGAGCAGACATCCCCAGGGATGGTATCGGTGCAATTCCAAAACTGGCCGGTGAGCCAAACGCCCTTGGGGCGGAATCCATATCATGGGAATTCGATCGCCCGATCGAACCGATTCCCGCGCTGGGTAACCGAACCGTAATCGAGACACCAGGACTGATGTCTTTGGCTTTGGATTCAACCGGAGGACGAAGTTGGCCAAGCTGTCCCGGCTCTTTTCTTGCCTGCTTCGCGAACTCTAGCCGTCGCCGTCCAGTGGTGACAAGCGTGGCCGCATGTCCGATAGGTCCGATATGCGGTTGAGGAAAAATGAGGTGTCGTTAATCCGGGTGCGCACTAAGAAGGAAGTTCGGGACTGGGAGCGCGACGCAGAAATAGCAGAGCGATAAGCCGCTTGCCATCAGCGACTTCCCGAGCGCAAATGGTACGACATCTGTAGCCACGTCCCTCGAAAGCCGCAAGCAGTTCGTCGTGCGGAACGAGTGATGGATGCGCGATCTCGACAGCCTTGGTGATCGAGGGCGGAATGCGGCGGCCCGGTGTCACTGCGGAAGTCATGCCGTGTGGATTCTCCTGAATGATAATTCCGCATGTGACGGGGCGGAGTCCGGCAAATACCTCGACGCCTCGACGCCAGTCTATGTGCTCCAACAAGAGCGTGGCGAGAAGTAGATCCGGCCCAGGTTCGAGGGCAGTATGCTCGATATCGTCTTCGAGGACAGTGGCGCTGAGCCCACGCCTCACCAGGCGTGCCTCCAGGCGGGCGAGGAAACTCCGGTTCAGGTCGGTGCAAGTTAAGCAAAACGGGAGGAACAAGGCAGAGTCCAGGAAATCGAGCATTTGACCCGTGCCGGCTCCGACGATAACTACGCGGCCGCCGTTTGGCGGTTCGGCGGATTGGATGATCTGGCGGGTGAGGTCGGCAGCAGCCTGAGCTTGACCGATACCGGCCATGTGCTCCTCATAATCCTCATCGGTGACAATCTGAGTCCAGGCGAGACGGAGATTGGGGTCCATCGATACGTCTCCTAGTCTATCGAAGGCTTTCTGCTCTCGGGCGGGCCGCGATTTATCTTGTGGTGCTAGGCCAGGCTGTTCAATCAGACGAGACTCCACTGGGCAGGAAGGGCATGAGCCCTTCTTAAACTGGAATCCGCCGGCTGACGTCTCCGTGTATACTATTCGTTCTGCTTATGACAACCTCGACCCGGCGGCGGTGTTTAAAGATGATGGCGGCGGCCGGGGCGGCCTCTCGTCTTGCGTCCGCCCAAAGCGCCGACGCTCCAGACCGCTCGATCTATCTTTCCGACATGAGCCAGTGTCGGCCGCCGTCGGCCCTTTCGCGCAAGCCAAGACGGCATCACTGGCGGCTTCTCGATTACGAAACCGACTCCTTCCGTGGGGTGATGCTGGTCGCTGGCCAGAACACAGCCGCTCCTGAAGTGTCCTATCCGCTGGCACGGAAGGGCTGGCACTCCATCTACTTCGGCCTGCGTTCGTATGGCGGCGAAGATCAAACGCGCCTGCAAGTGCGGCTGAAGAGCGACCCGACGTTCTCACTGATAGTCCACCATCCCGGCGAGCGCAACCGCATCGACGAATACTTCTGGCGCTACGCCGACCTCACTGACCAGGAGATTGTGCTGCGCCAACTCATGACCCGCACGGCGCCCGAGAACGCCGATTCTCCCGCTAACAGGTCGAGCGGTGTCTGGCTGGCCTACATCCGGCTGGAGCCCGTTGTCGAGGCTGAAGTCAAAACCCGTCCCGACACTCGCCGCCTGTTTGCGCACAACGACGCCTGGAGCTATACATACACCTTCCGCCCCACTACGGAAGCCGAAATCCGCCGCGAGATCGAGCCCTTCCGGGACACCGATTTTTCCCGCATCTACTGGGAAGGGGGCGCGGGTGACCGCATGTATTATCCAACCAGGCTCGGCTTGACGCCAGCGGACGACTGGATTGAAGACCCCTACCGCGCCGGCGACCGGCTGGCGGCGGAAACCTGGCGATCCTGGCGGAAGCAGCGCATCGATCCGTTTCGCGTGGCGCTCGATTACGCACACAAGATCGGCCTGCAGTTCCACGGAACCTACCGCGTCGCCGGCTTTCATTTCCCGGTCCCGGAAGATGAGTGGAATTCTGGCGGCGCCTACGACAAGCACCCCGAGTGGCGAGGGCAGGACCGCGCAGGCCGCCCCACGCCGCGTCTTTCTTACGCTCATCCTGAGGTTCGCCGCATGGCGATCGGCTTTCTGAAGGAGATGGCGCAGTACCCGATCGATGGCATTTGCCTGGCCTACAACCGGCGGCCGCCGCTGGTCGAGTACGAAGCGCCGATTGTCGAGGGGTTCCGCGCAAAGTTTGGCGAGGATCCACGCCGGATCGAGGAGCGGGATCCGCGCTGGCTTTCCTATCGCGCCACATTTCTTACCGAGTTCATGCGCGAAGTGCGCGCCGCAATGGGCAGGCTCGAGGTGAGCGCCATCGTGATGAGCGGCGAAGCCGAAAACCTTTACTACGGCATGGACCTGAAGGCTTGGATCAGCGAAGGCCTGGTGGACACCATTATCCCTTACACTTCTGGCCAGGGCCTGAACAGCGCTGCCGATTCATGGCTGAACCCAACCGATGCAGAATTCTTCCTCAACGTCACCCGGGGCAGCCGCACGAAACTGGCTTTGAACCTGATGCCGCGGCTTCTTAGTCCTGATGAATACCGCCGGCGCGCCCACGCGCTATACCAGGCGGGCGTGGAGCACCTCTTTTTCTGGGACACCAACGCACGCAACGACTTCAACCCTTCCTGGAGCGCTCTGCGACGGCTGGGCCACCGCCAGGAACTGGAGGATTGGGCCAAGGCAGGATCTCCGGTTTTCGCCGTGCCCGGCCGCAATCTGCGCAAACTCGGCGATTGGGACCTCAGTTATGCCACGCCGGGATAGTCTCGCGAGCGGACGTGGGCCGGCCGCTATCATAGCTACATGCTCAGTCAAGAGGGCTCTTATCGCCGGCAGAAGCGTCTGCTCCGCGAAATGCAACAGCGCGGTTACGATCTGTTCCTGACCGGCGACTTCCGCACGGTCTACTATTTGACCGGTGTCTTAACCTCGCCGGAAGCGCCTACAGTCTTTGTACTGCGGCAGGACGAGACCAGCGTGTTAATCACGTCTTCCAGCAATGAGGGGTGCGCCAGTGAGATTCTACGGCTCGAAACGTATTCGATCAACCGCAGCATCACCAATCCCACGCACGATGCCGCCGCTCTGCTCCAGGACGTGCTCCGAAAAAAACAAGTGTCCACTTGCGGAGTAGATCGCGCGGGGACCCCGGGGCTTTACGAAGAACTTGCGCCCAATTGCGCGGATGCCACTTCGATCATTCTGAAGCTGCGAAAGTACAAGGAGTGCGACGAGATCGCGGAGATCCGCCAAAGCCTGTGTTATTGTGGTGTCGCCTACAACGCCGCGAGGACGGCAATCGCTCCTGGCGTATCTGAGATCGATGTGTATAACGCGATGTATCGCGATGTCGTTCAGGAGGCTGGCGGGCCGATTCTCTTCAACGGAGACTTCGCTTGCGGCGAGCGTTGCATCAAAGAGGGAGGCGCCCCGACCCGCCGGCGAATTGAGGAGGGCGATCTTTACATCCTGGATCTGTTCCCGGCGCCGGCGCTCTACTTCGGCGATACTTGCCGTACATTCGCGGCCAGCACGCCGACCGACTTGCAATATCGCGCCTGGAGCATTGTGAATGAGGCCGTGCGAATGGCAGAATCCAGCATCAAGCCCGGCGTGCGGGCACGAGAGGTATACGCACTCGTCAAGGAGTTTCTAGATTCTCATGAAATCACTGAGAAGAGTTTCTGGCACCATGCCGGGCATGGCATTGGACATCGCGGTCATGAAGCGCCTCGCATCATTCCGGGCACGGATGACATTTTCGAGGTTGGTGATGTGATCACGCTGGAGCCCGGTGTCTACACCAAGTCACTCCAGGGCGGGATCCGATTGGAGGACAACTACGTCGTCGGCGAAAATGGCTTGGAAAACCTTTTCAGCCATCCAAAGGAATTATGACGTCCTCACTGTTGGAGCCATTTCGGGTCGATGCGGATCAATTCGGCGTAAGGGTGCTCGTAGGTAGTTCCATCGCGATAGCCGAAACGGTAATAAGTCAGAAGCACGTCGTGGCCGGCGGTTTCACATAAAAATGGATAATCGGCGCGGCTGTTGGCTTTGTCCGGCTCCTCCAGCGGACCTACACGCTTCGATCGAGTCCAACTCTTACCGTCATCGACGGAAAGGGCGGCATAGAGATACTGCCGATAGTTCCCGGTGACTCCGTTCGGATAGGAAGAAATGTCGTTCCAAACCAACATCAGCCGCCCATCCGAAAGACGGAGAATTGCTCCCGGCGAGTCGGGCGCCATAAAACGGGAAGCCGCCGGTGAGGTCCACGTTTTGCCGCCATCGCGGGAAAAGATTTCCCAAAATCGAAGCGTCTGGGTGCGAATGATCATCCATACCCGACCGTCGCGCAATTCCGCCAGAACCGGTTCGATAGCACCAGGATGGACCAGTTGTGGGCCGAACGGTACCTGGATATTATCAGTGCCCATGTGCCAGGTTTCGCCGGCGTCATCTGAGAAGAAAGACGCGCTGCGGAACTCAATCTGGCCGGCCGACTCCAGAAAGTTGTCGGTCGAGTAAGACAACGCGCCGAGGATGCGGCCGCTCTTCAATTGGATGATCGAATTGATTGCGCCGGTGTAAGAGTGTCCGAAATCGACCGGCCGGGGAGCGGACCAGATCCGGCCTCCATCGCGCGAGACGTTGTGCAAGAGCACGCAACGACCGGAAACGCGGTTGATCTTTGTCGGCAACTGGTAATAACGGGCGACAAACGCATGAATAAGACCCGTCCGATCGACCAGCGTGTAGATTTGCTGGGTAACGCTTCCCTTCCCCTGCTCATATTCAAAAACCTTGCGGGGGGCACTCCAAACTGCGCCGTTGTCCGTTGAGACGCGCAGGAAAACAGGCTGCGCGGGACCTTCGATATCCATCTCGGCCAGAGGCCTGGGCGACGCGTGAAGAGCGATGAGCCTTCCATCGGGAAGGCGGGCCGGGACGCCGAGCCTGTCATCAAACGCGATCTGTTTCGGCGGCGCGGAGGCCACTGCGGCGAACGCAGCCAATATCGTCAAAGCGAGAAGTTTCATGGAAGATCACTCGTATCGCAAACGTAACAACATCATGCGGTGCTGCTTTTCCTTCGCACGGAATTCGCCAAAGAGATAGACCCATTCGTTTTTTGAGAGCCGAAGGAACTGGCCGTTCATGGCGTTGTAGTAGTTGTCATAAGGATTGCCCTCCGGGCTCTGCTGTAACATCTTCACGGTCTTCCAGGTCAGCCCGTCGTCAAAGCTGCGAACCAGGTGCAATCCAAACCGGGATTTCTCGGGAAGTTGATAAAGCGTGCGCGAATAAGGTATACGCGAGACGGTCAGCAGGGATCCATCCGGAAGAGTGACGCCGGAAGACGGGGCGCCCGTGCCGGCAAGATTTGTAGGCTGGGGGCTTGACCAGGTTTCTCCCGCATCGTTCGACGAGGAGCGAAAGTACCAGGTGTCTTTGGGACTGTCCGGAAGCCTGCCGAGTTTCTCACGGCCGCGGATGATCGAAATAATGTCCCCGGACTTCGTCTCGAAGAGAGTCTGTTCGTTAAAGCCCGCGGGCATTTCTGCTGAATCCCGAATGGCGAGATCGGGGAGATAACCCACTTGCCGGTAGCGAAACGTGCGCCCGTCATCGTCGCTGACAAGCACTCCGCACTGCCAGTTCTCGCCTTGCTTTGCGGCCCCCCAAATCGTCAGGAGGATGCGGCGCTTCGAGGTGATAATGCCCGGCGCGGCAAACTGCTCGCCCAGAAATTCTCCGGTTGGAAACTGCTTATAGTCGAAGCTGTCGCGGCCTTTCTCCCGCCGGCCCACCAGGAATGCGCCGGGACGCCATCGCACATCCTGACGGTAGCTTCCCTCGCGGACCGCACGCGCCGTATGAAATCCGATGGACAAGGTGGCGCCCGAACGCGTCGGGCCGAAGAGGCTGAGTCCCAGGAATTCGGAGCTGGGGGACTCGACGATGCGATTCAGCAGTTCGGTTCCGAACTGATGCGGCTTCGTCCAGGTATGACCGAGATCCGGCGAGACTATGCGATAGGGAAGCGTGCCGGCTGCGGCGTCGGACGCCTTTATGAAAACCAGCTCCAGGTTTTTCCCCGAGAGGACGGCGCCGCCGGCGCTGGCGTCATAGCCGTCCTTCTGCCCATCGTAAAGGACCCGGAATTCCACGACGTTAATATCGCGCGGCGCCGGCGAGCCGCATAGGGCGGCAGTTCCCCATAATACGATTCCCGCGATTTTACGCATCAGCCGATCCCGAGTTTCCGGTAAAAGTCTTTCAAATCGAGCAGCTGTCGTTCCGTAAAGCTGCGGTCAGGGGGCCGGATGTACCGTTTGGCGACGCCAAAACGCTCCATCGTGGCTCGCCAGAAAGGGTGACTCCAAGCCGCAAAGAACGGCACGTCATAACGCACCACGATCTCCCGCGCGGCCTCAAAGTCTTTCTTCTCGCAGGCGCTCCAGAATCGCCTTGGAATCTCGGGAGCGAACGTGGAGAATGTACTGTAATACGCCTGCATTCCGTAGGGCTGAAACATCAGGTAACGCGATTTTTGACCGCCCGCAAAAATATTCAACCGCTTGCCGTAGAGCGAGAACACCTCCACTGAGTAGGCGGGAGGGTACTCCTCTTTGTAGGCGACGATCGACTCGATGGTCATCAACCTCTTCAGCAACGGAAGCGGCGTCTGCCCATGCAGGACGATGCTCAACTTTGTGGCGGCGGCGATCTGACGGAAATGCTCAAAGAGCATATCCTCGTCTCCATAGGGAGGCAGAAAAACCTGCACGGCATCGGCGCCGACAGAGGCGGCGAAGCGGGCGTAGTCGACGGCTTGTCCAGTCCACCAGGGACCGGTCGCGGCAATCATCAGGCCGCGTCCGGCTGTAGCTTGCGCCACGGTGCGCGTGAGCTGTTTGATCTCCTCATAGGTAAGTCGATCGTACTGCCCGTTACCGGCGGTCAACGCGATAACGTGTGAGCCCGCACTCACGCCCGTGTCGACAATCTTGCGAAGGCCTTCCGAGTCGACCCGGAAGTCTTCGGTGTAAACGGTCGGGACGGAGAGGATCGGCCCTGTAAGACGCCGGCGGAACTCATCGGGGTCCGGTGTCGCACGGGCTGACCGCGCCGCGACAGGAAAG
>JADMIO011367227.1_pt1 | contig 17583 bp, 12 predicted proteins | sample 8958161 | NCBI WGS metagenome assembly JADMIO01 (sample SAMN16585339, study PRJNA669376) | soil metagenome | isolation source: Crop rotation soil | place: USA: Cullars Rotation, Alabama | collected 2011
AAAGGTGTGGTCAACTACGTAACCGGCAGCGGCAGCGCTGTTGGAGATCCGTTGACGAGTCATCCAGCGATCAGCGGCATTTCGTTCACTGGCTCTACTTCAGTCGGCGATGCGTTGTATCGGAAAGTTTCCGATCGAAAGCTGCGAGTGCAGCTCGAGATGGGTGGTAAGAACCCGACTATCGTCCTGCGCGATTCGGACCTCAATTACGCGGCCGACATTCTTATCAACGGCGCGTTCTTTTCGACTGGTCAGAAGTGTACCGCATGTAGCCGCGCGATCATCGAACGCCCGATCTACGATTCGCTTGTCCAACTGCTGGTGGAAAAAACGAAGAGTCTGAAAATAGGCAATGGACTAAATGCAGGTGTTCAGATCGGTCCGGCCGTTGACGCGAATCAGCTCGAAACAGATCTCGAGTACATCCGTGTCGCGAAAGACGAAGGCGCCGAGCTGTTGTGCGGCGGCAATCGACTCTCGGGCGGTGAATATGACAAGGGCTACTTTATCGCGCCGACGATCTTTACTGGCGTTAATCCAAAGATGCGGATCGCACAGGAAGAAGTGTTTGGTCCAGTGCTCGGTTTGATGATCGCCGAAGATTTTGAGCACGCGATGGAGATCGCGAATGGTGTGCGGTTCGGGCTCTCGGCGTCGATCGTTTCGAGGGATCTCACGCGCGTACACGAGTTCATCGATCGAATCGAAGCTGGATTGATCACAGTGAATCTTCCGACTGCTGGTGTTGAGTATCAATTACCGTTCGGCGGGACGAAAGAGTCGAGTTACGGCATGCGCGAACAAGGACCACAGGCGATCGAGTTTTATTCCGAGACGCGCACGGTCTACTTGCGTTACGCGCAATAGCTAAATTTGTAGCCACAAAAAGGCACAAAAACACAAACGTTTTTCCTGAATGGTATGTGCTTTTGTGCCTTTTGTGGCTATAAAGCGCTGCCGCTCTCAGGGCTGGGCGGGTTATAAATGTGAATATCGGGTTCGTAGTTCTTAACGTCTCTTGGCGGGGTTATAAAGAAATCGATCGCTTTTTGCGCAAAGCGCTGTCCATCGAATTCCAGGCGAATGGACGTAAAGCCCTGGGCAACGAAGTTCAATGGGCCAGGTTCATCCGTCAAAGTCAACGTGCGGTCGCCAAACAATTCCACCACGATCTGTTTTTCAGAGAGGATAAACGACTTCAATCCGGAGCCGCGTTCATAGCTTCCCGTCTCATACTGCCAAATGCGTTTAAGATTTCCCTCATGCTCGGAGTAGATGTAGAACAAGTTCGCACCGCCATCGCATGAGGCACGACACGTCACGTGGTTAAACCAAACGATTGCTTCCTCCTGACCATCGCCAGTCATATCTGTGTAGTAGACATCCTTCAGCGTAAACCAACCTGAATGGTTTGGGAGTTGAAGCGCGCCACCCTTGAGGTTGAGGTCAATCTTCCCGTTTGACGAGATGTAAGGTCCGTACGAATGATTCTTGAAATCGATTTGCTCGTACTGTTCGGGTCTGACTCGAAACTTCTCCAACGAATCCAGAGATGAGGCTTCGGACTCATGAAACTTGTAGGGTGCGGCTGGTGGTGGATCGAATCTGAAATTGTTTGTTGATAGCCTTCTTGTATGTCGATGCGGACGCGCAACCGCAAGGACAACGATAAACAGGCAAGAAAAGAGAACCGCAAACAGCAGGGCTTTTCGCTCGCTGTGATCAAACGGCCCCAATTTCATAAAGGGTAACATTTCGCACTGAAACTAACGCTGAACCGGCCATAAGTCAAAGGTTTTTGAGCAGCGCTTCGACCGAGCTAACTCATTTCACGTATTCCCAGTGCCACGGTTCATAAAAGTAAGGACGAAAACCGAAGCGCTCCGCGTTCTTGACGAGCCATTGATAAGCCGGAGTGTTGACCTGGATCGCGCGATTGGAATCCTTCGTATCAACCGGACTGCCGCCGACGTAGAGGTCCAAAGCGCGCCCCGTAAAGTGCGGACTGTTGTTAACTGCGAGCCCCGCACTTCCGGCATTCGGTGACTTGCGACGCAAGTTGTCCTGATATTCGCGCGAACGAAACGCCGAGACGATCTTGAAGTACTGCTCTTTCACAGCAAGCTGATTAGGCGAGGTGTGCGCGAGCTTGAGCATTGGATCAGCGATAGCGGCAGCGATCATCTGTTTGTACGCTGCGTAAGTGCTGCGCTCAACCTGGCGCAACTCGTCAGCACGCGAGGGATCGTAAAAATCGGACGTCGGCGCAATCATTAATTGATCGGGCGTGGCGTCGTTGCGGTTTTTGAGTCGATTGCCCTGCCACTGCGAGACCATTGACATCAACGCGTCTTCATCGAGAATGCCATCAGCGGCGAGGCCGCGTCGCTTTTGCCACGCGGCGATCGAAGCCGCGAAATCGCTCGTGCCGGGATCGTGTTGCGTGTTGAGAGTTTTGCCAATCAATAGATCGTACAGATACCAGCCATGTTGTTGTTTGCCTCCGAAGGTCCAGGTGAGATCGTTACGAAGCGAGGAATTGGCTGTGGCTGCGGTTGCGAAGGCTGCGGTGCTGATGACGGTCGGGCCACTGGCAGCGGGCGATTTTCTCTTTGGACCCGGCGACTGAGCGCTCACCGCAACAGCGAGCGCCGTGACAATCACACCGATATGCAAACTCAAATTCTTCATTTTCAGCACAAGAGTTAAGGATGCGCGAAGTCTACTTTGCGTTTCTTTGCGTTTTCTTTGCGTCTTTGCGTGAAATAACTGTCGCTAGCGCCGCCGCTTTCTGCTCACACGCTTTGTCTGGGCCTTCGCTTTCGGGTGTTTCACTGGCCCGGCCTTACCTCGTTCGGGGCTGTTTGTGTGATGCGCTTCCTCTTCCTTCGGCGGCGCGCCAGCCTTCTCGAGCGAAGCAGTAATCAAATCATCAGGCGGCCGCACGCCGTTGATGAACGCAAACACATGAAAATTCGCCGACCGCTCGCGTATGACTTCAATCCTTCCCTGAGTCTTCAACTGCGCCAGCTCGCGCATCACGAAGTTTTGCTCTGCCACGCTCATGTAGCGATAGTCGATGTCGAATGCGAGACCGGTTGAATGTGGCGGCGTGTCGATAGTCACAGCGTTCCGGTTCACTCGTCTGAGTGAGTGTTGATACTGTTCCGGCCGCACCAGCGAACTTACCGGCAACACTCGATCAAACTGGCTGTGATAAGCCGCGGCAACCTGCTCGAGGATCTTCAGCGCTTCGGGCCTGATGGCGCTCAACATATTTACCTTCAACGCATATCGATCCGAAGGATCGTTCAGATCGTAAGAACGTCCATTGAAATCCTTCGCGAGGTTCTGAAGCGGTTGGTAGTCCGCGGGCGCTATTGCTTTAGGTTGAGCGTTACTATTTTGATTGTCTTCTTCTTCGTACGGCTCGAAAGGCTCTTCGTTTGCTCGTTGGCCGATGCCCAACAAGATGTATGTATCAGTTAGTGCTGGAACCGGAACGAGTTCGTGTCGCTCGATCATCCCGGCGAGATCGAGATAGTCCTGACACGTGTGGACGCGATGTTTCTCAACCTCTGCGACCTGTGTCGCGAGAAACCAGTAGCGTTCATCGTAGTGCCTTAGCTCGGGCGGGATTTCGAGCGCGCCACCCAGTGACGAATCTCGTTCAGCTTTGACTTTATCGACCGCGACGTTCCAGTCGAGAGTTGTGTTTGGAGTGAGGTTCGACTCGGCGATTGATTGAATTAGCTGATTGCGTCGTACGGCACGGTAGCGAAATGCGGCCCATACAGCCGCACCTGCAAGAAAAATGAAAACACTGACTAATGCAACCCGTCTGCTCATCAAAGAAGGACACTATAAAACAGATGGCAGACTTTTCGAAATCATGCAAATCTTGTTTTCATCATGTAATCGTGTCAAAAAACTGATTCACAACCCGACGCGATTGAGAAATCCGATTGCGAGACAGTAGAGGCCGAGATCGTAAAGCCCGAGCGTGTCCAAACTATTCGCCGGATCGTCCAAAACGTGGTTGCCCAGTCCAATCGACAGATCCGACATAAACCACAGGGAGCTTCCCAGAAAAACCGGCACGTAAGACGTCGAGGCAAAGATATTCGCCACAATCAACATCCCGAAATACGCGAGCTCAAGAATCCGCTCTGCTCCATGAATCTTCGGCAACACCCAGCGCAAGACGAAGATCGCGATCACGACGTTTGTGATTGAGAGCGGCAGCAACGGAAATTCCGACACGTGACGTTGGTAACTCAAAAGGCACACACATACCAACGCCGCTGCAAACGACACGGCTCCAAGCTGAAATCCATGCGGCACCTTATCTTCCGGCAAATCGAGCAGGATGTCTCCAAGACTACAAAAGAGAAACAACAGTGCCAGCAACGGTGGGCCCAAAGACCACGAAAGCCACGTCAGAAACAACGCGGGCGCCGCCTTCAGCAGCGCCCGCAACCAGAACGGCAACGATCGCGAGGTCGTGTTTTTGGTGAGCTGGGTAAAGACTGCGATCACGACAAGCGCAAAAAACACAACCGTCATATGAACAGAGCCTGCCAGCAACCAGTCAAAGATCATGTTTGTGCCTTTTGTGCTTTTTTGTGGCTAAAAAGTTTTCAAAAACTCAATCAGCGCGCGCTTGTCGTCATCGCTGAGCCCCGGCTCTTCCTGAAACTTATCGGTGCCGAAATAGTGTCCACGGTTCACGATCAAATCGGGACACTTACTGAATTGCAGCATCTGCGGCACGAGCGGACTCAATACGCGCGTCGCGTCCTCATCACTCGGCTTATCTCCCAACTGCTTGAGCGCGCGCTTCATGTCGAGCAACAGTTTAAGAATCTCAGCGTCGCGCTGCGCTCGTTCACCAAGCCCGGACGTCTCCCGGAACAAATCCAAGTTTGAAAGCAGGCCGACGGGCGTACCTTTCGGCAATGGTCCGATCTCAATACCTTCGTCACTGAAGATCGACGGAAAGTATTTCGACAGGAAGCCATTCGAGCCCTGCAGAAAATCAGGCAGGAAGCCCGCGCCGACACGTAAGTAACTCTGCTGCGTAGTGCGATCGATCCGGCCCGGAATCTTATCGCCGAGCACTGTGTCTTTGTCGCGTTTCTCCGGCCAAAGCATTTGCTCGATCGAGTTCTGGAACGACTTCATTCGCTCTTCCACAGACGGACTCGAATGAAACTCGCCCACCGAGTTGTTCAACAGAAACGGCGCAGTGGACCAGAGACTGATCAGCGACGGCGGACGCGTGTAACCACGACCACCAGCCGGCATGTTGTATTGCTTCGGCTCGCCTGTCATCGGATCGTACCAGGTGATCGTGCCGACCGACGGCAGGTCTTTGTACGACTGCGACGAGAAGTTGTCCCAGATGTTGCCGCCGAGCGCGTTCGTCGCGAGCGGACTGCATGCGTTCGTTTGCAGGAGCGTCACTGGCACGCGCGCCTCGGTGGAAAGATAGTTGTCTTTCAGAAAATCGTCAGCCATGACGATGTCGCGCATCTTCTGTTTGAAGCCGTCCGTCTTGGTCCATTCCCAGTACTTGTTCCAGCACGTTAGATAATCCTTGCCGTTGCAGCCGTGTCCTTCATCGAGACCAGGCGCGCCTTCCGGGATCTTGCTCGAGTGGCAACGCGCGCAACGCTCGGCGAAGACTGTCTTGCCACGCGTCAGCGCGGCCTGATCGGTCGTGAGATAGGATTGTCCATTCGGCGCGTCTTTCAAGTGATGCGGATCGGTTGATTTCAGGAAGAACAACGCCATGTTGAGCGTTTGATTCTCAGTCGCGGCGAAGTAACTCGAATTGCGACGAGAGTCAGCGATCGTGATCGGTGTGATCGCCTTGCCGCCAACGAGCGCGTTGAAGTGCAGCAGCCACTCCTCACTGAACACACCGATGTTTATGTAAACACGATTCAGCGCCCCAAGACCGCCTACCGAATCCGAACCGTCTTTGAGAACGCGCGGCGTGTAAACCGTCGCCGGCGACTCAAACAATTTCGTCAGCGGTCCTTCTTTCACGAAATCGTTGAACTGGCGATTGTCTTTATCCCCACCCTCGAGCGTCTCCTTGCCCCAACGCTCGGCGAGAAAAAGACGCGGTCCAAGCATGTACATCGCGTTCATCGTGCGCGGATTGTTGATGTTGTCCGTTGAAATGAGCGACGTATCGAGCGTGCCCGGTCGCGAAGTGTGAAAAAGTTGAAAGATGAAATTGCTGGGATCCGAGTCCCAGTCAAAGATTCTGTCGATCCAGAAGTACTGCGCGCCGACGTTGGAACTGAGATTTTCCCACTTCGGGTTTTCAGGATCGGCGGGAGGCTTCAGCGGATTTGGTCCAACGTGACAAAAACCACACGACATGCCGACGCGATACGGCCGGACGAGATCTTTCGATCCGTAGTAGCCTGACTCACTGTAGTACTTCTCGGCGTCCCAACGCGCCTGTGCTGCTTCGTCGAAATCAGGATTCGGGAAAAGGCGCAGGCCGACGATGCCTGTCTCGTATCCGTAATAAGATCCGGCCTCGATGTTTTTGCCGCGCGCTCCGATCTTCACGCCGGGATACTTCTGCTCGTTCTCAAATGGATCGGGCTGGCAGTCGGCGCGACGCTTGTCGAGCCAGAGACCAAAACGTTTTGGATCCGGACCGGTGGCTTTCTCAAAGCACGGGTCGTTGACGAGTCCGAAGTATTCCCAACGATTGTCGCGACTAAACTTCGTCAGCTTCGGGTGCGACGAAAGTATTTTCAAAAAATCCAACGCGCCCGTGCTGGCATTGACCATCTTGTCCCACAATCGATCGTTGCCGGCGGTCCAGACAATCCACGTGTTGCGGCCTTTGATCTCGTCGGGCGTAAGTTGTAAGCCGCCGTCCATATTGTGGAAGTAATCTTCGTCGGCAGCGGGAAAGCTCGACGGATCGCGTTGCGCGAGGCGCGCTTCATCGAGCACGTGGCCCGGTTGTGGGCCACTCGATTTCCAGCGCTTGTAGACAAAAGCACCAACCGCGACGACAACGAAAACAATAATCAGAACGATCAACGCGCGTGATTTTGAGGACATGTATCATCTCCAGAAAAATCTTGTAAATCTTGCTTAACGTTTGACTCAGGAACCCACGGTCGCAAAATACTTTAAGGCCCGCAGACTCGGCAGGAAGAAATACGCGCCGCCGCGCACGGTCACGAATTGCGGCAACTCCGTGCAGCGTTCGCTTAAACCGTTTCCATTCGGAATCGAAAATGTATTCGGCTCGGGACAGCCGCGCACCGGCTCGCGATTTCCCATCAGCGGATCGCTCTCTTCACTCAGACCATTAAACTTCGTACTCATCAGCCACGCGCCCTGCACGAACTCAAACTGCCGCGCGATGTTGCTGTTGATACAAATGAAGTGCAGCCCGTGCACAGACGGATCGGGCTTATCCTGAAGCGCATCTTCCGGCGTCAGCTCGTCGCCGTACTCACGCCCTCTTCGCAGCAGACGATGAAAACGTGTCGGCGACATCAAATCGTCGCGAATACCTTTACGGCCGAAACCAAACGTCTGAAACAGGTGCGAGATCATTCCCTTCACGGGATTTGGAAAGTCAGCGTTGCGCGGATTGGATCGACGTATATGCGCACCAAATGGACAGCGGTTGCCGTCAGGGTCTGAAGCGTAAGTAAACTGATTGTAGTCGCGATCTTTTTCATCCTGGCCGATGCCGGGAATCGGTTCGTCCTGCACGGGGACGAGCGGCGCGCCGTCCATTACGCGCCCGACCATCGCTTCCGCGATTTGTTTACGCTTGGTCGGATTCGCTTCCGCTGCTTTGTCGACAAACCGCCAGAACCCGCGCACGTCCTGTTCGAGTTGTCGCATGACGAGATACGTGCCGTTGCGTCCGAGATCTTTCAGTTGGGGGTGGTCCACCGCCGGTAAGAGTTGGGTCGCGCCTTTGCTTGAAGCATCGAGCAGTGGTCGATCGGTGAACTCGTTGTACTCATTCGAGTAGCCGAGCAGAAACTCGCCGAGCGAAACTATATTGCTGAACTGAAGCTGGTCGCCGTGGATCTTTCGCTTCCCTTCCCAATCTACGACCGGTTGGCTGATGCCGTCGACAAACCCAAACGGCTCGACTTCACCGAGGTGGCTCGTCTCAAGGCGCTCCAACACTTCGAACGCCGCGTCCCACGATGGCCCTTTGAACTCGGCTTCGCACGTTTCCATCGCGCCTTCCTGGCCGTACATCATGACGGCGAGATGCGGAGCGTCATCCGGACGACCCCAGCGCCACCCGCTCGGCGCGTTTTTTCCGATATCGCCAAGACGACGCGAGCGACTCTCATCGCCAGCCATACCCGATAGAAACTCCGGCGCGAATCCTGTAATTGCTTCACTCGGAACACCGAGCGCTTTCAGTCCGTCAACTGTGAAAGCAATCTGCAATGCAGTAGTCGGCGGCGGTGACAACTCAAGCGCGGTGGTTACGTGCGCGTTCAGCAACCAAGCACGCGCCGCACCAACATCCTTCACGCGCACAAGGTGAAAATGCGCGCGGTGCATCTTGCCAAACCCAAACCGCACGAGGCCCTGCACGTCGTCAAAATCGAGAACTGGATTCATAAGAGTGCTAACCACTGTATCGCTTCAGCATTTGTCATCGATTGCTGCTCGAGCCCGCTTCGAATCAACGCATTTCGCCGCAAATCGAAGTTCGTCAATCCCGAGTGACCGTTGTACCAAACCTCCGTCGGCAGCTCGTGTCGTCGAATAAAATACTTAAACCTCTGCTCGTCCTTCGCGCCCTGGAAGAAAAGCCAGTTAGTTGTCGGATAACCAATCCCATTGCTGAACACGACGTTCAATCCAAAAGCGACCTTGTTGATGAAGTCGTCCATGTAACTCTCGAGACTGCCATCGTAATTGCTGCAAAACACGAGTCGCTTTCGGTCGTCGATGAACACCCAGCGCGCAAAGTGAATCGACGGCACGCGCGCGAGATGACCGCGCGTGTAGACGTGTCGCGTCGTGTATTCAACCAGCCAAAGAAGCGTGACGAGCGTCCAGCGCCGGAAGATTCCCGGCTTCAAACTGCCCATCGCAGTGAACTGGTTCGTCACATCGTAGTCTTCGAGTTGCGCGAGTTTGTTTACGTGCTCCGCGGCAGGTCGCGGCGCGAGTTCCATGTCGCGCTTCTCGCGTCGTCGTAATTGAAAAGCAAAGATCGACAGGTAAAGCACAATCAACGGGCTAAGCACCAGCAGCACTAAAGGCACAAAGATTAAGTGCAGTAAGTTTTTGATCCGCCATGTGAGCGGCTGCTTCCCGAGTGGCGTCAGCTTCAAACGCTGACTACTCACTTCTTGTTGCACGAAGTCCCTCGCCACGCGATGAATCTCTTCCGGCGAACTCTTTCGAAACTCCGCGGCTCCATTTTGAAAGATGCGCACCTGCAACACCTGTCGCAACGCGTTCTCCTCGCGGATCTGCTGCATCGTACGGCCAACCCAGTTGTTGTACATCGTCGACGGGCGATGCTCATGCTGTTCCATCCAACGCGCGATGTCCCCACCGGCTTTGAAGTCCGTACAGAAAGAAAAGATCTGCTCCAAGCCTTTGCCGGCAACTGAGATCAACTTGCTGCGAAAGCGATCGACATCTCCATCAAAATCAGCGAGGAACGCGAGGTAAAGCGGAAAGTTCTGCCGTGGCAAGCCATACGCGGTGGTGATGTCGTCGAGCGTTTGATCTTCGAGCACGACGATGCGCGCGAAGTGCAAGTCAGGCAGACGGCCAAAAGGAATGATCTCGTTGTCGGGGTTAGCCATTCCCGGCGCGCGGTTCATGGTAGCGAGCAGACTTCGCAATTCGTCGACGCGGCGGGCGTCGAGCGGTGCGACCACCATGAAACTCGATTGAAAGTTCATCGCGAAACGAGGTTTACCCTCGAGGTGGGAACTCGAGCGCGAAATGGATCAGCGCCTTATCACCCCAGTAAACACGTCCAAGGTAAAGGTTGTCGTCGATAAGCCGGATCTCATCTCGAATCCAGTGAGCGACTAATGAGGTCTTGGAATAATCGAGGACGATGCACTCTTTCTGATCGAACCAGCTTGGTCCTTTGTAGACTTTGGCGATGATGGCGTTGAAGCCGAAGTGGGTGATGCGATTTCTGAGTACGCCATCTTCCGCGTCAAACGTTTTTCCCTGCCAGGCAAAGAAGTTGACGAACTGCGCGATTTCGTCACTGAACCTCGTACCGTTAGCGACGATGGCGGTGCCTTTAGCTTCGCCGTTCGGGATGTCGCCGACGGTGCCGTCGCCGAAGAGTGCGTCGAGCTGAACGTCAGTCAGGTTCAGTAATTCTGCAACTGTGTGAGCCATGTTCGTGTCCTCCTAAGCGGGTTAGACCTGGGAACGTGCGAGGATTGCGGTGACCTTGAAGAACGGCAAAACTTTATGGAGTGCGACGCGGTTTGTCAATTATTTTTCTCACGCGGCGGCGCTACGACACAACGTCAGCTCTTTCGCTGCGCCGTAGCGCCGCCGCGTGGGAAATCACTATTTACCTTCAGCCAATATCGCTTCCGCCGCTTTCTCTCCAATCATGTAAATGGAACTCACGATGAAAAACCCTGGTATCCGTGGAAACACAGAAGCATCGACCACCCGCAGTCCACGAGTCCCATGCACGCGAAAATTGCTATCAAGCACGCCACCATCCTCGACTGGCCCGATCGCGCACGTGCATGACGCATGGTGTCCCCACGCATTCTGCCGAACAAACTTCTTCAAGTCGTCGACGCTCTGACATTCCTTCCCCGGAATCTCCTCCGTCACGATCAGATCCTCGTTCTCGAGCTTCGCCGTCAACTGCCGCACAAACTGAATCCCCTCGACGACCGCCTCCAGATCTTCGTCACCACCTTCTTCGAAGTAATTGAAATTAATGCGCGGTGTGTCGCGCGGATCCGCCGAACGCAACGTCACGCGTCCCTTTCGGTTCCGCGTATGCGCCTTGAGAATCACCCACGTGAGATAGTTGAGACCTTGCGGAAAGAGCGCCGAGTAACCCGGAAAGTATCCCTTGAACTGCGCGAGCAGCGCCATGCAAAACAGATCCGGCAACGCACCTGCGTGCCGCGAACGATTGAACATCGTGAGCACCGCGCCGTTCGTCGCATAGATCCCATCCCGCTTTTTCGACCACTGCTTATACTGATCATCGCTCGTGTCGAACTTCACGCCTTTGTAAAGCGCCCAATCATCTCGCATGCGATTGACGACGCCGACTTCGTAACGATCCTGCAAGTTACTCCCAACGCCCGGCAGATCGACGCGCATCGGAATCTCGTGATCCTTGAGCACATCACGCGGTCCAACTCCGGAAAGCATCAACAGTTGCGGCGTATTAAAGGCACCGCCGGCGAGTATTACTTCACGCGACGCGTACATGCGACGCAGTTCGCCGGCCTCATCGCTGGGCCGCCCATGCGCTCGATACAGTCGCTCGCCTTTGAGATACTCAACGCCGATCGCTCGATTGCTATCATCAAACAGCACACGTGTCGCAAGAGCATTAAGCTCCACTCGCAAACGATCCGGATGTTTGCACGCGATCTCCAACACACGCTCGCGCGATCCCGTGCGCGCGTGGTTATTCGTCGAGAGCGGCACGTAACGCAATCCGATCGAGTTTCTTTCGACGAGCCGCCAGTCATTGGGATCGAGTTGTCCCTGAAAGAACCAGCGCACGCGTTTCAACTTCTCGCCGATATCGTCAAACGCCGCGTGACCCGAATCAAGCATCACGCGCGCGAGGGTGCGATTGCGCAATGCCGACACCGGTATCGACTTCTCAGTGCGCAACCATCCTTTCCACCCATGACGCGTGGGATTGAACCCGACCTTCGCCAGCCAGCGATGCAGGCGCCGGTGATAACAGTTTTCGATGCGCTCGAAGTACTTGCGCATGTTGCCCGATTTCCAACTCGCGTCGCCGGTCAGTTCAGCGATGTAATCCCAGTCGGCGTTGTGCGGATAGATGAGGATCATCGCGTTGTGCGCCGTGCAGCCTCCAAGCGTACCCGCGCGGGGATACAACACGCCTTCGTATTCCGCGCTGTATTTCGGATCGAGTTGTTGCAACTGATCGTCGGTGTAGTGACGTACGAAGAAGTCCCACTTCATCGCTTCGTTTTCCGAGGCGAACGCGTGGAATGCGGGCACGTCGTAGTCACACGGCAAGCGGCCTTCTTTGCCAACCATGTCGCCACCAGTGAGCTCCTTCGGATCGCCACCCGCTTCGAGCAGCACGACTTTGCGGCCTGCTTCAGCGAGACGCGCGGCGACAGTGCCGCCACCGGCGCCAGAACCGACGACGATGTATTCGCAGTCGGCCTGTTGTTGGTTTTGATCCGTCATCGACGATTAGAGTAGACGAGTGACTTCCTGGGCCAACTTTTCCGGAGCTTCCAGATCCACGAAGTGACCGACGCCGGGCAACGGCCGGATTTCGACTTCGCAACCCGCATCGTTGCCGCTCTTGAACGCGACCTTCGAAGAGAGAGCGCCGTCTTCCATGCCCCAGACGAGCGTGACGGGCACGCTGATCGGAGTTTTGTAGACGTCGTAGAGTTTAGCGCGTTTTCGTGGCGTGAAGTGCGTGCTCACCATCTGGCGATAGTAGTCGATCACGGGCTTGATGTCGGAGATTTTTTGAAAGCGCGCGACGAGCTCATCGACGACTTCTCTGTTCATCGTTCCCTTCTGGCCTTCTCGCGACGTGAACGACCAGCGCAACACTTTCCGACCAAGCGAACTCGTGATGAACGCTTCCGGGATCCACGGCAACTCGAAGAACGGCACCCACGGGATCCGAAATGGTTGCCAGTCAGTGACGTGGAACACGGCGCGGACGAGTGTCTTCGGATGGGTGCAGTTGACGACGACGAGACGATTAATCAACGGTGAGTAGCGATGCGAGAAGATCCAGCCGAGCGCGCCGCCCCAATCGTGCGTCAGCAGCATCGGTCTATCGAGTCTGAGTGCTTCGATCAGGGCCTTGACGTCGTCGGTGAGCGTGAAGACGTCGTAACCGCTGCGTGGTTGATCGGTGCCGGGATAGCCGCGCAGATCGGGCGCGTAGATGCGCGCCTGCGGCATCGCTTGCATGAACGATCGCCAAGCCATCGAGCCTTCGGGAAATCCGTGCAGGCAAAGAATCACCGGCCCATCAGTCGGTCCGGAGACAGCGACGCGGAAGTTTATTCCGTTGGCGTTTACGTGAAGATCTTCGATAGCTGCGGTCAACGAGGACAGCCTCCGTTCTTCAGATGACGCGGATTATAAATCAATCTGTGTAATCTGTGGATGAAATGCTAGACTGCCACAAATGTCCTCCCAACTTGGCCCACGTTTCAACGATTTTGTCCTGAGTTTAGTAACACTCGAACATCGCTTCGATCCGTATTTCCGAGACGCATTCAACTGGCTCTTTCAGCGCCCCATTGTCGAAGTCACTCAACTACTGCTACGAATCCTCCATCGCAATCCCGAAACGCAACTCTGCCAGGAAATTCCTGTGGCGGGCGAGGATGAGATCACAACTGCGATCAAAGACGCGATGTCGCGCTACACCGAGCGGGAGTACCAGGGACGCATCGCCGAGCGCGCCGGGAACACTAAAACCTACGGCGTCGTGCGCGGCGAGTTTCGCGTGCTCGAGAACATCCCAACAAACTACAAACACGGCATCTTCGTTACCGCCAAAACTTATCCTGTGTGGATACGCTTCGGCGGTCCAGGTCCAGCCTCGCCACCCGACATTGCAGACAGTGGCATTCTCAGCATCGGCATCAAGCTCATGGGTGTGCCCGGCGAGAAACTTTTAGACGATGAAAAAGCAACGCAGGACTTCACCGGTATCAGTTGCCCGACTTTCACCACACCCAACATCGTCGAGAACCTGAAGCTGCAAAAATTGATCTACGCGCGCACGCCCGTGTTCTACTTCATCAAACCCTTCGACTCGCACATCTGCGACATGACGATGCAGGGCATCTACGCACGCATGAACCGGAGCCCGCTTGAAGTGCGCTACTGGAGCTGCGTGCCGTACCTGCTTGGTGAAGGACAGGCGATGAAGTATTCAATCACTCCTTGCCTGGACCACAAGACGAAGATCCCGTGGAACCCGCCTGACGACTGGCTGCGACAGTCGCTGGCGATGACGCTCTCGAACACGTATGCAGAGTTTGATTTCAGTATTCAATTACAGACGAATGTGAAGCGAATGCCGATTGAGGATGCGTCGATCGAGTGGCCCGAGCGGTTGTCGCCGTTTGTAGCAGTAGCAAAGATCGTGATACCGAAACAGGAGTTTAGATCACCTGCACAAGACAAGTTCGCACGTGAGCTTTCCTTCAACCCGTGGCACTGCATCGCCGAACACCGGCCACTCGGTAACCAAAATCGCGCGCGCTATTTGATCTACTCCGAGCTCTCACGCCTTCGTCAATCAATGAACCACGAACCTCACGTCGAACCCACTGGCCACGAAACTTTTTAGCCACAAAATCATTCTGTGCTTTTTGTGCCTTTTGTGGCTAAGCGATTTTCGTTTCGGGGATAAGCTCGCGTGCGAGATTGCGAAGGATCGTGGCGACCTCTTCGCGCTTCTTCGGTGACCACTCAGGCCAGAGCTCCGCGAGATGTTCGCGGCGCGCGGCCACGAGACGATTGTAGATGTCGCAGCCCGCACCGGTGAGCGTGTACACATCATTGGTTGATGCAGGCACGACTAACGACTTCTCCAACAACTCCGTCCTCGAGATGCTCAACTTATTCGGATCGGCCTTCCCTTTGCGGCCCAACACGTGAATGTCAACGCCCGGCTCGCGTTCGATCTGTACCAACAGCCACGCAGCTCCAGGCGTCAGCTCAACCCCGGCACGCTTCACGATCGCATCGACGTAACGACGCCGCACATCACGATCTGCAAGCACAGACAGCCCACGCAGTAACTGCGCTCGCGAATCCACACTCTGCGGCATCGCATACGCCTGTCCGATATCGCCACCGATGTCAACTTCTGTCGCCGCCGCAATGGTCTCTCTGAGACGCCGTTCCGGTAACAGGAACGAGAGCACTAGCCCGAAGAACGCAATAACAGACGCAACTAAAAACACTGTGTCTAAAGCCGCGATCAGAGACTTCGTCTCGAGGAGCCGGGTGGCGAGAATAGCGCCGAGCAGTGCGGTCCCCAGCGATCCGCCGATCGAACGAAACAGGATCGCATTCGAAGTCGCAACTCCGAGATCGTGATAGTCAACCGCGTTCTGCACCGCAATGATCAGCATCTGCATAACGAACCCGAGCCCAAACCCAAGCAGCAGCATGAGCAGCGCAATGCTGAGATTGGTCGTCTCCGCTGTCATTCTCGAGATCAGAAACAGCGCGAGCGTCACCATCGTCGTACCGATGATCGGAAATATCTTGTACCTGCCCGTGCGACTCGCGATCTGCCCGGAGAGAATCGACGTCAAAAGCGTGCCGCCCATGAGCGGCACCATCCGCAAGCCGGATTCCGTCGGGCTCATTCCCTTCACGATTTGAAGAAACAACGGGAGGTAAGTGACTGAGCCCAGCAACGCGAAACCGATGATCAGACCCACAGCGGAAGTGACCCAGATATCTCTGACGCGAAAGAGTCGCAACGGAAGAATCGGCTCGGCCGCACGTCGCTCAACGACAATGAATCCGATTAGCCCAACGACCGCGACGACGATCAGCCCGATCATCAATGGAGACGAGAATGCGTACGCGTCGCCACCGAGATCAGTTACAAGGATCACTGCCGCAAGCGCAGCCGCCAACAATCCGGCGCCGATATAATCAATCGCGTGTCGCTGGTACGAGTCCTGCGCCGGGAGGGTCGCAGCTAGAACCACGAGGGCGAGAATGCCGAGTGGTAGGTTGATGTAGAAGATCCAGCGCCACGTCAGATTACTCGTGAAGTAACCACCAAGAAGTGGACCGGCAACCGAAGCGACTCCGAATGCCGCGCCGAAGATTCCCTGGTAACGTCCACGCTCTCTCGGCGGGATGATGTCGCCGACAACAGCTTGAGTCGTCACCATCAGTCCACCGCCGCCGAGTCCCTGGATCGCACGAAACAGAATCAAGTGCATCATGCTTTGACTCAACCCACACAACGCTGAGCCAATTAAAAACACGACGATTGCAACCTGGAGCACGCGCTTGCGTCCGTAGAGGTCGCCGAGTTTTCCATAGATCGGAGTGACGATTGTTTGTGCGAGCAGGTACGCAGTGACAACCCACGAAAGATGGGCCAGACCACCAAGCTCGTTGACGATGGTTGGCAGTGCGGTCGCGACGATCGTCGAGTCGAGCGCCGCGAGCAGCATGACCAGCAGCAGCCCGCCAAAGATTACGAGCACTTTGTCGTGCGAGACACGTGGCGCGAGTTCAGCAGAGGCGATCGCTTGCATAGTCACAAAGAAGCACAAAAAGCACAAAGAGTCTTCCGTTAGTTTTGCGCTTTTTGTGCCGCTTGTGGCTAAAGTTTTCTATTCTTGCCGGAGCGCGATTAATGGATCGACCCTGGTTGCGCGGCGCGCGGGTATCCAGCACGCGAGCAAAGCAATCGCAAACAACAACAGCGCCACGCCAACAAACGTCAAAGGATCACTCGTTCCCACGCCTAACAACAAACTCGCGAACAGACGTGTCAGTGAAAATGCGCCCGTCAAGCCCAGCGCGAGTCCGATGAGCACCATGCGCATTCCCTGGCTGACGATCATTCGTAACACGTCACGCACGTTCGCCCCAAGCGCCATGCGAATGCCGATCTCGCGCGTGCGTTGACTGACAACGTACATCATCACGCTGTACAGTCCCATCGTCGCCAACACGAGCGCGAGCACGCCAAACGTCGTCGCCATGCCCGCAGCCACACGCGGTCCCCAATATGGAATCGCCATGTTCTGATCACCAATCATGACACCGACAACCGGCAGTCGCGGATCCATCTGCGCGATTTCGCGTCGCGCGGTTTCGGTAACGGCAGCTACGTCGCTTCCCGACTGCGCGCTGATCACCAGAGTCACGGCGGCAAGATTTTGCTGGTACAGCGGGAGAAACATGTACGGCTGCCGGTCTTCGTACAAACTCCGATACAAACCGTCTTTCGCCACACCGATGATCTCCATCAATGGCGTTCCCTGCTCGAAACGAAAGCGCCGGCCGATTGCATTCTCAACTCCGCCATAAAACCGGCGCGCGAACTCTTCGTTGACGATGACCACGTTCGGAGCCGCCGCGTCGTCGTGCTCCGTAAAATCGCGGCCGCGTAGCAGCGGCGTCTTCATCGTCGCGAAGTAATTCGGCGAAACGTAATTGCATTTAGTGATGATGCCCTGATTCGGCAACGGATCCGCTTCGCCCTCCTTCACGATTGGACCACGCGACAGATCACCGGCCTGGAGCGGCAGATCGTCAGTCATGGCAGCACCACGCACGCCCGGTTGCGTCTCGAGCCGC
>JADMIO011701147.1_pt1 | contig 17581 bp, 12 predicted proteins | sample 8958161 | NCBI WGS metagenome assembly JADMIO01 (sample SAMN16585339, study PRJNA669376) | soil metagenome | isolation source: Crop rotation soil | place: USA: Cullars Rotation, Alabama | collected 2011
CGTCGATGATTCGGAGGCCCAGCGGCTCTGGAACACGACCAACATCGCGTTCCCGCGCCTCGAGGCCGAGGCCCTGCTGCTGCTCATGAGCGAGAAGGGGTTGTGCGCCTCCGCGGGCGCGGCGTGCAGCTCCGGGTCGCTCGATCCCTCGCCGGTCCTGCTCGCGATGGGCGTGCCGCCGGAGTTTGCGCACGGCTCCGTGCGGTTCAGCCTCTCGCGCGAGACCACCGACGCCGAGATCGACGAGGCCGTGCGGACCGTGGCGGCGTGTGTCGGGCGCCTCGGCCGATCCCTGACGCCGTAGCAGGCCGCCGTTACAATGAACATTTCTTCATGCACGGACGCTATATTGTCATCCAGCCAGTTCAAGGAGGTCGCAACATGTCTTACCGGGTCCTCGTTTCGATCCTGTTGTTCGGCGCCGCGGTCGTCGTTCCGTCGGGTTGCACCAGGAACGCCGTGACGGGCGAGAGCTCGCTCCTCTTCCTCTCCAAGGACGAGGAGAAACAGATGGGGGCGGAGGCGGAGCCGCAGTTCATCGAGCAGTTCGGCGGCAGGGTGCCGAATCAGCAGTGCCAGGAGTATGTCTCGCGGATCGGGCACAAGCTCGCCGCGCTGACGGAGGAGGACTTCCCGAGTTTTCCCTGGGACTTCAACCTGCTGAACTCGGACGTGATCAACGCGTTCGCGCTCCCCGGCGGGAAGGTGTTCATCACGCGCGGGCTCGCCGCGAAGCTCACGAGCGAGGCCCAGCTCGCGGGCGTGCTCGGGCACGAGATCGGGCACGTGACGGCGCGCCACTCGAACCAGCAGATCTCCAAGTCGCAGATCCTGTCGGGTGGACTTAAGGCCGCGGAGGTTGTCGTCGGCGTTGCCGGGAGTGACGGGGGCACGATCAGCACGGTGGGGCAGTACGGCATCCCGGCGCTGCAGACGGGCGGGCAGGTGCTGCTGCTGAGCTACGGGCGCAAGGACGAATCGCAGGCGGACGAGCTGGGGATGCGGTACATGGCCAAGGCCGGGTACAACCCCGCCGCGCAGATGCAGGTGATGGAGATCCTCCAGCAGGTCAGCGGCGGGGGCGGGGGTCAGCCCGAGTGGCTCTCGACGCACCCGTTCCCCGAGACGCGCATCGAGCAGATCAAGCAACTGCTCGCGACGCGGTACAAGGACACGCAGAACAACCCGCAGTACGGGACCTATGAAAAGGAATACCGGGACGGGTTCCTGTCGATCCTTTCGAAGCTGCCGCCGGCGCCGAAGCCGAAGGAGGAGCCGGGGGGCGCGGCGCAGGGATTGCAGAACTCGCCGTCGAAGAAACAGCAGAAGCGGTAGCTTTATCGTGGCATCGCCCTTCCGGGCGATGCCTCTGAGTTGGGATCACACCGGGCAGAAGCCCGGTGCCACAGCGCGATCAGCCGCCGGGCTTCGTCGGGATCGGCCCGGGCTGCGCCGGCGTCGGGAACGTCTCGGGGGCCGGTTGACCGGGAATCCCCGGGCCGGCGGGGTTGGTGTCCTGGGTCGGCGCGGCGGGCTTGAGCAGGTCGTCGATGCGCGTCACGAACGCCTTCGCCTTGTAGTCGGGGACGGCGAACGCCCACTTGGAGAGCTTGTCGGTCAGCTCCGTGACCTCCTTCTTGACTTCCTCGGCGGACTTGCCGGCCGACTTTGCGGGCTCGTCCTTCTTTTCAGGTGCCGCGGGGTCGCCGGTGGCGGTCGGGGTCGCGGGCGCCGGCGCGTTGTTCGCTGCGTTCGTCTGCTCGTCGAAGGCCACGCCGATCTTCAGCCAGTTCTTGTCGTTCTTCTTCGCGGATTGCACGGTGATCACGAGGCCGTCGAAGGTGCGGTAGGTGGCGGTCGTGAGGGGTGTGGCGCTGGGTGGTTGAGCCGGGGGCGTGGTTCCATCCGCGGATGCTGGAGGCGGAGTCGGTGCCGCGGCGTTGAAGTCCACCTCCGCGGCGGGGGCCACGTCGTCCACATAGAGGTACTGGATGCCCGTCGCGATCGACTCGGCCGCCGTCGGCGCCGTGAGTTCGCGTCCCGGCGGGATCCCCTTGACGAGGAAGTTGGCGTCCGTGCTCTTCTCGCGCGAGGCCTCCAGGGTCGTGCCATCGGAGTGCGTGACGGTCACGCTCTTGATCCGCTCGCGCCCGATGTTGAGCACCTGGCGTTCGACCCACTGCATGATGTCGGTGGGGACCTCGACCTTCCCCTCCGCGAGCCACGACTGTGTCTCACCGGCTTTTCGCACGTACACCGACGGCGGGTTGCCCCACTTCTGCGTCCCGACGATCACCGACGCCAGCACGTCCCCCTTGTCGTTCTTGAGCGTCACGAGCGTCGGCTGGGCCGGCTGCTGCGGCGGGGGTTCATCGGGGCTCGTCGGCGGCGGCGGCGGGTCCGGGGCCTTGGCGCCGGGGTCCTGCACGCCGATCTTCTCGTAGAGCGCCGGGTTGGTTGTCCTGGGCTCGGGGGAGCGGAGCTGCGACAGGCCGACGACCGCCCCTTTCACCTGCTCGAGCTGCACGGGGTACCCGCCCTTTTCCTGGAGCCCCCAGGTGTCGCCGGTGCGCTTCATGGTGAACTCGGCGCCGGGGCGCTTGACCGTGATCGACGCGACGTCGTTCACCTTGTCCTTGAGCTCCGTCAGGAGCAGCTTGGACGTCGTCGCGTCCGGCGCTTCGGGCGGCCGGCCCGCGCGATCGATCAGCAGCGCCGCCGCACCCACCACGACCGCCGCACCAAGAAGGATGATGACTGTCTTGCTCTTCATGCGCAAACCTCAAACCGGGTCAACACCGCTTGCGATGTCTTCATTTGAACTTTGAACCTTGGCCTTTTCTTCTGTCTTGCTTACGACAACCCCTTCGTCGTCGACCGATCCGTCCTCCTCCGCTGCACCCTCCACACGCTCAGCCCCACCGCGGCGAGCCCCACGAGCAGCGGCATGAGTCCGACGTTCAGGAACTTCAGGCGCGTCCCCAGCCGCTCGATGTCGCTGCGGAGGTCGTGCTGCACCTGGCGCAGCTCCTTGCGGGTCGCGACCTGCTCCTTGCGGAACTTCTCGATCTCCGCCTGCTGCTCGGGTGTGAGCAGGACGGCGGAGTTGCCGCTCTTGTCGGAGCGCTGGCGCTGCAGCTCGTTGATCTGCTGCTCGGTCTTGCGGAGCTTGTCCTGGAGCTCCTGCTCCTTGGCGAGGAAGCGCTGCTCCGCGTCCTTCTGGATCTGCTTGACGCGGTCGAAGGGTCGCGTGAACTTGCCGCGGGCCCGGACGCTGATGAGGTCGCTGGAGCCGGTGAGGTTGTCCAGGGCGCCGATGACGAAGTCGCCGTTGTCGGCCCACTTGCTGACCAGGCCGATCTGGCGGAGCTGGTCGTTCACCCACAGACGGTCGTTCAGGAAGTCGCAGTCCGCGACGACGACCACGTTGATCGGCTCGGAGGACTCCGCGACGTACGGCCTGGTCGGTCCCGGCGCCGGCGGTTTCTCCGGCTCGCCGGGCTGGGGGGGCTTGGGCGGCTCGGGCTTGTTCTCGGGCGGGCCGGTGAAGGCGCTCTTGACGTTCCCGGTGACGCGGGCCGCCAGAATCAGTTGCTTGTCGGTGGAGACGAAGTCGGCGTAGAGCTTCTTAGGGTCGGTGAACATGACGTTCGCCGCGGCGACCGTCATCGAGTCCTTGCCGGTGGTGAGCAGCGGCGTGACCTCGGTGGCGCCGCCCGGCTTCTTCTCGAGCACGCCGCCGATGGCGTAGTTGATGGAGTCGAGCTGCCCGGTGATGGGGTCGGCCTTGCTGATGCGCTCGTCCTTGAGGTTGAGGTACAGCACGTGGTTGACGGCCTCGGGGCGGGTCTGGCTGCCGGCGTTGATGCGGATCGCCGCGTCACGGTCGGCAGCGATCTTGTCGTCCAGCATCTCGATCCCCCACGCATCGAAGAGCTTCTTCAGGTCCGACTTCTTGGGGATCTGCATCGCCTGCATCTGGTTGACGCCCGGCGGCACGTCCACCTCGCACAGCGGGTCGACGAAGACCAGGGCGCGCCCGCCGCGGAGCACGAACTGATCGATCGCGTACATGACCTTGTCGGAGGGGCTCTTGGGGTGGACGACCATGAGGACGCTGATGTCGGCGGGGATCTCGGCGACGTCGTTGGCGACGGTCTTGACGTCGAACATGTCCTTCATCTGGGTCATGATCTGCCAGGGACGCGGGGCCTCGCGCTGCATGGGGTTGCGCCCGCCGCCGTCCAGCGGCAGCCACGCCATGACGCCCACGGTCTTCTTCTTGGGCTCGGAGAGGAGGTAGATCATGCGAGTGAGGTCGTACTCGAGGAACTCCTCGCGCCGGGGGTCGAAGAAGGCGATGGTCTCGGTGCGGTCGGTGGAGTTGGTGCCGACGAGGCCGAAGTAGAAGCGTTCGTCCCCGCTGCCGCCCCCGCCGCGCCCCGCGGGGACGCCGGCGAGGCCGGCCTGGACGGCCTTGTCCTCGACATCCGAGAAGGGCTCGGGGTTGACGATCTGGAGCGTGAGCTTGCCCTTGGAGGCCTGGGCGTACTCGCGCAGCACCTCCTTCACGCGCCGGCCGTAGCTGGTGATGTTCCCCGGCAGGTCATTGGCGAGCTTGTCGGAGTAGTACAGCGTGAGCTTGACCGGCTCCTCGAGCTTCTTGGCGATGTTCTTGGAGCCGGCCGAGAGCGTGTACAGCTTGTTGTCGGTGAGGTCCACGCGCGCCGAGCGCAGGCCCATCCCCAGCATCATGTTCAGCGCGATGAAGAGCACCAGCCCCGCCAGCACCGCTCCGATCGCCATCAGTCCTTTGTTCATACCGCAGGCCTCCAAACGAACTGCATCATCATGCGGCCTTCTTCGCGTCCACGAAGACCGCCGTCGCAAACAGGAAAAGAGCCATCAATGTGCCGAAGAAGAGCAGGTCGCGCAGGTCGATCACGCCCTTGGAGATCCCCTCGAAGCGAGTCAGGAAGCTGAAGGACGCCACCGCGTCCACCACGCCCTGCGGCACCCACGAGCCCAGCGTCGTCAGCACCGGTCCGTACCCGCCCAGGAGGAAGAAGAAGCACACGATCACCGTGATCACGAACGCGATCACCTGGTTCCGCGTCGTCGCCGAGACCGCCGAGCCGATCGCCAGGTAAGCCCCGGCCATCAGGAAGCTGCCGATGTAGCTGGTGAAGATCACGCCGTTGTCGGGCCTGCCCAGGTAGTTCACGGTGATCCACAGGGGGAAGGTGAGCACAAGGGCGATCCCCGCGAAGGCCCACGCCGCCAGGAACTTGCCCGCGACCGTGGCCCACATCGGGATCGGGAGGGTGAGCAGCAGTTCCATGGTGCCCTGCTTGCGCTCCTCGGCCCACAGCCGCATGGAGATCGCGGGGATGAGGAACAGGTACAGCCACGGGTGGAACATGAAGAAGGTGCGCAGGTCCGCCTGGCCGCGGACGTAGAACGCGCCGAGGTCGTCGGAGAACGTGAACATCCCGGTGACGAAGAGGAAGATCACGATGAAGACGTACGCGACGGGCGTGACGAAGTAGCCGGCCAGCTCGCGCTTGAAGACGGCGAGCATGCGGGAGAAGTGGGCGTTCATTCCTCACCCCCTTTCGTGACCTTGGCCGTCCGCGGGGCGCCCACGGTGATGGTGCGGAAGACCTCGTCCAGCCGGCCCGGCTCGACGCGGAGCTCGTCGATCTCCCATCCCCTGCTGCGGGCGGTCTGGCTCACGTCGGAGACGATGACGCGCCCGTCGCGCGGGAAGACGGTGAAGGTCGCCTTACCGTTGGACGCCGCGGCCTGCTCGACGTCATCGACGCCCGACAGGCGCGACAGCTCGGCCTTGACAGCCCCGGCCCCGCCGTCGGAGAGCCCGCGGACCACGACCGTGACCGCGTTGTAGTACCGCGACTTCGCGGCGAGCTGCACCGGCGTGCCGTCCATCACCACGCGTCCGCGGCTGATGATCACCGCCCGCGTGCACACCGCCTCGACCTCTTCGAGGATGTGCGTCGAAAGAACGATCGCCTTCTTCGGGGCCATCGCGGCGATCAGCGTGCGCACCTCATGCTTCTGGTTGGGGTCCAGGCCGTCGGTGGGCTCGTCCATGATCAATACCTCGGGATCATGCAGGATCGCCGCGGCAAGCCCGACACGCCGCTTGTACCCCTTGGACAGGGTCTCGATCGGCTGTCGCATCACGCCCTCGAGGTGCACGGTCGCGACCAGCTCCCCGATCCGGGCCCGGCGCTTCTGGCCGTACAGGCCGCGGACCTGGGCGACGAACTTCAGGAACGACTCGGGCGTCATGTCCGGGTAGGCGGGTGCCCCCTCGGGGAGGTACCCGATCTTCTCCTTGACATGCAGCGGGTCCTGCACGACATCGTGCCCGCAGACGACCGCGGTGCCGTCGGTGGGGGTGAGGAAGCCCGTGACCATCTTCATGGTCGTGGACTTGCCGGCGCCGTTGGGCCCGAGGAAGCCGAGCACCTCGCCCCGCTGCACCTGGAATGAGACGCCGTCCACCGCGGTGAACGGCCCGAACTTTTTCGTGAGTTTCCGTATGTCGATCATGGCGAAACCGCTCGAAATCGGTATCCGAACATTGTTCTTACTTTCCCCAATGAGATATCCGACATGGGGTCAGGATTTTTACACACGCTTGGATGCGTCCGGCAACCCAACCCGCCAAGGAAGTAGGAGGCACAGGGAAAACCGAACGGCGGCGGCGACCGGTTCCGCAGCAGTCAGGGCCGCGGAGCGTTCATGGCCGATTGTCGACGGGATATTAGCCGCGATGATGCCGCGGATCGGTCGTTACTTCATTTCAGACCGGATCACCCGCTCGATCCCGCTCCCCCGCTCGATCACCAGCTCGTCGCACTCGGCGAGGAAGAGCCCGTGATCGACGACGCCAGCGACCGAGTCCAGCAGCTTCGCCAGCTCCTCGACGTTCTGGTCCTCGATCATGAAGTCCAGGATGAGGTTGCCGTTGTCCGTCAGGAACAGGTGCCCGTCCATGCTGCGCCGGACCACCCCGTTGAGCCCGATGGAGCGCAGGTGTTCCCGGATCGACGCCAGCCCGTACGCCAGCACGCACGCGGACAACGCCGCCTTCGTCCCCAGCTTCTCGACCAGCTTGGATTCGTTCACCATGTACACGCGGCGCTCCGCGGCGTGGGCCACGATCCGCTCGCGCGTCATCGCCCCGCCCGCGCCCTTGAGCATCCGTAGCTGCCCGTCCACCTCGTCGGCGCCGTCGAAGAGGAAATCGACGCGCTCGATCATCGCGAAGTCCACGAGGTTCAGCCGCAACTGGCGGGCCAGCGTCTCGGTGACGTGGCTGGTGGGGACGCACTTGATGTCCAGCCCCTCCTCGCGCACGCGCTCGGAAAGGGCGATGATGGCCCGCGAGGCCGTGCGCCCGGTCCCCAGCCCGACGATCATGCCGGACGTGATGTCCGCGACGACCGCTTCCGCGAGCGGATCGGCAACCTTTGGTTCATTCAAAGCGGATCCCCTGTGCAAGCTCGAACCTTCCGCCATAGTTCACCGTGCAAGTCTGGCGTCGCATGTACGCCTTCCACGAATCCGAACCCGATTCCCTGCCGCCACCCGTTTCCTTCTCGCCGCCGAACGCGCCGCCGATCTCCGCCCCGCTGGTGCCGACGTTGACGTTGGCGATCCCGCAGTCGCTCCCCGAGCCGGCCGGGGACAGGAAGCGCTCGGCGCTGCGCATCCCCTCGGTGAAGATGGCGGAGCTGAGCCCCTGGTCCACGCCGTTCTGGAGCGCGATCGCCTCGTCGAGGTCCGAGTAGGTGAAGACGTAGAGGATGGGCGCGAAGGTCTCGTCCTGCGCGATCGGCAACCGATTATTGGCAGGGGCTTTGACGATCGTCGGCTCGACAAAGTGACCGTTGAGTCCTGATATCGCGGCCCGCTTGCCCCCAACGAGAACCGTCCCACCTTGAGACTTCGCCGCCTCGACCGCGCCGAGGAAACCCTCGACCGCCCGTTCGTTCACCAGCGGCCCGACCAGCGTCCCTTCCGCAAGCGGGTCGCCGATGCGGACCGACTTGTACGCCCCCACCAGCCGGTTCAGGAACTGGTCGGCGATCTTCTTGTGGCAGATCAGCCGGCGCGTCGTGGTGCAGCGCTGCCCGGCCGTCCCGACCGCTGCGAACACCACCGCCCGCAGGGCCAGGTCCAGGTCCGCGTCCTCGTGCACGATCACCGCGTTGTTCCCGCCCAGCTCCAGCAGGCACCGCCCGACGCGTGCCGCGACCACCTGCCCCACGCGCTTGCCCATGCGGCACGAACCCGTGGCGGAGATCAGCGCCACGCGCTTGTCCGCCACCAGCCGCTCGCCCACCGCGTCGTCCGTCCCCATCACCATGCGGAACACGCCCGGGTGCCCCATCTCCGCAGCGACCCTCTCCGCGATCCGCTCCGTCGCGATCGAGGTCAGCGGCGTGAGCAGGCTCGGCTTCCAGATGGTGATGTCGCCGCAGACCGCGGCGAGCATCGCGTTCCACCCCCACACCGCGTTGGGAAAGTTGAACGCCGTGATCACCCCGACCACGCCCAGCGGCACCCACTGCTCGAACATCCGGTGCCCGGGCCGCTCGCTGGGGATCGTGAGCCCCGGGAGCTGTCGCGACAGGCCGACGGCGTAGTCGGCGATGTCCACGGTCTCCTGCACCTCACCAACGCCCTCGGCCTTGATCTTCCCCATCTCCAGCGCGATGAGCTTGCCGAGGTTTTCTTTGTGCTTGCGGAACTCATCGCCGATGGCGCGGACGATGTTGCCGCGGATGGGGGCGGGCACGTCGCGCCATTTCTTGAAAGCGGCGGCGGCTTCGGAGACGACACGTTCGTACGCCGCGGCGTCGTCGAGCCTGGCCCCGCCGATCACCTTGCCGGTGGCGGGATTGCGCGAGACGACGACCCCGGATTCAGGGCGAGCGTCGGGCGACGGATCGTGCACAAACCGGGCGTCGTCGCTGACGCCGAGTGATCGGAGAAGGTCTTGGGACATGCGGGATCAGTGTAGGCTCAGCATGAGCACCCACGCCCAGGATGAGCGAGCCCGCGGGCGAATCCTGTGGATGGTTGCGGGTGTGTGTTCGGACGCGTCCGGATCCACAGGATTCGTCCGGAGCGGCTCATCCTGGGCATGGGGTATGCCGGGAGCCCCCTGTTCTCACGTACTGTTCCATATCGCCATGAGCAGCGCCCTGATCCACTGGACCGTTCTCGCGCTCGCCGCGTTGCTCGCGGTGGTGGGGCTCGTTCTGACAACGTTCGCCTTCTTCCGCGATCGCTCCCGCGGGCGCCCGCGCTGCCCGAAGTGCTGGTACGACATGTCCGGCGTGACCGGTCTGCGCTGCCCCGAGTGCGGCAGGGACGCGCGCCGTCCGAAGCGGCTGCTGAAGACGCGCCGGCGATGGAGGCGGGCCGCGCTCGGGTGCGTCCTCATCGTGATCGCGGCCGCGGCGTTCTGCGGCCAGCGGATCTACGAGAAGGGGTGGGTGAAGGGCCTGCCGAACGCGGGGTACGCCGCCGCGCTGCCGTGGCTCGAGAGCAATGAGGGGATGAAGGAGCTTCAGTCGCGCATCAACGACGGCGAACTGCGTCAATGGGAGTACCGGCTGCTGGTGCGCCAATGCTGCAGCGCTCTCTCAAGGGCGGACACATCGCCGAGGAAGCTGGAACTCATCGAGCTCCTCCGGAGCACCGCGCGTAACGGGCGGGATTTCATGTTCAGCAAGCCGTACGCGAGCTGGGCGGCGCTGCCGGAGCGCGACGGGAGCAGGGCGGTGAAAGCCCTGGCGGCGCTCGTGGAGGATCCTGATCCGGACGTGCGTGCGTCGGCGATCATGGCGATCTACCCGTTCGCGAGCGCGATGAGACCGGCCATCCCTGCGATCCTCGGTCATATCAACGACACGGGCTATACGAAGGTTGCCGGGACGTCCACGATGACCGTTTCTTCGGCCGCCGAGATGGTGATTGCGGAATCGGAGCGTTGTGCACCGAGCGTCTTGTCGCTGTCGTTCGACTTTCCTCGTGAAGTGACGAGGCCCATCCTGGGCCACCTGTCCTCGTCTGCGAAATCTCCCTTGGAGCGGCTTCGTGGGTGTGGGACGGACATCCCGCGGGCGGTTCCGATCCTGCTCGAGTGCCTGCGCAGCAACGACGCGAACATGCGGTTGCTCGCGGTCTGGGCGGTGGGAGCCGCGGCGTTCGATGACGCCGATGCCCAGGAACAGGTCCTGCGCCTCAGCAACGACGAGAGCTGGGCGGTCCGGAACCTTGTCGTGGGTTTGGCGGCCCGTTGCCCGCAGACCGACCGCACGGTGGAGATTATTCGGAACGCGCTGGACAACAAGCCCGCGTTCACCAGGCCCGCCGGCCTCGTCGCGGTCGCCGCGCTCGGGGGGCGCGGGTCGCGCTTCCGAGATGAGGTGCGCAGGGTCCTGGAAGATCGGGGCGCCGAGATCGACTGGCCGCAGGCCGCGGTGACGTGGGTGGAGATCGGCGGCGACCCCCGGTTCGCGTGCGACGTTCTGATGCGGCTTGTCCGCAACACACAGATGTACCATAAGAAGGACGTGCTGCGCGGCCTTGTGAAGGTCGGCATGTCTTCCCCGGAGGTGCTCGCAGACCTTGCGCCGCTCCTCGAAGCGGGCCCCATCGATAACCGGGCATTCGGCGAGCGCGCGGCCGCCGCGTATACGTACGCCCGTCTCGGCGGCAGCGCGAGACTGGCGACTCAGACGCTGCTGGACGATGGATGGATGTCGAAGCCGTACCTCTGTGCGCTTGCCAGGTCCGGGCAGTTGGATATCCCGACGCTCCTGGAATGGCTGGAGAACGCCCAATGGCTCAGGTTTTCCGGCAGCCAGGTCGGATACACCGCTCGGCAGTTCGCGGCCCTCGTGCTCGGTGAGTGCGGCAAACCTGGCGAGGTCGCGCTCCTGAAGCTGGACGAGTTAAAGGGTGACCGCGACCCCGGCGTGGCGTCGGCGGCCGAAGAAGCCATCAAGCGCATCGAGTGGGAGCGCGATCACCCGAAGCAGGCCGCGCGCCTGCGCGAGCGGTATTCCAAGCAGGACGACCCATTTTCCAAATAGAGCGTCTCTGCCGGGAACCGCCGCCGATCACGTACTGTTCTGTACCGCCATGAGCAGCGCCCTGATCCATTGGACCATCCTCGCGCTCGCCGCGTTGTTCTCGCTGGCGGGGATCGTTCTTACCGCGTTCGCCCTCTTCCGCGATCGCTCTCGCGGCCGACCGCGCTGCCCGAAGTGCTGGTACGACATGTCAGGCACCGCCGGCCTCCGCTGCCCGGAGTGCGGCCGGGACGCCCGCCGCCCGAAGCGGCTGCTGAAAACGCGGCGGCGGTGGAGGCGGGCGGCGCTCGGGTGCTGCCTCGTCGTCATCGCGGCGGTGACGGCGGGTGGTCAGCGGGTGTACGAGAAGGGGTGGGTGAAGGCGGTGCCGAATGTGGGCTATATCGCCGCGCTCCCCTGGCTGGAGCCTGACGGAAAGGAAATGAAGGAGCTCCACGCTCGCCTCGACAGCGGCGAGCTGCGCCAGTGGGAGTATCGCCTGCTGGTGCGCCGATGTATCCGCGCTCTGCCCAAGGCCGACACGTCAGAGAAGAAGATCGGGCTGGTCAGGATTCTCTATCGCATCGAGAGCAATGGGCTGCAATCGAGAGTCAGCAAGCCATACGCGAGCTGGGCCGTGGTATCGGAGATCGACGGACGGGGCGCCGCCGCGGCTCTCGTCCCGCTCTTCAATGATGAAGACCCGGACGTGCGTGTGCTGGCGATGAGCGCGCTGCCGTTCGGTGAGACGGCAAACGCAGCCATCCCAACCCTGCTTGCTCACTTCCACGACGAAGGTGCAGGGAAGGGCTTGACGCGCGGCAGCGTGGCCGTCTTTTACTTCGTTCAAAGTCGTTTGTCGCTGTGGGGCCGAGGGAGGCCGAAGGCGTTGTCGATTCCCTTCGATCTCTACAAGGAGAAATCGGAGCGGGCCAGGTTCAACTGGCCGCGCCTCGAGGAGCGGGACCGGTTGATCTTCGAGAGACTGGGCGAATGCGGCACGGATCTTTCCGCCGCGATCCCGCCCCTCCTGGAACTTCTCGGCAGCGACGACTGGCTCTACCGCTCGCTCGCGATCTGGGCGCTGGGGAACATCGCTCCGGACGACCCGGACGTGCAGCGCGAGGTGTTCCGGTTCAGCGACGAGCGGATCGACGATGTGCGCAAGCTCGTCATCGGGTTTGCCTCCTGCACGTCCTCTTCGGATCGCGCCGTGGACATCATCGACGGTGCGCTCCTCGATCCTGAGCCGGAGATCCGGATGCAGGCGCTCGTGGCCGCCGCGGCGTTGGGCGAACGAGGCGAGCAGTTCCAGCCGAGCGTGCGCCGTCTCCTGGAACACCCGCAGGCCAGGTGGGAGTGGACACAGGCCGCGATCACCTGGGTGCGGATCGGCGGCGACCGGGGCGTTGCATCCGGCGTCGCCGTGAAACACCTGCGGGATGATGAAGCGATCTTCGACTACCGCGAACGCGGCGAGGGAGTCTTCCAGTGCCTCGCCGCCGTCGGGATCGGCTCGCCGAACGTGCTCGCGGAGCTTGCCCGGCTCATGGAATCCATGAACCTGAAGGTGCGGTGCGGAGCGGCGTATGCCTACCCCTCGCTGGGGGGAGACGCGCAACGGAGTTGCCGCGTTCTGTTGGATGTTGTTGATAAGAAGGGCGATCCCGGCGCCGGCGTCGACACCTATCTCGCGCGTTCGTACCTCTTCAGGCTTGCGCAATCCGGGCGCCTGGATATCCCGACAATCTCCGAGCGGCTCGGGAGCGGCGCGTCTGACCAGCGCCTGGAAGCGGTCCGGCTGCTCGTGGAAGCGGGTGCGCCCGCCGCCGCTTGCCTTCCAAAGCTCCGCGAACTGCAGGCCGATCCGGACCCGAAGGTAGCGAGCGCGGCGGCGGAAGCCGTGGAGCGACTCGAATGGGAGCGGGATCACCCGCAGGAGGCCGCGCGCCTGCGCGAGCAATACACCAGGCAGCGCGACCCCTTGTTGAGGTAGATTGTCCTTGCCGGGAACTGTCCCCGATTACGTACTGTTCTGTATCGCCATGATCAGCGCCGCCATGATCCACTGGGTCGTGCTCGTCCTCGCCGCGGTGTTTGCCGCGGGCGGATTCCTGCTGACCGCGTTCGCCCTCTTCCGCGACCGCTCCCGCAGCCGCCCGCGCTGCCCGAAGTGCTGGTACGACATGTCCGCTACGGTCGGCCTCCGCTGCCCGGAGTGCGGCAGGGATGCCCGGCGTCCGAAGCGGCTGCTGAAGACGCGGCGGCGGTGGAGGCGGGCGGTGATCGGGTGTGTTCTTGTCATGATCGGGATGGTGACGGCGTGCGGTCAGCAGGTGTACGAGAAGGGGTGGGTGAAGGCGATGCCGAACGTTGGATTTGTCGCCGCCCTCCCGTGGATTGCCCCGGACGGGGCGGGAATGAAGGAACTTCACTCGCGCCTCGACAACGGCGAGCTGCGGCAGTGGGAGTACCGGCTGCTGGTGCGCCGATGCATCAGAGGCCTTGAAAATGCAACTACGCCCGAGGAAAAGATCCGCCTGATCACCATCCTGGCCAACGTCGAGGAACGCGGGAGCGCGTCTATGTTCGTGAAGCCGTACGCAAGCTGGTCGCGCGTGTCGGAGATCGATGGGAGCCGGGCACTCGATGCGCTCATCGACCTCCTCGAAGACGAAAGCCCGGATGTTCGCATGGAGGCAATCCGGGCGATCGGCGCGTTTGGGAAGGCCGGTAAGGCCGCGATCCCGCCCATCCTCGGGCATCTCAACGATCAAGGCCGAGGGAGTTTTCGCGGTACGACGAGAGAAGTATCGCTCGCCGCCTCGATCTTCCTCGCGCAGATTGATAGTCCGGGCGACCTCATTCACCCACCGGAAATGGTCCTTCGCAAATACTGGGCCGGGTTTTACACTGGTCAGCTTCTCACGGAGTGCGACCGGGAAGTCCTCGGGGCCCTCCGCGCCTACGGCACCGATCCGCACCGCGCGATCAGTTCCCTGTTCAGCTGGTTGCATGACAACGATCCGAACCTGCGACTGATCGCGGCCTGGGCCTTGAGCATTGCGGCGCCGGGCGACCCAATCGTTCAAGAGCAGATTCTCGGCCTGTGCGACGATCGCGACATGGATGTGCGCAAGCTCGCCATCGCCTACGCGGCGCAGGCTCCCGTCACAGATCGCACGCGGCGGATCATCGGCAATGCCCTTGCCGATCCGTCCGCGGGCCTGCGCCTGGCCGGCCTGAAGTCGGCGGCGGTGCTCGGCGACGACGCGGCGTGCTTCCGCAAGCTCGTGCTGAACATCCTTGACGATCCACACCGCAGATGGGAATGGGCCCAGGCGGCCATCACCTGGGTGCGCATCGGTGGTGACCCCCAGCTTGCGTCCGACACCATCGCGAAGCTGCTCAGCGGCGACGACTCGGTGTTGGGCGTTGGTGATGAAGGGATCAAGGCGCTCGACAGCCTCATCCGGATCGGCGCTCGATCGCCGGAGATCCTCGACATGATTTCCCGCATCATGGAGCACCAGTCTCAAGTGGACCTGGGGTGCATGGCCGCGTATGCGTACGCCCGCCTCGGCGGAGATCGGGACCGAGCAACCGAGGCCATCATCGCGGAAGCGCTGAGTAAGGAGAGCGGCCGCTATGCGAAGGCTCGCGAGTACCTGATCTTGCTGGCGCGGTACGACTGTCTTGGCGTAGCTCCCGTCCTCAAATGTCTCGACAGCGAAGACCCGCTTCAGCAGGCGGTGGCTCTTGGCGTCGTTGCGCCGGCCGGTGCACGGGCGGCCCCGGCATTGCCGCGTCTCCGCGCGTTACGCGCCGCCTCGACGGGAAACACCGCCCTCGTCGACCACGCCATCCAGCGCATCGAATGGGAGCTGAGACATCCAAAGGAAGCCGCCCGGGTGCGGGCGCTTCAGCAGGAAGAGCTCGCGAAGAGCAATCATGAACATTGAATCCCGCAGCGGCAGGGTTTGATCTCCCGTCGTGGGCTATTGTGCTGCGGAGATCGAAAGACCATCAGGCCCAGTTTCTGACCGGATGCCCATGTCCACAACCTACGACTACATCCCCATCACCACCGACGACCACGCCGCGCAGTACGCGCGGATCCTCGCGCACTCCTTCGGGCGCCTCGAATCCGAGTCAACCGCGTGGCTCGAACGCTTCGGGCGCGAGAGCTGCCGCGTGCTCATCGCGGACGGGCGGGCGGTCGCCGGATTGATCGCCATCCGCATGGGACAGTTCTTCGGCGGGCGGCGCATCGACAAGATCGGCGTCGCGGCGGTCGGCGCCGCGCCCGAAGCCCGCGGGCGGGGCGTCGCCACCGAGCTCATGCGCCGCTGCATCCTCGAAACGCACGAGCAGGGCATCCCCATCTCCGGCCTCTACCCCGCCACGCAGAAGCTCTACCGCGCCGTCGGGTACGAGCAGAGCGGGCACCGCTTCGAGGTCCGCGTGCCGCTGGGGAGCATCGGGATCAAGGACTACGAACTGAAGGTGCGCCCGATCGAAGAGGCGGACCGTCCCCGCGTCTACGCGCTGTACGCGCGCGAGGCGCAGAACACCGACGGCAACCTCGACCGCCCGCCGATCCTCTGGGACCGCATCGAGCGCCCGCCGCCGTCGCGCGTCGACCCCGCCCGGGCGTTCGTGATCGAGGGCGATGGGGGGGCGGGCGAGGGCGGGCAGCGAGCGATCGAGGGGTACGTCTACCTCACGCAGGTGATGCCCCCGATCCCCAACCGCGGCAAGCACGAGGTGCACGTCCACGACATGCTCGCCGCCACGCCGCGGGCCGCGCGGCGGCTGTGGTCCTTCCTCGCCGGGTACGCGACGCTCGGCCCGGACCTGCAGTTCTACGGCGGCCCCACGCACCCGCTGCTGGCGACGCTCCCGGAGCAGCCGTACCGCATGTCCAACATGCTGCACTGGATGACGCGGATCGTGCACGTGGACAAGGCCCTCGAATCCCGCGGCTACCCCGCCGGCCTGCGCGCCGCCCTCGTGCTGAACGTCAAGGACTCGCTCATCCCGGCCAACTCCGGGTTCTACCTGCTGGAAGTGAACGACGGACGCGCCACGGTCTCGCGCCCTGCGGTCGCCCCGCCGCGGGGCGCCGCGCCGATGCTCACCTGCTCGATCAACGGACTGGCGACGCTCTACACCGCCCACCTCGCGCCCGCGGCGTTACGCTCGATCGGGTTCATCGACGGCGACAACGACGCCATCCGCGCCGCTGCCGCGATCTTCGCGGGCTCGACGCCGTGGATGTCGGATATGTATTGAAGTGAAAACCGTGGCACCGGGCTTCTGCCCGGTGTCGGTCGGCGCACGACATCGCCCGGAAGGGCGATGCCACATCACGCGACTCTTATCCCTTGATCCCGGTGATCCGCACCTTCGTGTACGCCTGCCGGTGACCCGTGCGGCGGCGGTAGTTCTTCTTGGTGCGGAACTTCTGGATCGTCAGCTTCTCACCCTTCACGGTGGGCTCGACGATCTCGGCGCTGACGGACGCGCCCGCGACATACGGCTTGCCGATCTTCCCGGCGTCGCCGCCGACCAGCAAGACCTTGTCGAACGTGACGGCCTGCCCGACGGTGGCGGTGCCGCCGCCGATCAGGTCCACGAGGATCTCATCACCCTGCACGACCTTGCGCTGCCCGCCCGACTCTTCAATGATGGCGTACATGATCGACCAGACTCCGAACAACCTCGCTCGCGGGGGGATGCGGCGGCTCGCAGAGAACCGCAATCACGCATCCGGCTTTCTCGTGGTCCCGGGTTACAGAGGGGCGAAATAGTAGCAGGGGGGAGGCGTCGGGCGAGAGGCGTCAGGCGTCGGGGGGCCCACGTGCGATCTGGCGCCCACCGACGCCCTTCGCCCACGCCCGACGCCTCCTACATGATCACCATCGCATCCCCATACGAGTAGAACCGATACCCCATCTGGACCGCTTCCCGGTACGCCGCCAGCAGCCGCGCCAGCCCGTCGCGCTCGCCGAGGAACGCCGCCACCATCGCCATCAGCGTCGACCGCGGCAGGTGAAAGTTCGTCATCAGCGCGTCCACGTGCCGGAAGCGGTACCCGGGTGTGATCAGGATCCGCGTGCTCGTCGCCGCGTCATCCGTGATCGCCGCGACATCCGCGAACGATTCCAGCGTCCGCGCGGCGGTCGTGCCCACAGCCACCACGCGCCCGCCGCGGGCGCGTGTCTCGGCGATCGCCCGCGCCGTCGCCGCGGGGAGCACGCACCACTCCGCGTGCATCGGGTGCTGCTCGACGAACTCGGTCTCCACCGGCTTGAACGTCCCCAGCCCGACGTGCAGCACGACGCTCGCGGTCGAAACGCCCATCTCCGCGAGCGCCCGCAGCAGCGCCGGCGTGAAGTGCAGGCCCGCGGTCGGCGCCGCGACGGAGCTCGCCTGCGCCGGGTCCGCGTAGACCGTCT
>JADMIO010941444.1_pt1 | contig 17580 bp, 17 predicted proteins | sample 8958161 | NCBI WGS metagenome assembly JADMIO01 (sample SAMN16585339, study PRJNA669376) | soil metagenome | isolation source: Crop rotation soil | place: USA: Cullars Rotation, Alabama | collected 2011
TGAATGTTGAACGGCGTCGCATCCTTCAGCGAATAGCCGCGCGCGAGCAGTTCGCGCTGCAACTCCAGGGTGAACAACGCGGCATCGGCCAGCATCGAAAAGGACCATTCCGCCGGCCAGGAAATCGGATCGATCCGCGAATGTTCTAGAAAATCGGTGAAGCCTGGATTTTCCAGGGAAAGACTCGAGTCCGCGACGAATTCCGTTTGAACAATCGTCCCGTGAGCGAATTCGCGTTTTAAAAATCCATCGGCAAGGAGTGAACGAAGAATGCCGGCGCTTTCGCGATCAATCGCGCGAAAAATGCGGCCGCCCCGCGAGAACACATATCCGCTCGGGTCGCGAAACGAGGCGGTGGAACGAAGCGATTGCTCGATTTGCAGCGTTTGCGTGCTCAAACCTGTTTGGCGTCCGCCGAATCGCCTTTATCGCGCTTGAACCACGAGAACAAGCTGGAAACCGATTTGCGGAAGAACAGGATGACGCCGGCGCAACTGGCGAGGATCATTTGCAGCATCAGGCTGCCGGATCCAGGATCGATATACGAAAGCATCGGTGTGAACAGGTTGTCCATAATACATGAACCGGCGGATTATCTTCCGGTTAATTAACTATCGGCTGATTCCGAGCATTTTTGAGGCCATTCGCAAATATGCTTATTTTGCGCAAACGCATATTCCGCAACCACTTTCCCGCCGACCAGATGTTCCTGAATGATGCGCTCGAGAACTTCCGGCGTGCAGGAATGGTACCACACCCCTTCCGGGTAAACCAGGGCAATCGGTCCGCGCATGCAAACGCGCAGACAATTCGCTTTCGTTCGATAAACCACCGGATTCGGCCCCGTCAAACCCAGCTCCTTCAGGCGCGATTTCAAAAACTCCCACGACCGCAGACCCATCTCGCGGTCGCAGCATTTCGGTTCAGACTGGTCGGCGCAAAGAAAGATATGCCGGCGGTATTCGCTAAGCCCGAGCGTTTCCCCACATTTGAGCAATTCATCCACTTCATTTTTTTACACCCGCAGCGGTTCATCAGAAACCGCATTTTTTAACAGAGATCCGCCGCTTCTAAAAGAATGGGCGGAGCAGGGAATCGAACATGGTGGTCTTGTGTTCGTGGATGCGAAAACGGTAGCACCGCACGATTTCGGCGCGCTTGTTGAGGCGCTTTGTCGATTGTGGGATAGCGAACGCGACGCCGACTGGAGCAATCGCGTCATGTTTCTGCGCAAGCCGTGACGGTTTCCGGGCGTTCGGCTCGTCCGTCCTGCGCCTTCAAGGGAAATTACATTGACTAATCGAAACCTGACCCCTCTACTTTCGTTATGCTTCGCTCACTCCGCACATGGCATTTCCAGTCTTTGATGCTCTTTTGCATCGGATGCATCGCCTTCGTTTGGACGGGCTGCTCGCGCGAGGCAAAACGCGACCGGCATTTGAAAAAAGCGAACCGGTTTTATGAATCGAAAGCGTTCGAAAAAGCGGAAATCGAATATCGAAACGCTTTGATGTTTGACCGGCAAAACGCATTTGCCTGGGGCCGGCTGGGGAGCATCTACTTCGAGCAGGGAAAGCTGGTCAACTCATATCAGGCGCTTTCGGCTTCACTAACGGTCAATCCAACCAATGTTCCCGCGCAACTCATGCTGCTGCGAATTTGCCGTGACGCGCATCAGGTGAAAAGAGCGAGAGGATTGTCGGACACCATTTTGAAAACGGAGCCGGGGAATGACGAAGCGCTGATCAACCTGGCGGAAACGGCGGTCACGGACGAAGAGATCGCGGACGTGAAGCAGAGGATAGCCAATTTGCGCGCGAAGGCCGGCGACCGTGCGGTGTACCACGTAGTCAACGGAGTCCTGAGCGAACGCGACAAGAATTGGAAACTGGCGGAAGAAGAATTCAAAGCAGCGCTGACAATCGATCCGAAATGTCTGTTCGCCCATGGAGCCTATGGGAACCTGTTGTGGATTCGCGGTGACATTCCGGCCGCGACGCGCGAGTTCGAAGAGGAGATTAAATTGAGTCCGGCGGACCGCTTCGCGCAGTTGCGTCTGGCGGAATTCAAAATGGTTACGGGCGCACAGCAGGAGGCAACGAAGATGACGGAGGCGATTTGCAAAGAGGCTCCCGATTTTCTGCCGGCGCGAAGTTTTCTGGCGGTCCTCGCATTTCAGGACAAGCGATATGACGATTGCGCCGCGCTGGTCTCGAAAATTCTCGCGGACCAGCCGCAGGATTATCGCGCCTTGCTGCTGCAGGCACGGCTCAGTTTGACCAGAAAGAATGTTCCGGAAGCCATCGAGCACCTTAAGGCGATGACAGAAGTCTACGCGCGCTTGCCGGCGGTTCATCTTGAACTCGCGAAGGCCTACGCGCTGACAAACGACGTGCGCAACGCGCTCCTCTCGATCGACAAGGCGCTGGTGATCAACCCAAACGTTCCGGAAGCCCTGCTCATGAAAGGGGAGATCAACATGCGCACCGGTGATTACCGGTCGGCGGTTGAAGCCTATGCCAGGCTCACCAACGCAAGCCCGCGAAACATTCCCGCCCGGTTCCGGCTCGCGGAAGCGCATCGCCTGAATGGCTCGACAGATGAGGCCCTCGATATCTATCGAAAGCTCAGCGCGCAATTCCCGACCAATGCAGAGCCGTACTTTTTGAGCGGACTCGCCTACCGGCAGCAGAAAAAATATGAGATGGCGGAAAAGGCATTTGCCAAAGCGGCGGAACTGAACACAAACGATCTTCATGCGGCCGAGCAGTTGATTGGATTGAAAATTGAAAAAAAGGATTTCCTGGGCGCTCGGAAACTGGCGGAATCTGTTTGTTCAAAAAATCCGCAAAATCCAGCGGCATGGATTTTTTTGGCGAAAGCGAATCTGGCGGATAATCAGAAGACTGAGGCGGAAACCGCTTTGCAGAAAGCTGTAGCGCTGGACCCGAACTCCACCGTTGCGTACCAGTTGCTGGCTGAATTGTATGTCTCGTCACGTCGTGATTCCGAGGCGCTCACCAAACTAAACGAAGCACTCGCAAAAAAACCGAACAATCCGATCGTGCTGCTGCAACTCGCGACCCTGCAAAGCCAGACGACAAACTATCCCGGGGCCGCCGCCACCTATGAAAAGTTGCTCGAGATAGCTCCGCGCTCGCCGGTAGCGCTGAACAATCTCGCTGCGCTCTATAATGGAAGGCTGGGCAAACCCGAGCGCGCCTTCGAACTGGCCGCGCAGGCGCGGAAGGTGGCGCCGCAAGTGCCGGAAATTGCGGATACCTTTGGCTGGGTGTTGTGCCGGCAGGGAAAGCATTTCGAGTCGCTTTCGCCGCTCTCGGAGGCGGCCGCGAAGCTGCCCTCGGATGCAGAGGTGCAGTTCCATTTGGGCGTTGCGCAGTACATGCTCGGGAATGACCAGCAGGCCGAAAAACAGCTTCGAATGGCGCTGCAATTGAGGGCTGATTTCCAGGGAGCGGATGAAGCGCGGCGCCGCTTGACCTTTCTTGCGCAGCCATTTTCGATCATGGAGACAAATGCTCTGGCGAAGTGTGAGGCGATGCTGCAGAAGGACCCGAACGACCCGGTGGTGTTGAAGCGGTTCGGAGATGTCCTGGCGCACACAGGAAATCCAGAGAAGGCCCGGGATGTGTACGAGCGCGTGTTAAAAATAAACCCAAATTCCGTGGAGATCATAACAAAGCTCGCAACGCTCTATTCCGAAAAATTGAACGATCCCGCGCGGGCGCTGGAACTTTCGAAGCGGGCTACCGCATTGGCGCCGGAAAATGCGGAAGTCACGCATGCTTATGGGCGGGCGCTGTTTGCCGCGGGAAAACATCAGGAATCGGTGGTGGTGCTTCAGGATGCGGCGCAAAAGGACAAATCGAACGCCGAGCTGTTTTATCATTTGGGAAGGTCGCTTTACTCGGTGGGAAGAATTTCTGAAGCTGAGCAAAGCATGCGGACGGCCCTTGCGCTCAAGCCATCCTCACAAACGGCTAATCGCTGCAACAGCTACGTGGGAACGATGGATCAGGCCGGCAGCATGGAAGCGATCGGCGCGATTCTCAAGGACGATCCGGAATGTCTTCCGGCAAGAATGAAGCTGGGGGATTTGCAGGCAAAAGAAGGAAAGACGAAGGAGGCCCGCGCGGCGTTTGAGAAGATTCTGGAGAAATATCCACAGTTCTCGCCTGCGTTGAGGGCCATTGTGCTGTTGCCGGTCGAGCCGGAAAATGCCGGTTCCATGTACGATTTGGCCTTGAGAGCACGCAAGGCCTTTCCCTCGGATCTTGCCGTCGCAAAAGCGCTGGGAAGGGCCACTTATTACCGCACGGATTACCCGGGGGCAAAGCGTCTTCTTCAGGAAGCGATCCGCGCTGTCCCCGAGGATTCGGAGGCCTACTTCTATTTTGGAATGACCGCTTACAAGCTCGGAGAAACGAATAATGCGGTTGTGAATCTTCGCCGGGCTGCCGAATTGGGATTGCCCGATTCGCTCGGAAAGGAAGCCACAAAGATTCTCTTTGAAAACGCCGATTTCAGCAATGTGTCCGCTCTCCAGGGAGGAACATTGCCGGGTGCCGGAGTGCTTCCCGGCGTGACTCCGAAGTGAACAAAACACGCGGCTGAATCAGCCAGCAATGACGCGATTCGACCCATTGCTGTCGTTTTCTTTTACAACTTTCCTCTTGGCTGCGTCTTCCGCGTAAAGGCCATGTGGCTAATCAACAATGCGTTCTATAAGATAAATTCATTGGCATATTCTATGCTCCTTATATCCGCGGACAAGTTTGTCCATTCAACACTTCAAAAAATCAGAAAACTATGAAATTGCCGCCTTTAGCAATCGTCATTGCCGGAGGGACTCTTGCGCTTTTCGCCGGAGCTTCTCACGCCGCCAATCTAAGCGTTTACGTAGGCTATGCCGATGATCTTCGTGCCAGTCCGTTCTTTCCCACGCCGTGGGCTGGCTCCGCGAACACGATTTTTGACGGACTGGACGAGGCTGGAAATCCCGGGAGTCACTTTGACGCAGGCGCAGTTCGCATTGATAACACCGGAATAACCGCGTTCACGTTTGATTCCGCGGTCGTTACGTTCTGGAATGGTGTGAGCTTCAATCTTTGGGGAACCCATACGGTTAATCCGGGTGAACACCTGATCCTGACGCAGACTTCGACAGCGGAGAACTTCGACACCAGTGACGTAGCTACATTTCGAGCGAACGGCGATCCGGTTCCCATTCCTGAGACACTGCACGCCCCACACATCACTCTCACAATTAATGGCACAACACTGCCGGACTTTCTGGATACCGGCCATGTTCTGGACACAGGTGGATACGACACGGCTTTTGATGGGTCCAATGAATCTCTTCAATGGAGATTGATCGGGACCACTGGGATTAACGATCCAGGTGGCACAGGAACACCGGACGCAGGCAGCACCGTTTTGCTGCTGAGCGGCGGATTCGCAACGGCGGCATATCTGCGCCGCAAGCGGAATTCCTGATTCGCGGATCTTTTTAGAAACACGTGAGAGAGGCCAGCCTGCGGGCTGGCCTTTTTTTTTCGCTGAATTTCGAGAAACAGGATTTAATTTCCTTGTTTTTGCGACCGAGAGGCACCAGGTTTTGCGCGCTGCCGGCCCAGAGTATGACAGTTCGGTTTTGGTTCAGATTTTTTTGGCGTTCAGTCTTTTTCGCAGCAGTCGCCTTCCTGCCCGCTTTTGGCGACGAAATCATCTATGACAATACAAGCAACAGCCTGGGGCATTATGCGGGAGAGCAGCGGGAGTTTGGCGACCAACTCGACCTTGAAGGAACCGCGAGAACCCTGACGGAACTGGATTTCGAGTATTTCGCGGATATCGCGCCGGACGGCACTCAGGGGATGAAGGTCCGGCTTTATTCGAACGAAGTCCCCTACGATAACTTTCGCAATCGACCGACGGAGTTGCTCTATGAGAGCGGGTTCCTTCCTTTGATCAAGGGGTACGGGACGCGGAAAATCACCGGGCTGGATGTTCGGCTGCCGCGGGATACGGTGACTTTTACGGTCGAGTTCCTCGGATTAAAAACGAATGAATCCGGAGGCCTTCTCTTTTATTCGCCACCGACAGTGGGCTTCAGCTTTAATGAATTCTGGCGGCGAACAGCGACGGGCGGGTGGGAAGTGGTCCGGTATTCGACGACCGACCCAACGCAACGTGCAAATGCATCTGTCCGGCTGACAGCCAGAGGAGAGGCAGTTCTCGATGAAAGCCGGACGAATTGGAGTTCAGAGATTTCCCTGCGGGACCGGCACACGCGCCTGAGGGCGGCGCAAACGTTCATTCCGAAAACCAGCGGGCGGCTGGACCACCTCACAACGGCGCTTTACTGGGCGGGCGCGCCTGTTCAGGTGCGAATACTGGATACGCTCGATGGAGCGCCGGGAACAAATGTTTTGGGGAGCGTCCGTGTAATCCAGTCAGGTGCCGAAACAACCCCGGTGAACTTCTACGATGCGGGTGTTTATCTGACGGCCGGCGAGACCTATGCCGCCGAATTCAGCACGGAAGAAGGGTTCACCGATGATTCGAATTACACGCTGCGGACGGTGGAAAATCGGATAAATTCTGAATCGCTTTGGATTCGCAATGAGGCGGAAAGTCCCTGGAGAAAAGTGACACAAAACAATGACGGGGTCACAGGAATGTGCGCGGTGCTCGAGACCTGGATCGTCCCGGGAGGACCATTCGTGCGAATCGCGTCGCCAATTTCAAATCAGAAATTTCAGGCGCCACAGCCCGTTCGGATCCAGCCGCTTTTCGAACTTCCGGCCGGAAAGACAGCGGCCCGCGCGAAACTCATGGTCAATGGTCAGCCGGTTTTCACCAATAACGCTCCTCCCTTTGAATTTGTTTGGACCAATGCCGCGCCCGGAAATTACAACCTGCGGGCAATTGTCGAAGATCTTTTGAACGAGCCGTTCCGGTCGGACGTAACGCCGATCATCGTTCAGGGAAGTGATGTGCCGGCCAATGACGATTTCGGCGGTCGCGTCGCGCTGAACGGAAATTATCTTCGGGCGACCGCATCGTCAGCTGGCGCAACGCTCGAACCGGGAGAAACATTAATTTCGACGAACAGCTCCGGCGCGACGCTTTGGTGGTCCTGGACGGCCGCGAGTGACGCGCCGGTAACAATCAGTGCGCAGAACACGGATGGCTCGGCGGCCGTCGCTGTCTTCACCGGCAATATTCTCGAGAGCCTTGTTCCCGTGACAAACGGAATTCCTGGCTGCCGGTTCGTTCCGAATAGTGGAACCTCCTATGCGATTGCTGTCGATCCGCTGAAACGCGGCGCGAATGTGGTTTTGGACATCGCGGTCTCGGATTTCACAGTGAACTTATCCAAAACGAGCAGCCCTGCTCCGGCGCACATCAGTCTCGCCGCGGATGGAAGTAGCGAGCGGCAAATCGTGAAAGTGGAATTTTTCTCGAACAATACGCTGCTTCGCGAATTCACGAATGCGCCATATACTTTTGATCAGGATTTTCCGCTCGTCGGGCAGTATGCAATTACCATTGCGGCGACCGATTCGCGGGGCATACGCACGATTTCTTTGCCACAACAGCTTAGCGTCCTTCCGGCCACTTCGAACGTCGATGCGAATCTGAGCCTGTTCCGGGTGATCGATGGAAGCATGTCGGTTCTTTTCGATGCACCGGCGAACATTCCGGTGACGATCGAATACAGCGACGATCTGAAGACCTGGCATTCAGGCGCTGATCCCGTAATCGGATCCGGCGCACGTGTAGCGTGGCGGGATGACGGTCCGCCAAAAACGGAAAGTCATCCGCGCAACACGCCGCGTCGATTTTACCGCCTGCGAATCGATCTCTAAGCACTAAATCGCCACGCTGCGAAGAACATCCCATTCGCATGCGCCACCTGCGGCAGGAGCTCGTGTCGCGCCGCCTTGTTTTCCGGCGCAAGCAGATTTGCGACTGGAAGCGCCTGGAAACGGGAGTGCAGCGTTTCGAAGACATCGGCGATGCGCGAAGTTTCTGCTTCCGCCAAAGTGCAGACCGAATAAACCAGGCGGCCTCCAGGCTTGAGCGAACAGCTCACACGTTCAAGAATTTTTGATTGAAGCTCGGCAAGTTCCGCCACGTCGGCGGGGGTTGTGGTCCAGCGCGCATGCGGATTTCGTCCCCAGGTGCCAATGCCGCTGCAGGGCGCATCGACGAGGATTCCATCAAATTTCGCTTTGGTGGGAAGCTGCTTTTCCGGCGTCCACAATTTGAGGCGATAATTAAAAAGGCGCGCGCGAGCGGCCCTCCGCTTCAAAATGTCGAGTCGCCACTGCGCAGGGTCGGATGCCCAGACAAGCCCTTTATTCTGCATGAGATCGCAGAGATGAAGCGTCTTGCCACCCTGCCCGGCACAGGCATCCCACCAGGCTTCGGAGGAATTAGGCGCGCACGCCAGTCCAACAATTTGCGAACTGAGGTCCTGAATTTCGAACGCTCCGCGGCGAAATTCATCGGTGTGGAAAAGATCGCGGTCGCCACGGTAGGAGAGCGCGTCGGGCACGGAGGGATGCAGATCGCAATCGCCGAGGCTGCGGGCGAGTTCAGCGCCGGTTCCGGGACGAGCGCGCAGCCAAAGTCGTGGTTCGCGCTGGAATTCGCGGGCGAACGCGGGTGTTACCCGCATCACTTCGTGCAGCCACGATGGGAAAGCTTTTTCGAGAAGATCGCGGTCCGAAAAGTTGCGGGCATTTGCGTCAAACTGAGCCGCAAGTTCCATCGCCTGTTCCATCTGGAGACGGCGCGACTTTGAGCCGTCGAGAAATCCAAACCACCGAAAAAAGGTAAAAACCGCCTGGCTCACCATCCGCGCATTTGCAGGAATCAGCCGCTCGGAACGGAGGCATTGCCGCAACGCCACGTCCGCGGGTTTGCTTTCGGCCGCGGTTAAGACACGCTCGATGACGGGCAGGATTTCTTTATTGAGACGCACAAATATTGGGGAGATGAACCGCCCTGGCTGGAAGACAGGATAGCCGAGCCGTCATTCTCCCATCATCGTTCGCACGGTTGCGGTGGCTGCCTTCATCAGCCCGCGCAGATTGTAACCTCCCTCGAGAACCGCGACGAGCCGTCCGCCAGCGTATTCCTCGGCGATATGAAGAATGATTTTTGTGAGATCAATGAAGTCCTGATCTTCAAGAAGGAAATGGCCGAGCGGATCGCCAGCGCGCGAATCGAAACCGGCTGAAAGCATGACAAGTTCCGGTTTAAATTTGTTTGCGGCATCGATCAGGCGCTTCTCGAAGACCCCGAAAATTTCCGCGCGCCCGGCCCCGGCGGGGAATGGATTGTTCATGATGCAGCCGAGCCCGCGTCCGCTTCCCGTTTCCGAGGCGTCGCCAGTGCCCGGATACCAGGGCGACTGATGAGTATCGAAAAAAAGGACCGAGCCATCCTGGTAGAAAATATCCTGCGTCCCGTTTCCGTGATGCACATCCCAATCAGCGATGAGCACTTTGCCAATCTTGTGCTGCGCCTGGGCGTGACGCGCGCCAATGGCGATATTATTGAAGAGGCAGAAACCCATTCCTTTCACGGGAGTGGCGTGATGCCCAGGCGGGCGCACGACGCAAAAGGCATTCTTCACCTTGTCTTCCACGACGGCGTCGACGGCAGCAATGATGCCGCCGGCGGCGAGCAGCGCGATATCGAATGAGCGGTCGCAAATGTTTGTATCGCCCGTGCTCAGGTCGCTGAGTCCGCGTTGCACATCAGATTTTGCGATTTCGAAATACTGCGGCGTATGGCAGCGAGTGATCTCCGCCTGCGTAGCCGCGCGGGGCTGCAGCTTTTCCAGACGCTCCGTCAGCCCTGCATCTTCCAGGCCTTTCATCACCACCTCAGCTCGGCGCGGACTCTCGGGGTGCCCCGGGGGAGTCACATGATTGAGGTATTGCTCCGAATAGACGAGACCGGTTTTCTGCGCTGCACTCATTGCTTGAAAGAATTAATCGCGGAATTCCTGTCGCAATGCGCCATCACTTAGTCACAGGTTTACCCGCTTTTTCCCATGCGCCCATGCCGCCCTGGAGGTTGTAAACCTTTTCAAAATCCATCTGATCCATCTTTTTGCAGGCGCGACCGCTCCTGCCTCCGGAAGCGCAATGCACGAGATACGTCTTGCTCTTGTCGAGTTTCGCGACTTCCCGATCGAAATCAGGGGAATTGAAATCGAGCACCACGGCGTCCTTTTCCGATTTGCGGACCTTGTCGAAAGTCTCGGCATCGACATTCTGGTGCGTTTTTTTCGCCTGAGCCGCTGCGGACGGAACAGGTTTCGAATCAGCGGCGAAGACAGCGATATTGAGCAAAGCCGCAAGACAGAGAGTGGCGTAAAGTTTCATGTTTTATTTGCAATTTGGCTATCCCAGCAGTTTTTTGAGCAGATCGCGCGCTTTATCTTCGCGAGCGTCAGGCCCTGCGGCATTGAAATCGCGGCGGGCCATTTCAAACCATTCGCAGTAATTCGCCATATGTTTTTCCATCACAGGTTCGGCCCGCCGGTCACGGCATTGATGAGCGACGCGAGGGTCGTACTGAACGCAATTGAGACAGACTTTCAGGTCCGCCCCGCACTTATGGCAGGATTCGCCTCTCCCGGGCTGTCCGGTGAGGGTGTATTCCCAGCCGCACTTGTGGCAATGACGGGTCACCTGGACAATTTAGCAGGAGAGCGCATCGTCGAAAAGTTCGCATTGTGCGCGCTGGATGCTGCTTTGTATGGTGCAGCACATGGAGACGATAACCATCGAGGATCTGGGAGTGCTCTGCCGCATCGGCGTGCCGGATGAGGAACGCGCCAAACCGCAGCGGCTGCTGATTTGCATCGAAATGAAGGGAGACTTTGCGTCCGCTTGCCGCTCGGATGATCTCACGCAGACGGTAAATTACTGGGATGTGGCAGAACGTGTCCGCGGAATCTGCCAAAAAACTTCGTTTCGTTTAATCGAGCGGCTGGCGCATGAAATTGCCGCCGCCATCTTGAAAGAGTTCGCGGTTGCCGCCGTCTCCGTGGAAGTGAAGAAGTTCATCTTAACGGACGCACGATATGTGAGCTTTAGACTCACGGAACAGCGATAGGTCTCTGAAACGTTACTGGAGATTTGAAGAAAGCACCGGGGAAGGAGCGCGGACCCCAAGGCTGACCAGCACGCGGTCCGTATTTGATAAATCCCCGATAATGGTCCGACGCGGCGCCGGTACATTCCTAATGAGCGTGGGAACGGCGATGATGTTTTCGGTATTCGCGATGTCGGAAGAATCCGTAATGTCGATCACCTGAAGATTATAGCTCCCTGGAAGGTGCTCCTCACAAATACGCTTGAGGTTCGAAAAGGCGATAACCGAGTTTGGATTTTCACGCCCTGCAACAAAGAGGGATAAATCCCAAACCTCCTCATTATTGTTCAGACCGTACGACATCACGTACCCTTTCTTCGCCAGTGATAACCAAAGCTTCGCAGATTTTCGTCGATTTCGCAACCGCGAATGAACGAAATGCAAATCTTAAGGACCCTTGTGTGACCGTTGTGATGTGCCTTGTAATCTGATGTGATGATGTGACTTGTGAGGCCGCCGCACAACCGTGAAAACATGACGCCGAACCTCTGGCAACGGCGTTTCGTCTTTGTGCTCGCCGCGCTGAGTGCCGCATGCACACTCTGTGTGCTCGTTCTCGGCCTTGTGCTGCAGCAAAAAGAAAAGCTGTGCTTTATCAGCGCCATCGCACTCCTGCTTTTATACGTGCCACTGGATTTAGCGTTGCAAAACGACTTCTACGAGCTGCGACCGTTAATTCAGTTGAAAGAAAATTCTCTTCGAAACGCTCGGCGTTTCATGCTCCTCTTTTGGGGTTGCTGGCTCCTGCTGATCGCGGTTGACGTGACTACCGGCGGCGCGCTTGGCTCGGCGTCAAACACGGGGCTCTTCCTGATCTCCTGGATGTCCTTGTTTTCTGGCGTAGCTGCTACCAACTACTACCTTTTCGGAAAGGAAACCGCATTACCTCGATGGTGGATTAAAGCCCGGAAATAGTGGTAACCGGTCCGACTGTATATTTCTGATGCGCGCTCCGTCCAAACGCATCGTAGAACGTCAAACGACGGCAGGGCCGCGCCGATCCGGCTCGGACTTCGACCGCGGCTTTCGCTTGCTTCAACCCGCGACCCGCTCTCCGCCGAGCCTCATGCCGCAACAAAACTCAACCGACGACTGGTCCAGACGTCGCACTAAATCTGGTCGGGTTCGAATCGCATCGGGAGTCACGCATTCCCTAATCTGCATCACACGCTGGAAGCGACCGAACCAGGGCAGCTTGCGCCTGCTAAAGTTCGATAACTTTCATTCCCGTCGCGCGAGCAAGTTGCCGTTGCCTCTCATCGAACGTCACAAACTGGCGCATCGACAGCTCCAGCGCGCAGCTCACGTGCAAGACATCCAATGCGCGCGTCCCGAGCCTCGGGCTGTGCGTGCGGCTCAATTCACCCGCCCTGTTTAGCGCGGCACGCCAAAGGATTTCCACCTGGTGGAGGTGACCCTGGGCAAAATCGTCGTCAAGCGTCGTCCACGCCTCAACGGCTTGTTCCATCGACACCGCTTGTCGAAATACTGCCAGTGAAATTGCGTTAACAATTTCCATCCGGCCGTGATGCGTTACGGGCAGGCTCCTTTTGGCTCGACGGCGCCACTCCGCCATTTCGCGTGACCCTTGCTGATGCAGATACAGGCGGCTCAAAGCGCTTGGATCTACGTAGGTCCGTTCAGCGGTCACCTCGATTCTCCTCGTGGAGCTGTTTTGTCTCTTCCGCCGAAATCGGCCTCGGTTGTTGCTTCAACAATCGCAGATAATAATCTGGAGGCGGTGTCTGCTCAGGGCGCGCAGGCGCAAGACCCTTGATGACAAAAGATGGAATACCATTGTCGGTGATCACCACCGCTCCGTACTCCTCGATCTTTCTCTTCACCGAGCGGAAATTCAGGCGCAGTTCCCGAATCGTAGCCGTAGCGTCACTCATTACCGTGTAACATCGCTGTTTCACACTTCGTCGTCAACGTAAATCCCTGCACCCAGTCGCGCTTGAAACTCCGTCCGGCGCAGTTCCTTTGCGCAATCGAGCGGCTCCCAGTTTCGGCGAAGTCACGCCGCGGCGGTTTCGGGGGCGGAATGACGATTCTTCCCGGACCGCTTTTTGGAAGCCGCTTTCGCGCTCTGACCCGCCGGGGGTCGATTCGGCATGATGCAACGGACTTCTGTGCCGCAGGTTTTTCCTGGGCCGACCGCCACCGTGGCCCCGATCATTGCGGCCCGGTAATTCATGACCCTAAGTCCCATGCCGCTGGATTTGACCGTGTTTGCTGGAAAGCCGCAGCCGTCGTCCTGAACGATCAGTTCGACCTGATTGTTTTGAGTATTGAGGCTGATCGTAATGCTCTTCGCGCGGCCGTGTTTGACGGCGTTGTTCACCGCTTCCTGCGCAATGCGATAAAGGTGGATGGCCGCGGCATTGTCATAAACTTTGGTAAATGCTGGCGCTTTGAGTGTGCAATCGACGCTGGTGCGACTGACGCGATTGGCAAGCTCCTGGAGCGCCGCCTGCAACCCGTTGTTTTCGAGTTCCACCGGAGAAAGACCACGCGCCAAGTCGCGGGCTTGAGTGATGGTCTCGTTGACCATCGTGGTGATTTTGCGAACGTCGTTCGCTTCGGCCAAGTCGCGGTTGGCGAGTTTCTGCTCAACCACCTTGACCATGCAGGCAATTCCCGTGAGGTACTGGCCGAGACCATCATGCAGGTCCTGGCCAATCCGGCGCTTTTCCTGTTCACTGATTTCCTGAATTTCGCGCTCGAGCCGTTTGTTTTCGGTGATTTCAAGCGCAGCGCCGCCCACCATCATCGGCTGATTGTTTTCATCGCAAATTGGAAAACGGGTGGTCAGCCAGTAATGCGTGCCGTCGTCACGGTTATACGATTCGGTGGTGTCGATCGCCTTGTTTTGTGTGACGACCTGCTGATCGAGATTGCGCGCTTTATTCGCCGTGGTTTTCGGCAGCAGTTCGGCATCCGATTTGCCAATCACTTCCTCAACCTTTCTTCGGAAAACCTTGGCGCAGGTTTCATTCGCATAAATGTAACGCCCGTTAAGGTCCTTCATATACACCGCGCAGGGAACGTTCTTCATGAAGGCCGCCATTTGGGCCTCGCGCTCGCGAAGCTGGCGCAGCGTATTGAAATGTTTGATCGAATAACGGATGGAACGCTCGAGAAGGGCCGAATCCAGCTTGTCCTTGCTCAAAAAATCGGCCGCGCCGAGCTTCATGGCCTGGGCATCCACGGCCGGATTCTCCGTGGTGAGCATGATCATGGGCGCTTTGCACCCAAGCGCCAGCGCTTCCTGGAGCAAATCGATTCCCGTGTGCGCGCCCAGCCGGTAATCGAGCAGGTAGACGTCATGCTGCGTTTTGGCGATGAGTTCCAGGCCGGTTTCGTAGCTGGGCGCCCAATCAAGGTGCAGTTTTTCCCCGGAGATTTTCGAGAGATAATGGCGCGTCAGCATGTAGCTGTCCTCATCATCATCCACGAGCAGGACGCGAATCGGTCGGCCATCCGCGACGGGGTCTAATCGGTCGGCATTCATCTTTAGGCCATTTCCTCCGGGGGAAAGAGTAACGGGATATTGCGGAAATCGCAATCCGCGCACCCGATATACCGGGCCCGCATTGAGCATTGCCGGTTAAGAACCTCCCTGACTTGAGCGATAGTTTATTGCACGGTATCGATTATCCCGTGGCACAATGTCCGATCGCCGGTCATTTTATAACCGCCGCGCCTGGTACCGCGCGGCGGAGGAACAGCGGTTTTATCACAAGCTGCTGAGGCGCTATTTTGCGTTTTTCATCCCGTCGAACGCCCGCGTTCTTGAGGTGGGCTGCGGAATCGGCGATTTGCTGGCCGCGGTAAAACCCTCGTACGGTGTGGGCATCGATTTCAGTCCGGACATGATTTCGATTGCCCGGCAACGGCATCCTGAATTGCACTTTCACCTGGCGGACATCTCCGCGGCCGAACCGGATGAAACTTTCGATTACATCATTCTTTCCGATCTTGTGAATGATGTCGCGGACGTTCAGGCAGTGCTGGAAAAGGTTCGCGGCTTTGCGCATGAACGAACTCGCCTGGTATTGAACTTCTTCAATAACCTCTGGCGGCCGGCTCTCGCTGCGGCAACGGATCTCGACCTGAAAGCCCCCACCCTGCCGCAAAACTGGCTCTCCGCCTCGGACATGCGAAACCTTCTCGAATTGGCGGGCTGGGAATTGATCCGGCAGGACACGAAAATTCTCTCGCCGGTCGGAATTACGTTTTTCGAGACGATTCTGAACCGCGCGCTGGCGCCGATTCTGAGCAGCCTTTGCCTGACGGTTTTTCAAATTGCGCGGCTGCAACCTTCGAAAATCGAGAAGCAGCCGGCCTGTTCGGTCGTGATTCCCGCGCGCAACGAGGAAGGGAATATCGAAGCCGCCGTACAACGCGTGCCCGAAATGGGTGCCGGCACAGAAATCATCTTTATCGAGGGTCACTCGAAAGACCGAACCTGGGAGGAGATTAATCGAGTCGCCGAGAAATATACGAACCGGCGAATCAAAGTTTTGAAGCAAAAGAGCCGCGGCAAAGCGGGCGCAGTCCGCGAAGCCTTTGAAGTCGCGACCGGCGATATCCTGATGATTCTCGATGCGGACCTCACCATGCCGCCCGAACAGTTGCCAAAGTTTTATGAAGTCCTGCGCTCAGGACGCGGCGAATTCGTGAACGGCGTTCGCCTCGTGTATCCCATGGAGGACCAGGCCATGCAGTTTCTGAACATGGTCGCGAACAAATTTTTCGGGCTCGCCTTTAGCTGGCTTCTTGGCCAACCAGTAAAGGATACGCTCTGCGGAACGAAGGTGCTTTTTCGCCGCGATTACCAGGAGATTGCGCGCAACCGGGCCTATTTCGGCGATTTCGATCCGTTCGGTGATTTCGATCTGCTCTTCGGCGCTGCGCGCTTGAACCTGAAAATTGTCGATCTCCCCATTCGTTATCAGGCCAGAACTTATGGCGAGACCAATATCAGCCGCTGGCGGCACGGCGCCCTCCTCTTTCGAATGCTTGGCTTTGCAGCCTCTCGCCTCAAATTCCTTTAATGCAGACGCCGCTCGAACAGCATCAAATCGAGATCGAGCGGAACCGAAAATCCTGGGAGGCGAAACCGCTCCTTCGCCAGATTTACGCGGGATTCTACCACGAGATCATGGCGCGCATCGACCCGGCTTTGCCCGGCGAAATTGTTGAACTCGGCTCAGGCATCGGGAATCTCAAGTCTCACCTTCCCGCCGCCATCTGCACAGACCTCTTTCCAAACCCCTGGCTCGATCTCGCCTGCGATGCGTACCACCTTCCATTTCGCCCCGGCTCAATTTCACATCTCATCCTCTTCGACGTATTTCACCATCTTGAACGCCCCTTTGCCTTTCTCCATGAAGCGAGTCGGGTCTTGCGCGCCGACGGCAAAGTCATTCTTTTTGAACCCTTCATTTCCCTCGCAAGCTGGTTTGCCTACGGCTTGTTCCATCACGAACCCGTCGCATGGTCCCGCGCCATCAGCGCTGAAACAATCCCTCCGCCCAATCAGCAGTACTACGCCGCGCAAGGCAACGCCACGCGCTTGTTCTTTCGTAAAAACGCACCCGCATTGCCCGCCGGCTGGTCCCTCCGCGAGAGCCGTGCAATTGCCTCCTTCGCCTATCTCTGCTCCGGCGGACTCAGCAAGCGTTCGCTATATCCGCCGCAGCTCTTCGAAACAATCAAACAATGCGACGCGCTCCTTTCCCGCTTCCCAAACCTCTTCGGCGCGCGCGCTCTCGTTGTTCTCGAACGACAAACAGGCTCGCCGTCTGCGCGAAGCTGAGCGCGATCAATCTGCTCATACCGTCCAAAACATCTCGGAAATTCGAGGCCTGCGCGACATCGCGCCCGCGAGCCGGAATTTCCCCATCTTTCGCGATCACTTCCGCTCCCCTCCTGCTCGCCCTCATCCTCCAAGTTCCTCGGCGGAATCTCATTCGCGGGAATGATCTTCGCCTTCCCGTTCTCCCAAACGACAATCGGCACGCCCATGCGCCTGTGTTCCTCCATCTACCTGCCGTGTCCGTAAATTCAAGTCGATTAAAGCGCGGCCCCGGAGTGTACTGACGGATTCATTTACGATGATTTTTGGCCAGTCAAAAACAATCATATTCAATATATTATCTATACTGATGACTTATGCCAGAATAATTTATGTAAACACCGTTTACGATTGGCCTCCGCTCAACAGATTGTTGCATAAATACTGAAAATCCTTTTCCCGGAGCAGATTGCGGTTTTCTGCGGGGCGTCATCTTAAATTCGGCATCTTGAATGCTTGTACGTCAAGCGACCTCATCTCATTAAGATCGTTGATTGGTTGGAGCGGAGTCG
>JADMIO011006430.1_pt1 | contig 17579 bp, 17 predicted proteins | sample 8958161 | NCBI WGS metagenome assembly JADMIO01 (sample SAMN16585339, study PRJNA669376) | soil metagenome | isolation source: Crop rotation soil | place: USA: Cullars Rotation, Alabama | collected 2011
GCGACTTCAAGTCACGTGAATTCCAAGCTTCGGATCCCACTGTGCTGGAAAGCCGCGTGGCATAGATGATCAGCTTGCCGTTGGGCGCGAAGCTCGGGCTCTCGTCGGCCGTGGTGTCCGTCACCGACGACACCGTGCCGCTCGCGAGCTCCATGACCTGCAGCTTGAAGGCGCCGCTGATGCGCGAAATGTAGGCCAGCCACTTTCCGTCCGGGCTCACCGCGGGCGAAATGTTGTAAGTCCCTGTAAAGGTGACGCGCTGCGGCTCGCCGCCGGTGGCGGCCATGCGATAGATCTGCGGCGCACCGCCGCGGTCGCTGACGAAGTAGATCGTGCGGCCGTCGGCGGAATAGACCGGCTCGGTGTCGATGCCGCTGGACTGCGTCAGGCGGCGCGGCTCGCCGCCCTCGGCGGGGATGGTGTACAGCTGCGAGCCGCCGTCGCGCGTGAGCGTCACCGCCAGCGTGCGGCCGTCGGGCGACCAGGCCGGCGCGCTGTTGGAGCCGCGGAAGTTCGCGATCAGGCGGCGCCGCCCGGTCGACACGTCGTGCACGTACACCACCGGCTTGCGCGACTCGAAGGACACGTAGGCGAGCTGCTGGCCATTGGACGACCAAGCCGGCGAGATGATGGGCTCGGGGCTCGCCAGCGCCGACTGCGCGTTCTCGCCGTCGGCATCGGCCACCCACAGGTTGAAGCGATTCCCGGCCTTGGTGACGTAGGCGATGCGCGTGGAGAACACGCCCTTGTCGCCCGTGAGCTTCTCGTAGACGATGTCCGCGATGCGGTGCGCCGCCAGCCGCAGGTCGTTGGCCACCACCACGAAACTCTGGCCGCCCAGGTCCTGCCCCCGCACCACGTCCCACAGGCGGAAGCGCACGTCGTAGCGGCCGTCGGCCAGGCGCTGCACGCTGCCCACGGCCAGCGAATCGGCGCTCTTCTGGCGCCACGGGCTCATGTCGGGCCGGCTGGTCTCGTCCAGCGCGGTGCCGGCGGCATCGATGGCGCGGAACTGGCCGCTGCGCTCCAGGTCGGCCTGGATGATGGCGCCGATCTTCTGCGGCGCCTCGGCGTCGCCGCGGAACGGCGCCACCGCGATGGGCAGCTGCCGCAGGCCGACGCCCGTGACTTCCACCCGGAACTGGGCAAACGCCGGCACGGCAGCCAGCCCCCCGACCAGCGTCGCGATTTCCCGGCGGCGCCACAGCTTCTTGGTTTGCATGCTGCTTGGTTCTTGGTTCATCGATTCAGTTCAGTGACGATCGTTTCTGCCTGGTGAAGCGCCTCGGCCAGGCCGCGCTCGGCCCGGATCATGCCGCTTTCCATGCGCGCGGTGACACGCGCGCGGTTGGCGGCCTCGCCGGCGCGGCTCTGCTCCCGGTGCCAGAGGTGGTACACCTCGGTGCCCAGGAAGCCGTTCTTGCGCTGCAGCCCCGCATGGTGCAGGCGCAGCACGAGATCGGCATCTTCGTGCCCCCAGCCGGCGAAAGTCTCGTCGAATCCGTTCACTGCCTCGAAGTCCTTCCAGGCCACGCCGAAGTTGCAACTGCGGATGCCCTTCCACCTGAAACGCGGCTGCACCCGGAACGGGGCAGCCGGCCACTGCAGAAGATGTGTCAATTTGTTGACGTCACCCTTCAGCCGCAGGCGCAGCCAGCCCGCAGTATCGCATTTGGACAAATCGATCCGCTGCGCCAGCACCCTTTCGGTCAGCTGCGGACTGAGCAACACCCGGCTGCCGTTGACGAAATGCCCCGCCTGCGCGAGCTGCGCATGGCGCCGCGCGAAGCGGCCGTTGGGCACGCAGTCGCCGTCCATGAACACCAGGTAGTCGGCCTGCGCGGCGGCGGCGCCCAGGTTGCGGGCGCGCGCCGCCGTGAAGCCGACATCCGGATGCCACACGTGCCGCACCGGGCAGGCGAAACGCGGCATGCCTGCACGCAAGGCCTGCACGTTCTCCGGCTTCGAGCCGTCGTCGGCCACCACCACCACGTGCTCCGGCCCGCATTGCGGCGCCAGGGCGCGCAGCACGGCGAGCGCGGCATCGGGCCGGTTGTAGGTCAGGACGACGAAGCCGGTCTTCACGCGGAGCGTTGCTGCAAAAGCCACAGCTTCATGTAACGGTAGTAAGTTCCTTCGGCATTGGAGACCGCCAGCGCGAAGCCGAGGCGGCCATCCAGGAAGCCGCGCTGCAGCAGGTAGGTGCGCAGGAAAGCCCACAGCCCGTGCGCCACCGCGCTGCCGAAGGAGGCGCGCTTGCCCTGTTGCAGCATGCGCTGGGCGCCGGCCGTCGAATAGCGATCCAGCTTCTGCAGCACCGATTCGAAATCGGGAAAGCTTTGATGCAGCAAATCGCTGCGCAGATGGCCGATGGCGCCCTGCGTCACCAGCCGCTCGTGCACCACGTCGTCGGAGAAGCGCGCCGAGCCGCGCTTGAACAGGCGCAGCACGCGGTCCGGGTACCAGCCCGAATGCGCCATGTAGCGGCCGCAGTAGCTGGATCGCCGCGGCATGTCCCAGGCCTCGGCGCCGGCGTTGGCGCTGCGCACCACCGACAGGATTTCTTCACGCAGTTCCGGCGTGACGCGCTCGTCGGCGTCGATGGACAACACCCACGGCCGGGTGGCCAGAGCGAGCGCGCGGTTCTTCTGCGGGCCGAAGCCGGGCCAGTCGCTCGCGTGGTGCACCTGCGCGCCGGCGGCCCGCGCCAGTTCCGGCGTGCGGTCGGTGCTGGCGTTGTCGACGACGATCACCTCCCCGGCGAAGGACAGCGAGGCCAAGCAACCGGCGATGTTGGCCTCTTCGTTGCGGGTGATGAGGATGGCGCTGAGCTCGGGGGCGCGGACCGGGGGCGCCGCGGATTCGCTGGATAATCCACGCATGAACCTCGATTATGCCCGCGCCTCCTGCCGTGCCTGAGACTGCTCTCGGCGCCGCGCGCGCGGCGGCGGGACTGGCTGCGCCTGAAGAATCCACCCTGGTGCAGCGCGTCCGCCGTGTCCTCCCGTATATCGCCCATGTCCGCCACCTCTGGATCGTGGTGTTCTTCGCGACGGTGATCAGCTCCGCGACGGAGCCGGCCATGCCTGCCCTCATGAAGCCGCTGCTCGATCACGGCTTCACGCCCCAGGGCCTGAACCCCTGGCTGGTGCCGGCCGCCCTGCTGGGATTGTTCGCGGTGCGCGGCAGCGCCGGCTTCCTGGCCGACATCGCGCTGGCCAAGATCGCCAACGAAGGCATGTTCGCGCTGCGCAGCGCCCTGTTCGGGCGCCTGCTCGATGCGCGCATGGACCTGTTCGCGCGCGAGTCGGCCAGCTCGCTCGCCAACAGCATCGTCCACGAGGTGCAGAACGGCTTCAGCCTGCTGGTGAACGCCCTCACCGCCCTGGTCAAGGAGGCCTTCTCGGTGCTGGCCCTGCTTGGCTACCTGCTGTACCTGAACTGGCAGCTGACCCTGATCGTCGGCTTCCTCGGGCCGGCCGTCGCCTGGCTGATGCGCACCGCGTCGCGCCGGCTGCACCGGCTGGCCAAGAGCAGCCAGGCCGCCACCATCGACCTCTCCTATGCAGTGGAGGAAAACGTGCTGGCCAATCGCGTGGTGCGCCTGCACGAGGCGCAGCCGGTCCAGGCGCAACGCTTCACGAGCCTGAGCAACCAGCTGCGGCGGCTGGCCATGAAGCAGGCCGTGGCCAACGCGGCGATCACGCCCACCATGCACATGTTCGCGGCGGCGGCGCTGTCGGTGGTGATCTGCATCGCCCTCTGGCAGACCCACAGCAACATGACGGTGGGCGGCTTCGCCGCCTTCGTGGCCGCCATGCTGATGCTGATCTCGCCGGTGAAGCGGCTCTCGGAAGTCACCAGCCCGATCACCCGCGCGCTCGCGGCACTCGAGCGCTCCTTCGACCTGGTGGAACGCACCGAGCCGGAGGCCGGCGGCAGCTACGCGCCGGCGCGCGCGCAAGGCCACATCGAGCTGCGCGGCGTGACCGTGCGCTACAAGGACGCCGCCCGGCCGGCGCTGCAGGACGTCTGGCTGGAAGTGCGGCCCGGCGAGGTGATCGCGCTGGTGGGCCCGTCGGGTTCCGGCAAGACCACGCTGGCCAACCTGCTGCCGCGCTTCCTGGACCTCCATGGCGGCGCCATGCTGCTGGATGGCCACGATCTGCGCGACTGGGAGCTGAAGGCGCTGCGGCGCCAGTTCGCCATGGTCAGCCAGGACGTGGTGATGTTCAACGACACGCTGGCCGCCAACGTCACCTTGGGCCGCGAGCTCGATCGGGGCCGCGTCCAGCACGCGCTGGAAGCCGCCAACCTCGGCGAGCTGCTGTCGCAGCTGCCGCAGGGCATCGACTCGCCGGTGGGCCACAACGCCACCGCCCTGTCCGGCGGCCAGCGCCAGCGGCTGGCGATCGCCCGCGCCCTGTACAAGGACGCGCCGATCCTCATCCTCGACGAGGCCACCTCCGCCCTCGACAACGAATCGGAGCGCATGGTGCAGCAGGCGCTGCAGCGCCTGATGGCGGGCCGCACGACGCTGATCATCGCTCACCGGCTCTCCACCATCGAGCATGCGGATCGAGTGGCAGTGCTGGACCAGGGGCGCCTCGCCGAACTCGGCACCCACGACGAACTGATCGCGCGTGGCGGCCTGTACGCCCGGCTGCATGCGCTGCACGCGTCGGAAGGGGCGCTTCCTTGAGCGCAGTGGTGCCTCCGTACGTGAGCGCCGAGATCGCTTCCTGGAACGAGCGCATCGCGCAGGCGATCCTGAGCTTCGGGCTGGCCACGCTGGGTTTCTGTCTGCTGTGGTCGTCGGCGGGCACCGCCATCTCGATGTTCCTCATCGTGGTGGCCTGCTGCCTGGCACCGCGGCGCTTCGTGCAGTGCTGGCCGCGCGGCGAGCACATGGCGCAGATCGGGCTGCTGCTGCTGGCGTGGATCGCGCTGCGCACCCTGCTCGGCGAAGGCACGAAGAACGTGCACCTGCGCGCCGTCAACCACTACCACGAGCTGTTGATGCTGCCGGTGATGTGGGCAGTCTTCCGCCTGGCGTGGCGCCCGCAGGCCTTCGTCAACGGCCTGCTGCTCGGCGCCCTGGTGAGCGCCCTGGTCCTGTTCGCGACCAACGTCCATGCCTGGGCCCTGATTGCAGGCGCCCCCGACCTGCAGGCGACCTTCGAGCAGGCGGTCACCGACCGGCGCATCTCGCTGGGCTTCAGCCTGAGCGTCTGCGCCTTCCTGCTGTTCGAGCACACCCGGCTGGGGCGGCTGCCCCGCGTGGCCGGCTATGGTGCCGCGGCCCTGCTGGCGGCCACCGTGCTGTTCGCCGGCGATGGCCGCACCGGCTACGTGCTGCTGCTGGTGCTGCTCGGTTGCGCCGGCTGCCGCGCCGCGCCGCGCAAGTGGCGCTACCCCGCGGTCGTGGCGCTGCTCGCCGCCGGCATGCTGGTGGCCTGCATGTCCACAGGGGTCCGTTCGCGCACCCAGGAGACCTTGTCGGTGCTGATACAGCCGGCCTCGCAACGCAACACGGTGCTCTCCACCAGCATCCGCATCGAGATGCTGCGCAACGCCGTGGACGTGGCGGGCAGCCACTGGATGCTCGGGAGCGGCTGGGTCGGTTATGCCGATGCCTTCCGCGCCGCCGCGCTGAAGCGCCACCCGGGCAAGCCGGACCTGCTGGGGGCGGAGAGCACCAACCCGCACAGCGAATACCTGCTGGAACTGGGCGCCGGCGGGTTGCCCGCCTTGCTGCTGTTCCTGGCGTGGCTCGGCTGGCCGATGTGGCGCGGCTTGCGCGAGAACAGCGCCGAGCATCCCTGGGCCGGCGCCGCGGGCTGCGTCGCCCTCGCCTTCGCCACCAGTGCCCTCTTCAATTCGGTGCTGCTCGATTTCATGGAGGCGCACCTCTATGCCGCGCTGATGGCCTGGCTGATGGCCCGGCGCATGGAACGGAGCTGAGCCGGCCATGCGCTCCGTGCTGGTGGTGGTCACGCGCCAGATCGGTGACGTGCTGCTCACCACGCCGCTGGTGCGCGCGGCGCGCGAGCGCTGGCCGCAGGCGGCGATCGACGTGCTCGGATTCGCCGGCACCCTGGGCATGCTGCGCGGCAACCCCGACGTGCGGGCGCTGCTCGAAGTGCCGGCCCGCCCCGGCCCGCTGGCCACTCTCGGCCTCGCGCGCCGGCTCTGGCGCCGGTACGACCTGGCGCTGGTCGCCGACCCCGGCGACCGCGCCCACCTGATCGGCTGGGTGGCGGCGCGCGAGCGCAGCGGCCTGCTGCCGGCGCGCAGCGGCAGCAACTGGTGGAAGCGCAAGCTGCTGCGGCATGCCGTCGCCATCGGCGGCGACCAGGGCGAGCGCCACGTGGTGCCCGAGAAGCTGGAACTGCTGGCGCCCTGGTCCGGTGGCATCGCACCACGGCTGGTGGGGCCAGCCGGCGACGCCCTGCCCTCGTCGCTGGCCAGCCAGCTCGCGCCCGGCTACCTCGTGGTGCACACGCCCTCGATGTGGGTCTACAAGCAGTGGCCGCCGGATCATTTCCGCGAACTGATCGCGCTGCTGGCGCTGGCCGGCCGCCAGGTGGTGCTGACCGGCGGCCCCGGCGCGGCCGACCGCGAGACGGTGGCGGAGATGGAAGGCGCGGCGCCGCCCGCGCAGCTGGTCGACGCCGGCGTGCTCTCGTTCCAGCAGGTGGCGACGCTGCTGCGCGGGTCCGCGCTGTACATCGGTCCCGACACCTCGGTGTCGCACCTGGCCGCCGCCTGCGGCACGCCGGTGCTGGCCATCTTCGGGCCGACCAATCCGCAGCGCTGGGCGCCCTGGCCCGGCGGCGAACAGCCGGTGCGCTTCGAGCGCCGGCGCACCGCACAGACCATCGGCCGGGTCACGCTGCTGCAGGCGGACCTGCCCTGCGTTCCCTGCGGCCGCGCCGGCTGCGAGGACCACCGTGACAGCCGGGCCGATTGCCTGCCGGCCATCCTGCCGGAACGCGTAGCGGCGAAAGCGCTGGAGATTCTCAGTTGTCATCCCCGCGAAGGCGGCGACCCAGGGCGTTGAAGCCGCGCGCAGCGCGCAGTCGAAGACGGACGCCCTGGTTTCCCGCCTCCGCGGGAAGGACGAGGACTTTCAAAGCAGCACGATGTCGTACTGCTCCTGCCCCATGGCGGATTCACTCTGCAGCGAGATGGGCTTGCCGATGAAGTCGGAAAGGCCGGCCAGGTGCTGGCTCTCTTCGTCCAGGAACAGTTCGATCACCTTCGGCGCGGCGATCACGCGGTATTCGCGCGGGTTGAACTGGCGCGCCTCGCGCAGGATCTCGCGCAGGATGTCGTAGGCCACCGTGCGCGGCGTGCGCACCGTGCCCTTGCCCACGCAGGCGGGACACGGCTCGCACAGCAGGTGCGCCAGCGACTCGCGGGTGCGCTTGCGCGTCATCTCCACCAGCCCCAGCTGCGAGAAGTTTCCGGCCATCGTCTTCACGCGGTCGCGCGCCAGCTGCTTGCGGAATTCCGCCAGCACGGCGTCGCGATGGTCCTCGCGCTGCATGTCGATGAAGTCGACGATGATGATGCCGCCCAGGTTGCGCAGCCGCAGTTGCCGCGCGATGGCCTGCGCCGCCTCCAGGTTGGTCTTGAAGATGGTGTCGTCGAAGTTGCGCGAGCCGACGAAGCCGCCCGTGTTGACGTCGATGGTGGTCAGCGCCTCGGTCTGGTCGACGATCAGGTAGCCGCCGGACTTCAGGTCCACCCGCCGGCCCAGTGCCTTGGCGATCTCCTCGTCCACCGAGTACAGGTCGAAGATCGGCCGCTCGCCCTTGTAAAGCTGCAGCTTGGTGGCCGCGGCCGGCATGAACTCCTCGCCGAACTTCGCCAGCAGGCCGAACTGCTCCCGCGAGTCGATGCGGATCGTCTGCGTCTCCGGCGTGACCAGGTCGCGCAGCACGCGCTGCAACAGGTTCAGGTCCTGGTGCAGCAGTGCCGGCGGCGGCAGCCGCGTGGCAGCGTCGCGGATGCGCGCCCACGTCTTGCGCAGGTAGGCGATGTCCTCGGCCAGTTCCGCGTCGGTGGCGTCCTCGCCGTTGGTGCGCAGGATGAAGCCGCCGCCGTCCTCGCCCACCAGCCTGGCCAGCCGCCGCCGCAGGCTGTCGCGCTGCTCGGACGGGATCTTCTGCGAGACGCCGACGTGGTCGTCCTGCGGCAGGAACACCAGCAGCCGGCCCGCGATGCTGATCTGCGTGGACAGGCGCGCGCCCTTGGTGCCGATCGGGTCCTTGATCACCTGCACCATCAGCGACTGGCCCTCGAACACCTGCTTCTCGATGGGCACCGGCGTGCGCGCCGACGACGGCGGCTCGCCATCGGGCTGGCGCTGCCACACGTCCGCCACGTGCAGGAAGGCCGCGCGCTCCAGACCCATGTCGACGAAGGCCGATTGCATGCCGGGGAGCACGCGCGCAACCTTGCCGAGGTAGACGTTGCCCACCAGGCCGCGCTCCAGCGTTCGTTCGACGTGCAGTTCCTGCACGGCGCCATGTTCGACGATGGCCACCCGCGTCTCCTGCGGCGACCAGTTCACCAGGATGTCCTGCTGCATGTTCTTGTGTGTTCGCTGCCGATGGTCAGGAAGCAGGATAACAGCCCCTGCCCCCATGCGACCAAAGTCCCATTGCCGCTGCCAGACCCAAAACCTAGCCTGCGCGGCATGTCGTGCACCTCCTGGCGGCGCCGCCACGCGCCCTTCGCGCTATCCCTGCGAACCATCGCGGTGGCGGCCGCGCTGGTGGCCCTCGGACCGCAGCACGCCGGCGCGCAGGCGCCGGCCGCGCCGACCGCGGTGGCCGCGCCCGCATCGGAACAGGACCTGGAACAGCTGGTCGGACGCATCGCGCTGTACCCGGACGATCTGGTCGCCGTCATCCTGCCGGCCTCGACCAACCCGCTGCAGATCGTGCAGGCGGACCGGTTGCTGGACCAGCGCAAGTCCAACCCCAAGGTGGAAGTCAATGCCGGCTGGGACGACGCGGTGAAGACGCTGTGCAACTACCCCGAGGTCGTGAAGATGATGAGCCAGGACCTCGACTGGACCACCGCGCTCGGTGAAGCAGTGGTGGCCGACACCGGCGAGGTGATGGAGGCGGTGCAGGCCTTCCGCCGCCGCGCGCAGAGCGCCGGCAACCTCAAGTCCGACGACAAGACCAAGGTGTCGCAGGACAACCAGACGATCACCATCGTGCAGGCCGACCCGCAGGTGATCTACGTGCCGCAGTACAACCCGGAGACCGTGGTGGTCCAGGGCGGCTACCCGGCCTACTCCTACTATCCCTCGCCCTACCCGGTCTACTACTACCCGTATGCGCCGGGGGCGGCGCTGGCGACCGGCATCATCTGGGGCGCGGCCATGGGCGCCATCTGGAGCGGCGGCGCCTACGTCAGCCACTACGGCGGCGGCGGCAACACCATCAACATCGACAACAGCCGCAACAACAACATCAACCGCGGCAACACCAACGTCGGCTCGGGCAACCGCGGCAACCAGGCGACGCAGTGGAGCTCCGGCAAGAAGCCCGGCGACGTGAGCCGCACCACCGGCCGCAGCGGCAACGCGCAGAACCGCGTGGGTGACCGGCAGGCTGGCGCGGGCGGTGCCGGCGGCGTCCAGAACCGCGCGGGCGCGGGCGGCGGTGCCGGCGCAGCGCAGAACCGCGCTTCCAACACCCAGCAGATGGGCAACCGCGGCAGCGGCGGCGCCTTCGACGGCGCCGGCAGTTCGGCGCGCCAGACCCAGCTCGATAGCCAGCGCGGCGCGGCCAGCCGCAACTCCGCGGGCGCCGGCGCTTCGCGGCCCGCCCCGTCCAGCCGGCCTTCGGGCGGCGCCGGCGGCGCGCGTGCCGGTGGCGGTGGCGGAGCCCGTGGCGGCGGCGGTGGCCGCGGCGGCGGCGGCAGGCGCTAGGGAGTCACCAACATGCAAGCCGTCCACTCTCCCACCCTGCGCGCACTCGCGCTCGCCGCGGCGCTGCTGGCCCCACTGGCGGCCGCGGCGCAGCAGACCACCTTCGCCACGCCCGAGGCTGCGGCCGATGCGCTGCAGCGCGCGCTGCAGGCCAACGACACGCAGGCCCTGGTCGCACTCTTCGGCGACAAGTACAGCAACCTGGTCGGCACCGGCGAGCCGGGCTACGATGCCGCGCGCCGCGCCGAAGCCGCGCAGGCGCTTGCGCAGCGGCGCAGCCTGGAGGAGATCGGCGCGGACCGCCGCATCCTGCGCATGGGCGCCCAGGCCTGGCCCTTCGCCGTTCCGATCGTGCGCGAAGGCATTGCCTGGCGCTTCGGCTCCGAACAGGGCGCCGAGGAGTTGCTGAACCGCCGGGTGGGCGCCAACGAACGGCACGCCATCCACGTGATGCACGCGCTGGTCGACGCGCAGCGCGATTACGCGCAGAAGGACCGCCTGGGCGACGGCGTGCTGCAGTACGCGCGGCACATCCCCAGCACGCCGGGCAGGCACGACGGCCTGTACTGGAAGGAAGATGCCTCGAAGGGCGAGGAACCGAGCCCGCTCGGCCCCTTCGTCGCCGAAGCATCGCAGGAACTCGTGGGCCACAAGGCCGGCCAGCCTTACGGCGGCTATTACTTCCGCATCCTCACGCGCCAGGGCGCGGCGGCGCCGGGCGGCGCCTACAGCTACCTGATCAACGGGCGCATGATCGCCGGCTTCGCAGCAGTGGCCTGGCCGGCCGAGTGGGGCCGCAGCGGCGTGATGACCTTCATCGTCAGCCAGAACGGCAAGGTCTACCAGAAGAACCTGGGGCCGAAGGCGGCGGCGGTGAGCAGCTTCGACCCGGGCCCGGGCTGGACCGAGGTCCCGCCCGAGGATTGAGGAAAAGCGCTGGGGTCGCTGCGCGAGCCCAGCCTACTTGGCGGGCTCGACCGAGATCGCCAGCGACTCGCTGTAAAGCGCCTGCACCTGGTCGCCCTTCTTGATGTTCTTCAGCTGGGCGGGGTCGTCGACGGCGAGATCGACCATGTTGCCGGCCGGTCCCTTGAGTGTGACGGTCCTGTGCTTCTCGTCCACCTTGACGACGTCGGCCAGCACGGCCACCTGGCGCACCGCCTTGCCGCCCGGCTTCTGGCCGGCTTCCGAGCGTGACATCGATTCGCCGCTGTTGACGGCGGCCTTGCCGCCGCCGCCCTTCTTGAGGTCCAGCGCCATCGCCTGCACGTATTCGGCCTTGACCGTGTCGCCCACCTTCAACTGGTCGAAGTTGCGCAGTTCGTCGCTGGCGACGACGGTGCTCACCTTGCCGTCCTGCCGCTTCAGAGTGATGGTGCGCGTGGCGGCGTCGATCGACACGATCTTCGCGCTGGTCTTGATGGTCTGGGCGGCCACGGCCTTGCCGGGCGCCGTGGCCGCGCCCACATCCATGGTGGCGGCAGGCTGCTGCGCGAGCGCGGGCAGGCAGGCGACGGCGAGGGCGGCCGCGAGGACGGCCGGGGTACGACGGAAAGGCATGGAAAGCTCCTTGGACGAATGTGCCGGGCGAGCATCGGGCGCAGCCACGGCCCCATGCAATGGGACCTTGGTCGCATCGGGCCGGACCGGTGCGACCAAGGTCTAATGGACGCGCGGCGCGGCGGCCCTACGCTGGGCGGCCAAGGAGAACACCATGCGCATCCTCAACTCCGCCCTCGTCCTGGTGCTGGCGCTTGCCGGGCCCGCGCTCGCGCAGAAGCCCAGCGCGTATCCGTCCAAGGGCCAGTCGGCCAGCCAGCAGGCCAAGGACGATTCCGAATGCCAGGCCTGGGCGCAGCAGAACACCGGCGTCAATCCGGCGCAGGCGCAGCAGGCGGCCAATGCGCCGCCGCCCCCGCGCAGCGGCGGCGTGGCGCGCGGCGCGGTGGCCGGTGCGGCGGTGGGTGCCATCGCGGATGGCGACACCGGCAAGGCGGCGGCCGCAGGCGCGGTGGTCGGCGGCGCGCGCCAGAACCGGCAGCGGCGGGAAGCCCAGGCCGCGCAGCAGTCCGGCGGCGCGAGCGCGATGTCGGCCTACTGGAACGCCTACGGCAATTGCATGGGCGGGCGGGGCTACTCGGTGAAGTGACGGGGAGCCGCGGTTCGGCTTCGCGCGCACCAACGTGTTTCGGGGCGCGGATCGCGGGTCCGCAGACCGTGGTGAGCCCGCAGGCGAACCGGGGCTTCAGGCGAGGCGCAGCCCCGCCGAGCGAAGCAGCATCGCCGTCTCGTGCAAGGGCAGGCCCATGATCCCGGTGTAAGAGCCCGCGATGCGCGAGATGTACGCGGCGGCGCGGCCCTGCACCGCATACGCGCCGGCCTTGCCCATGGGTTCGCCGCTCGCGACATAGGCGCGAACCTGCGCCGGCGTCATGGCGGCGAAGGTGACGCGTGAATCGCTCAAGGCCTCGTGGCGCTTGCGCCCGGATTGCACGGCAACCGCGGTCAGCACGCGGTGCGTGGTGCCGGAAAGTTCCCGGAGCATGCGCGCGGCGTCGCGCTCGTCCGCCGGCTTGCCGAAGATGCTGCGGCCCAGGGCCACGGTGGTGTCGGAGCACAGCACCGGTGCCGCCGGCAGGCCGCGCCGCTTCAGGCGCGCCACCGCCGCATCCAGCTTGAGGCCGGTCACGCGCTGCACGTAGTGCGCCGGCGACTCGCCCGCATGCACATCCTCCAGGGCTTCGCTGTCCTCGTCCGGGCCGGGCAGCAGCAACTCGTGCCGCACCCCCAGCTGTTCCAGCAACTGGCTGCGGCGGGGACTCTTGGAGGCGAGGTAGATGAAGTCAGGCATGAACGAAGACGGGAGCCCGGGGTTCCCGCCTGCGCGGGAATGGCGAAGAGCTCATTCACGGTGATAAGGATGGCCGGCATTGATCGACCAGGCGCGATAGAGCTGTTCGGCCAGCAGCACGCGCACCATCGCGTGCGGCAAGGTCAGGTCCGAGAGGCGGATGCGTTCGTGGGCGGACTGGCGCAAAGCCGGGTCGAGGCCGTCGGGGCCGCCGATCACCAGCGCCACGACATCGTTCTCCAGCGGCCAGGCCTTGAGCTTTTGCGCCAGGGCCATGGTGGTGAGCGAGGTGCCGCGCTCGTCGAGCGCCACCACCCGCGCACCCTTGGGAATGGCCGCTTCGATGCGCTGGCGCTCCGCTGCCAGCAGCGTCTCCACCGTCCTGGAGCCGCGCGGTTCGGTCTTGACCGCCTTCAGTTCGAGCCGCGACTCCGGCGGGAAGCGCTTGGCGTAATCGTCCCAGGCCGTCTGCGCCCAGTCGGGCACGCGCTGGCCGACGGCTACCACCAGCAGGCGCATGGCTCAGGCCTTGCGCGGCGCGGGCTTCCTGGCGGCGGCCTTCTTCGCGGGCGCGGCTTTCCTGGGCGCTGCCGCCTTCGTCGCGGGCGCGGACTTCACAGCCGCCTTCCTGGCCGGCGCGGCTTTGGCAGAAGCGCCTCCCGCCGGCGCCGCCTTCGCGGATGCGCCTCCCGCCGGCGCGGCTTTCGCGGATGCGCCTCTCGCCGGCGCCGCCCTGGTCGACGCGGCCGTGCCGGTTGCGGCCTTCGCGGGCGCGCCCGTGCACGATGATGCGCCCTTCGCAGGCCCCTTCCTGGCGACGGTCTTCTTCGCCGCCAGGGCCTCGCGTTCCGCCGCCTTCTTCGCCGCTGCGGCCTCGCGCTCCACCGTCTTCACTGCGGTGCTGCGGCGCAGGGACTGGTTGGCGCTGGCCGGCAGCTTCTTCGCGGGCGTCGGCTTGATCGGCGCGGCCGGCTTGGGCGCGCCGATGCGCAGGCGGATCGGCTTCTCGCCCCAGATCTCCTCCAGGTGGTAGTACTGGCGGATGGCGGGCTGCATGATGTGGGCGACGGCCGGGCCGCAGTCCACGATGATCCACTCGCCGTTCTCCTCGCCCTCGATGCGCGGCTTGGGGAAGCCGGCCTCGCGCACTGCGTCCACCACGCTGGAGGCCAGCGCCCTGGTCTGGCGGTTCGAGGTGCCCGAGGCCACGATCACGCGCTCGAACAACGGCGACAGATGCTCGGTGTTGAAGACCTGGATGTCCTGCGCCTTGACGTCCTCGAGGCCGTCGACGATGGCCCTCTGGAGTTTCTGGGTGTCTTTCCTGGCGGTGGCTTCTTGGGTCATCAGGTCGGGGAATAAAGGTGATGGCGGGCAATATAACTGGCAACCCGCGGGTCAACCAGTTCGGTGATGTCCTGCCCGGCTGTCAGCCGGGCCCGGATCGCGGTGGCGCTCTCGGGCATGAGGGGCAGTTGCAGGGTGTCGACGCGCACGCCCGGCAAGGCGCGCAGCGCGGCGATGCCCTCGCCCTGCCCGCGCCCGGCGACCGCCAGCGTGGCGATGCGGGCGATCTCGGGCCAGGCGTGCCAGCGCTGGAAGCCGCCGGCCTGGTCTTCGCCCATCAGCAGGAACAGCTGCGCGCCCGGGTGCTCCGCCTGCAGTTCGCGCAGGGTGTCGACGCTGTAGGTGGGGCCGGCCCGGCGCAGCTCGCGGTCGTCGACGACGACGGCGGGCAGGCCGGCAAAGGCCTCCCGCGCCATCGCCAGGCGATGCTCGGCCGGCGACAGCGCACGCTGCTTGTGCCAGGCGTCGCCGGTGGGGAACACGTACAGCCGGTCCAGCCCCAGCTGCCGCACCGCAGCATCAGCCAGGGCTACGTGGGCGCGGTGCGGCGGGTCGAAAGCGCCGCCGAACATGCCGAGCTTCAAACCCAGTCCTTGCGCACGATGAAGCGCTCCAGCAACGCCGCCTCCGGCGTGCCCGGTTCGGGTGCGTGGCGGTAGGCCCAGGCGGCCTGGGGCGGCATGGACATCAGGATGGATTCGGTGCGGCCGCCCGACTGCAGGCCGAAATGCGTGCCGCGGTCCCACACCAGGTTGAATTCGACGTAGCGGCCGCGCCGGTGCAGCTGCCAGTCGCGCTGGCGCTCGCCCCAGGGCTGGTCCTTGCGGCGCTCCAGGATCGGCCGGTAGGCCGGCAGGAAGGCATCGCCCACCGAGCGCTGCAAGGCGAAGCTCTGCTCGAAGCCGCCCTCGAAGTAATCGTCGAAGAAGATGCCGCCCACGCCGCGCTGCTCGTTGCGGTGCTTCAGGAAGAAGTAGTCGTCGCACCAGGCCTTGAAGCGCGGGTACTTGTCGGCGCCGAACGGCGCCAGGCTGTCGCGGCACAGCGTGTGGAAGTGGACCGCGTCCTCCTCGTGGCCGTAATAGGGCGTGAGGTCCATGCCGCCGCCGAACCAGTAGACCGGTTCGGAGTCCCTGGGCAGGGCCGCGAGCATCCGCACGTTCATGTGCACCGTGGGCGCATACGGGTTGCGCGGGTGGAACACCAGCGACACGCCCATGGCTTCGAAGGAAGCGCCGACCAGCTCGGGCCGGTGCTGCGTCGCCGAGGGCGGCAGCTTCGGACCCGTGACGTGCGAGAAGCCGCAGCCGGCGCGCTCGAGCACGGCGCCGCCTTCCAGGATCATGGAGATGCCGTCGCCCTGCAGCGGCTCGCCCGGTTCCTTCTGCCACGCATCCGCCGCGAAAGGCTTGCCATCGATGGCGCCGAACTCGCGGGTGATGCGCTCCTGCAGCCCGAGCAGGTACGACCGGACCTCCGGCACGCGCGACTGCACGTTCAACCTTTCACGGCGCGATGCCCGATGTCGCGCCGGAACTGCGCGCCTTCGAACTGGATGTGGCGCAGCACCTCGTAGGCGTGCAGTTGCGCCGCCTTCACGGTGTCGGCGAGTGCGGTGACGCACAGCACGCGGCCGCCGGAAACCTCGGTGTGGCCGTTCTTCGGCACGGTGCCGGCGTGGAACACCATGGCGTCGGGCGTTTCCTTCGGCAGGCCGGTGATGAGGGCACCCTTCTTCGGGTCCATCGGGTAGCCGGCTGCGGCCATCACCACGCCCAGCGCGGTGCGGCGGTCCCATTCCAGGTCGACGTTGTCCAGGCCGCCGGAGGTGGCGGCGATCATCACGTCGTACAGGTCGGACTTCAGCCGCATCATGATGGGCTGCGTCTCCGGATCGCCCATGCGGCAGTTGAATTCCAGCGTCTTCGGGTGGCCTTCCCTGTCGATCATCAGGCCGGCGTAGAGGAAGCCCGTGTACGGGATGCCGTCCTTTTCCATGCCGCGGATGGTCGGCAGGATGATCTCGCGCATCGCGCGCGCATGCACCTCGGGCGTGACCACCGGCGCGGGCGAATAGGCGCCCATGCCGCCGGTGTTCGGGCCCTGGTCGCCGTCGTGCAGGCGCTTGTGGTCCTGGCTGGTCGCGAGCGCCGTCACGTTCCTGCCGTCGCACAGCACGATGAAGCTGGCTTCCTCGCCCTGCAGGAACTCCTCGATCACCACGCGGGCGCCGCCCTGGTTGTGCGCGACGCCCAGCTTGTTGTCCAGGAGCATGAAGTCGATGGCTTCGTGCGCCTCGGCCGGCGTCATCGCCACCACCACGCCCTTGCCGGCGGCCAGGCCGTCGGCCTTGACCACGATGGGCGCGCCCTTGCGGTCGATGTAGGCGTGGGCCGCCGCGGCATCGGTGAAGGTCTCGTACTCCGCGGTCGGGATGTGGTGGCGCTTCATGAACGCCTTGGCGAAGGCCTTGGAGCTTTCCAGCTGCGCCGCAGCCTGCGTGGGGCCGAAGATGCGCAGGCCGTGGGCGCGGAAGTCGTCCACCACGCCGGCGGCCAGCGGCGCCTCGGGGCCGACCACCGTCAGCGCGATCTTCTGCTCCAGCGCCCAGTCGCGCAGCTGGCGAAGGTCGGTGATGGGGACGTTCTCCAGCCGCGAGTCGAGCGCGGTGCCGCCGTTGCCCGGCGCGACGTACACCGCCTGCACCTTGGGGGACTGCGCGAGCTTCCAGGCCAGCGCGTGCTCGCGCCCGCCGCCGCCGATCACGAGAACTTTCATTCAGCGATCTCGGCGTTGTGGTAGACCGCCTGCACGTCGTCGAGGTCTTCCAGCATGTCGATGATCTTCTGCATGCGCGCGCCCTCGTCCCCGGCCAGCTCGATCGTGTTTTCCGGCCGCATGGTCACTTCGGCCAGTTCAGGCTTCAGGCCCGCGGCTTCCAGCGCGTTCTTGACCGCCTCGAAGTCGCCGGGCGCCGTCAGCACCTCGATGGCGCCTTCGTCGTCGGTGATGACGTCCTCGGCACCGGCTTCCAGCGCCACGTCCATCACCTTGTCCTCGCTGGTGCCGGGGGCCAGGATCAGCTGGCCGACATGCCTGAACTGGAAGGCCACCGAGCCTTCGGTGCCCATGTTGCCGCCGTACTTGCTGAACACGTGGCGCACCTCGGCCACGGTGCGGACCTTGTTGTCCGTCATGGTGTCCACGATGATGGCCGCCCCGCCGATGCCGTAGCCCTCGTAGCGGATTTCCTCGTAGCTGACGCCCTCGAGGTTGCCGCTTTCCAGCACATTGGGATCCTAAGCTTAGAATTCCACGTGGACAAGTTGTCGCGGCCGCTTCTATAGTGTCACCTAAATACTAGTGACTCCAGCGTAACTGGACTGGCCACAGTTAGGCCGCAAATGTAATCACACTGGCTCACCT
>JADMIO010549100.1_pt1 | contig 17578 bp, 17 predicted proteins | sample 8958161 | NCBI WGS metagenome assembly JADMIO01 (sample SAMN16585339, study PRJNA669376) | soil metagenome | isolation source: Crop rotation soil | place: USA: Cullars Rotation, Alabama | collected 2011
CGACAACTTGTCCACGTGGAATTCTAAGCTTAGGATCCCAATGTGCTGGAAAGGGAAATCGGGGTGCTCGGCATTTCAGCGTCTCAGGCGGCGCAGGGATTGTCGTTCTGGACTCTGCTGATCTTCCCGCTGCTGTTCACCGCGGGCATGAGCCTCGTCGACACCACCGACTCCGTGCTGATGGTGCGCGCCTATGGCTGGGCCTTCGTGAAGCCGATCCGCAAGCTCTATTACAATCTGACGATCACATCGGTGTCGGTCGTCGTGGCGCTGCTGATCGGCGGCGTGCAGGCGCTCGGGCTGATCGCCGAGAAGCTCGCGCTCACCGGCGGCCTGTGGGATTGGATCGTCATGCTGAATGAGGAGTTCGGCGCGCTCGGCTATCTGATCATCGCGCTCTTCATCGTCAGCTGGATCGTCTCGGTCGCGATCTATCGCTATAAGGGCTACGACCAGCTCGAAATCGGCGAAGCCGTTCGGGTGCCCGCGGAATAGCGGTACGTCGCTACGACTGGTTCGGAAGCAGCTCTTCCAGAGCGTATAGTGTCTTTTGGGGAAACCGTTCCCGAGGATAGAAGCGCGTGATGATCTCGACTGCGCGCTCATGCGATTCAATATTCAGATAACGGAGCAGGAAGCGGACGTCGTCCTCGTCGTGGAACTCCGCACCGATTCGCAGCGAGAGGCATTTCATCGCCAGCAAATACTCGGGCTGTGCCACCATTACGCGCAGGTGTTTCAGTTCAAGGAAATTCGCGAACTCGCCGCGCTCGCTCATGAAGCCTTTGACCGCGTCATTGAGCCAATCTGACGGTACCCTCGCTTCAATGGCAACCTTCGCTGCCGCTTCCCGGACCTCTTTTGCGGGTTTGAAGAACGCATCGATATCCCGCGTCGAGGGGCGCGCATTGTAAGCGAGGCACATCACAGCGCCTCCGACCAGGAACAATTCTCCATCGACACCGAGCTTGCCCAGTTGAGCGCTCAGGAGCTCAAGCAGCCGCCGAATGTCACGAGCGCTTAGGGCTCGCATCGTCAGACTCGCCCGCCGAGCGTCGTATCGATGAAAATATTGCGGCGCTTGAACGCTGGAGGAGAATGCGCAAGCAGGTGCAGCCTCAAGCTCTCAAGCGACGAGCCGAACATCGGGGTCTCGAGAGGTGCGATGGTCCGCGTCCATACCGGCAGTGGGATGTCCTGATCGGCGCAAGCCTGTTCCACCATGGCGGCCCAATAATTGGCCATTTTGGGCGACAGCGATGATGGCGGACTCATGGAAACCGCCTGACGCAGATCATCCGCTTCGAGACCGCTCAGAAGATCGTTCAGCTCCGCCAACACAAAGCGGCTCTGGCCATCGTCCTTAAGCAAGCGAACGAGATCGTGCACCCTGCGCTCGTAAGAGGGGAGCACACGGGAAAGCACGTAGGCCGACATATCCAGTCCGGCGCGCTTGGCTGCGCGCTGGATCGTGGACTTTTCCTCCGGCGAAACACGCAACTGGAGCTGCATAGTCTTGGCCGATTGTCCCATGCCCAATCAGGTAAGACATGACGTCTCGAATGTCAATACATATGTCATGACAACGCGTTCGCACGGGTGCGGCGTTGCCTGCACTGCGGCACTCGGGTTACTGAGAGATCAGCGAAAGAACGTGGGGCGTGCGCGCGGCCATGCGGGCGGAAACCCGCCGCACCGTTGGACTCGATCAGACATGCTAGGCGGACAAGTCTGGGCTACTGCATGCCTTTGATGAGGCTTGCGTCGACCGGTTTCGGCACGCTCGCCAGGTAGGCATGGATGTCGGCCACCGTCTTATCCGGCGCCACGCTCGCGACATAAGGCGGCATCTCGAGACGCGGCGTGCGGAGCTGCTGAAGCATCGCTTCGTAGGGCATCGGCGGATTGATGCGTGGACCATCACGCCACGTCCCCTGCCCCACGATACCGTGGCAGGTGTAGCAGCCGAGTTTCTTGAACGCCGCTTCTCCGGCCTTGGCATCGCCCGCGGGCTGCGCAGCAACGCCAGCGGCCGTCGCGAGAACGACGGCCATGCCCAACACAATGGATCGCATCATCGCTCGCTCCTTCAACGGCCGTCGGACACGACGTCGATCAGCGCGGGCTCGCCGCGCTTGACGACTTCGATCGCGCGCTTGATCGCGGCGGCGAGATCCTTCGGATCCTCGACCGGGCCCTGCGCATAGAGGCCGTAACCTTGCGCGATCTTCGCGTAATCGGGTGCGGGATCGTCGATCAGGGTGCCGACATAGATGTTCTTGTGATCCACGCGCTGACGCCGCGCGGCCATCTTCAGGATCATCATCACTTCCTGATGGTACGAGCGGTTGTTGTGCACGAGATAAAGGATCGGGATGCGGTGATGCGCGGCGGTCCACAGCACGCCCGGCGCCATGTTGAGATCGCCGTCGCCGACCATCGCGACCGTCAAACGTCCGTGTTCCTTGTTGGCGAGCGCGGCGCCGAGCGCGGCGGGTGAATTGTAGCCGATGCCCTGCGCGCCCGAGTAACCCATCGTCTGATAGGGCTTGTTGATGTCCCACAAGAAGTACGGCCACTCGCTCAGGAACTGCGACTCGGTCGGGAGCGCCCAGTCCTCGTGCTTGATCTGGTTCCACAGCTCCATGACCATGCGCGCGCTGCTGATCGGCTTCGCGTCCCACTGATAGGTCGCATCGGTCATGCGCTGCGCGAGTGAACGCTCGACGAGGCCCTTCATCTTCTGACCGCGCGCTTCGAACTTCGATTTGTGCTGCGCCGTCATCTCGGCCTTCACCGCTTCGATCAGCGTCGGCATGGTCGCTTCGGCATCGCCGTTGATGTTCAGATCGACCGAGGCGAAGCGCTGGAAGTTCTGGAAGTTCGCCTTGGGCATCAGACCTTCCGCACCGATCTGGATGATCTTCAGATTCGGATTGCGGCGCGCCGGCATGTTCGGGCGATAGACGATGTCCGGCACGTTGGTGGTGAGACCGAACACGTCGACCGGCTCGAGCGCCAGGATCAGATCGGCTTCCGCCAGCACCGCCTCGCGGCGCGTGGTGTGATTGAGCGGATGCTTGCTCGGGATGTTCATGCGGCCGCGACCGTCGACCACGGGGGCATGCAGCAGCTCGGCCAATTGCACGAGCAGCTCGGGCGCCTTCTCCGTGCGCGCATAGCGGTAAGCGAAGATCACCGGGTTCTCGGCGGCAACCAGCATCTTGGCTGCCTCGCGCACGGATGAGACGTCACCCGACGGCTGCGAGCGGATGCCTTTGAGCGCCGGAATCTTCAGGCTCTTCTCGACATGGGGCTCGATCGGATCTTCCTGCAGGTCGGCATCGGCGGTGATGAACACCGGGCCCATCGGCGCCGTGGTCATCAGGTCCATGCCGCGCACCATCGACTCGGCGAACGCCTGGAGCGAGGTCGGCTGATCGTCCCACTTCGTGAAGTCGCGCACGATCGCGCCCTGATCCTGGACGCTGTGGTTCCACTCGACGATGACTTGGCGCGTGGTCGCGTTGCCGATATTGCCGGACAGCACAAGCATCGGCACGCGGTCGGCGAACGCGTTGTAGATCGCCATCGATGCGTGCTGGAGACCGACCGTGCCGTGCACCATGCAGGCCATCGGCTTCTTCGCGATCTTCGCGTAGCCGTGACACATCGCGGCCGAGGTGTCCTCATGCAGCGTCGTGATGAACTCGGGCTTCGAATTGTTGCCGTAGGTGATGATCGACTCATGCAGCGCACGGAAGGTCGAGCCGGGGCACGAGGCGATGTAATCGATGCCGATCGACTTCAGGCAATCGACCATGAAGTCGGAGCCGGTCTTGCCGATCGTCTGCGGCGGCAGATCGTTCAGCGAGCGATCTTCACCCGCAACCGCCGGAATGCTCGGACGCGGCGGCGCGGCCGGTTGCGCGATCGCAGGCGTGGCGGCCGCGGCAAGCCCCACGGCAGGTGCCGCGGCAACGCCGGCAAGAAACTGACGGCGCTTGATCTTCTTCGACATGGAGGCCCTCCGGCTGGATCTTGTGCGTGGCGATCCTTCTGCGCGCAATTTGCCACCCGCCCGGGGGATTTCCAAGGCGGTGGCGGCTAGTTGATGCGTTCTCCAGGCTTCTGTGCCGGTTTGGACGGACTGGCCCAGACCGACCACTTGGCCATCAGCAAAAGTCCCACCGGCACCAGGATACAGCCGACAACAACCACTGCGCGCGCAATCGGGCCCCAGGAGTCCCATAGTGCCCAGGCCAGCATTAGAGGGAGAATGCCCACGACCCCAACGTTTCCGAGGACGCCTAAGCCCCGAACCAGGAGAATGATCGAAGCGCCGGCGACATGCGCAGCCGCCTTCAAGAGAACGATCGCCTTCTCGAAAGGCGCCCCCATGGAGTCCTACTGCTGCAGCAGCGGGACGGATTTGGGGTCGGGGGCGCGCGGCAGGCTCGCCAAGTAGGCTACGATATCGGCCGCCTGCTGGTCAGAGAGGATCGCCTCCTTATAAGGGGGCATGATCGCCCGCGGCTCCCTGAGTTGGGCCAAGAACGCCGGGAACGCCATCGGCGGTGCGAGACGGGGCCCTTCGCGGCTCCCTTGTCCGACAAAGCCGTGGCAGGCGTAACAGGTCTTCTGCTCGAAGAGCTGCTTGCCCGCGACGGGATCGCCTTTCGGCGCATCTTGCGCCGACGCCGCTATCGGAAGCGCGAGCAGCGCGAAGGCGAGAAGAATACGGTTCACTCTCGACCTCCTCAACGCGGCTGCGACACGACGTCGATCAGCGCGGGCTCGCCGCGCTTCACCACATCGATCGCGCGCTTGATCGCAGCACCGAGATCCTTCGGATCAGAGATCGGACCCTGCCCGTACACGCCCATCGATTTCGCGAGCGTCGCGTAATCGATGTCGGGGTTCGAGATATCGCAGCCCAAGCGGATGTTGTGCGTGTCGCGGCTGCGGCGGTCGGCCATGCGCACCGTGTGCATGATCTCCATGTGATAGGCGCGGTTGTTATGCACGAGATAGAGGATCGGGATCTTGTAGCGCGCGGCTGTCCACAGCGACTGGTTGGTCATCATCATCTCGCCGTCACCGACGATCGCGGCCGTGATGCGGCCGGTGTTCTTGTTGGCGAGTGCCGCGCCGAGCGCCGCCGGTGCGTTGTAACCCACGCCCTGCGCGCCCGAACCGCCGAGCCAATTGTGCGGCTTGTTGATGTCCCACAGACGATGCGGCCAGTCGGAGAGGAACACGGTCTCGGTCGGCATCGTCCAATCGACATTGCGGATGTTGTCGTAGAGCTCCATCACCATGCGCGGGATCGAGATCGGGCTCGCCTCCCAGCCATGCACCGCATCGGCGCGCGCCTGTTCGAGCAGACGCGGTGTCATCTCGGCCAAGCGCTGGCCGCGCTGAGCAAGCGCTGCGGTGCGCGCAGGCGTCAGCTCGCGCTTCACCGCTTCGAGCAACGACGGCATCGTCGCTTCGGCATCGCCCGGCAATGAGATGTCGGCCGCGGCGTAGCGCTGCACTTCACCGTAATTCGAGCGCACCATCAGGTTCTCGGTGCCGATGTGCAGGATCTTCAAATTGGCCTGACGATTGAGCCGAATGTTCGGCCGATCGATCAGATCGCGCACTTCGTTGGTGAGGCCCCACAGATCGTGTGGCTCGAGCGCGAGAATCACATCGGCCTGCGCAAACGCCTGTTCGCGGCGGCTCGAGTGATTGAACTTGTGGCGGCTCGGGAAATTCATCCGGAAGCGGCCATCGACGACCGGCGCATTCAACAGCTCGGCCAACTGAACAAGCAGCGCAGGCGCCTTGTCGGTGCGGCCGTAGCGGTTGGCATAGATCACCGGATTCTCGGCGGCGACAAGGAGCTTCGCGATCTCGCGCACGCCGCCATCGTCGGCTTGCGGATGCGCGCGAGGACGCAGCTTCGGAATGCGCAAGTGTGCTTCTTCCTCTTGCGGCAGCCCTTCTTCCTGGATGTCGGCATCGAGCGTCACGAGCACCGGGCCCATCGGCGCGATCGTCGCGAGGTCGTAGCCCTGCACGAGTGCTTCGGCGGTGGATTGCAGCGAGGTCGGCTGCGCGTCCCATTTGACGAAGTCGCGCACCATCGCATTCTGATCGAGCGCCGAGTGGTTCCACTCGACGTTCGGGCGCCGCGCTGCGCCGTTCGGAATGTTGCCGGACAGGATCAGGATCGGCACGCGGTCGGCATAGGCGTTGTAGATCGCCATCGACGCGTGCTGCAGGCCGATGATGCCGCCGATCATCGCCGCCATCGGTTTCTTCGCGACCTTCGCGTAGCCATGCGCCATCGCGACCGCGATCTCTTCGTGCAGGCACATGATGAATTCGGGCTTGGTGTTGTTGCCGTAGTTCAGCAACGACTCTTGCAAACCGCGGAACGTCGCCGCGGGAAGGCAGGCGATGTACTCGATGTCGAGCGTCTTGATCGCATCGACCATGAAGTCCGAGCCCGAGCGCCCCTGCGTGATCGGCTGCACCGAGCCCAGATGATTCTCATTCGGCGGTGTCGCGGGCACCGTCGGGCGCGCGGGCGCTGGTTGGGCGACGGCCTTGCCCGTTGCGGCCGCGAGCCCGATCGCGGGACCGGCGGCGGCGACGCCCGCCAGGAACTGGCGGCGTTTCATTTTCGGGGTCTTCGACATTTCGGCCTCCCGGGAATTCGTTGGGCCGGAATTTGCCACCCCGCCCCTCACCGAACAAGCGCACGAGCCGGTGATCGGCCCTCGGGCGCGGCCGCCGATTTGCTATAAAGGCCGCACAAAGCCGGGAGGTTCGCCATGGATCAGAGGCTCATCGATCTCTATCACGACTACGCTCACGTGCATTTCGACCGTCGCGTGTTCCTGGAGAAGGCGGCGAAGATCGTCGGCAGCGCATCGGCTGCGGCGGCGCTTCTGCCGTTGCTTGCGCCCGACGACGCCAAGGCCGCGATCGTCGCGCCCGACGATCCGCGCGTCACGACGTCGAACGTGACATTCAAGGGCGTCACCGGCGACGTGAAAGCGTATCTCGCGAAACCGAAGGCCGAAGGCAAACACGGCGCGGTGGTTGTCGTGCACGCGGTCGGCGGGATGAGCCCCCACATCCAGGACATCGCCCGGCGGTTGGCCGTCGATGGCTTCATCGCCATGAGCGTCGACTTCCTCTCGCCGGTCGGCGGCACCCCCGTCCCGCGCAATCCCGAGGTCGCGCAGCTGACGCGTCAGTTGAAGCCCGAGGAGACAACCGGCAACGCGGTCGCAGCGGCGAATTATTTGCGCTCGCTGCCCGAGTCGAACGGCAAGATCGGCTCGGTCGGATTCTGCTGGGGTGGCGGCGTGGTCAATCGGCTCGCGGTCGCCGATCCGATGCTCAATGTCGGCGTGCCGTTCTACGGCGCACCCCCGCCCGCAGAAGACGTGCCGAAGATCAAAGCCGCGATGCTGATCAATTTCGCCGACCCCGCACTCGACAAGACGCTCGGCATGCAGGCCCCGGCCTACGAGGCGGCGCTCAAGAAGGCCGGCACGCGCTACGAGATGCGCTTCTATCCAGGCGCGCAGCACGCGTTCAACGACGACACCGGCCAGCGCTACAACGCCGAGGCCGCGAAGCTCGCCTGGAGCCGGACCATCGGCGTGTTCAAGGCGACGCTCTCCTAACCCCTTGCTCGACAAGAAAATGGGACCGCGCTCGGGCAACCGCGCGTGGCCCCTTCATTTTCCCCGTTGACATCAGCTCTCTGTTATATACTCTATCAGTTATATAATGGACCGTTGATCATGCAGACATTGGACACCGCCTTTGCCGCCCTCGCCGACCCGACCCGCCGGGCGATCCTCGCCCGCCTGGCCCTCGGCGAGGCCGGCGTCATGGAGCTGGCCGAGCCGTTCGAGATCAGCCAGCCCGCCGTGTCCCGGCATCTGAAGGTGCTCGAGGACGCAGGGCTGATCACCCGTCGCGTGGACGGCGCGCGCCGCCCCTGCCGTCTCTCCGCAGCCGGTCTCGCTTCGATGGAGCGCTGGCTCGAGATGCTGAGGAAAGCGCTGGAGACGAATTACGCGCGGCTCGACGCCGTGCTCGCCGAGATTGCCCCCCAAGATGGAAAGGACAAGTCATGACCAAACTCTCGCTCACCACCGAAGGCGACACCCACGTCATCGTGAAGCGGCGCTTCGCGGCATCGCCCGAAGCGGTCTACCGCGCGCACACCGAGCCGAAGCTCCTGCAGAAATGGCTGCTCGGCCCCGACGGCTGGACGATGCCTGTCTGCATCAACGACGCGCGCCCGGGCGGCAAGATCCGCTACGAGTGGAGCGACGGTAAAGGCAACGGCTTCCACATCACCGGCGAGTTCGTCGAGCTGAAGCCCTTCAGCCGCATCGTGCATGTCGAGCGCATGCATCTGCCCGACCCCACGCCGGACAATCATGTCGTGACGACCTTCGAGCCGGACGGCAAAGGCACCCTGATGACCATGCGCATGACGCTGCCCAATGCCGAGACGCGCGCCGCGATGCTCGCCAGCGGCATGGAGCACGGCATGGAAGCGAGCTATGTCCGCCTCGAAAGCGAGATCTTCGCGCGTTCGGCCGCGTAACCGAAATCAGAGGGCCGCGCTTGCGCGGCCTCTCGTTCACAAAATGTCACTTCCAAACGGAGTACTCGCACGGCTGAATACCGGCCGCTGTACGGGAGTGGGCATTGGGCGCGCTGCATTTTGGCCTCGACCCGCGTTTGCTCGAGGCGCTTCGCAAGAGACTGCCTCTCCAAATCTTTTTCGAGACCGGTACCTATGAGGCCGGAACGACGGCGGCCGTCGCACCGCATTTCGACCGCGTTTTTTCCGCCGAACTCTCGCCCGTGCTCGCTGATCGAGCACGACAAAAGCTCGCGCCGTTCAAGCATGTGGAGGTGATACAGGGATCATCGCCGGACATTTTGCGTGCTCGCATACCTGCGCTCAGATCATTGAGCGTCCTCTATTGGCTCGACGCGCACTGGTGCGGCGGTTTGTCGGGCGGCATGACAAACGAGTGCCCTCTGCTCAACGAACTCGCCGCGATCGGACGTCTGAACGATGGTTCGGTCGTTCTCATCGACGACGCGCGTTATTTTCTCGCGCCGGCGCCACCGCCCCACAAGGCCGACCATTGGCCGGGGCTGTCTGCGATCGAGACCGCATTGCGGCAGATCAGCAGCAGCCACAGTTTGTGGGTCATCAACGACGTCATGATCTATGCGCCCAATCGCATCGCAGAAGACGTCATCGCCTACGGCCGTGCCTGCAGCATCGATCTTCTCGCGCTCGCCGTAGCGGCGCGGGGAAACGCGCAAGCTGAGGCCACGAAGCAGGCAGCAGCCGCGAAATCGAACGATCGGCGGCCGGGACACGGGCTGGACGAGGGCTTCAATAAAGTGTTGCTCGGTGAAGAGCGATCGGAACGCATCTTTGCGTTTCATGCGAAACGCCTGGGTGTCACGCGCCTGCTTGATGTTGGAAGCAACAGCGGGCAGTTCGCCACAACGATCCGAAGGCTCGGGTTCGACGGCATCATCTACTCGGTCGAGCCGCAGAGAGCCGCGCATGAAGAGCTGCGCAAGAACGCCGCGTCCGATGCACGCTGGATACCGCTGTCACGACAGGCAGCCGGCCGGCAGCAGGGATCGCTCGACCTGAATGTGTCGCAGAACAGCTGGAGCTCATCGTTCTTGTCTGTTCACGACAATCACCTTCGGGCCGCACCGGCCGCGCGCGCGGTGACGCGTGAACGTGTCCTTGTCACGAAAACTGCCGACCTCCTTCGCGAACCCCTGATGAGTAAGATCGACGCGCTCAAGATCGACGTGCAGGGCTACGAGCTCGAAGTGCTGGAAGGACTGCGATCGGGCATGGACGGGATTCGCTTGCTCCTGCTGGAGATGTCCTCGGTCGAATGTTACGTCGGCGCGCCCGATCTCGTTGCGCTGGATCGTTTTCTGGTCGAAGAGCTCGGCTTCGTCCGCGTCTCGCTCGAACCGTCGTTCTACGATGGATTCGGCATCGCGCAGCAATTCGACGGGATCTATACGCGGCCCTCATCGCGGATGGCGCCCGCCTCTCGCAACAAGCCGCCTATGTTCGGAGCCGTCGTCACGTCGATGCACGGCGTCCCATCGCGCAAGGATGTGGCCGGAGATGAAGTGGGGCAGGAGTGGCTCGACCTCTGCGTTGAATCGTGGCTGCAGATTTCGGAGTCGCCGATCTCGGTTTCCGAATCGGCCCCGCCCGATTCCAGACTACGCTGGGTCGAGACGGCGGCGCGGCCCTCGGTGGCCGACCTCTTCGCCGCAATGCCCGAGGATCGGCACACCGTGTTGTGCAACGCGGACATCGCCGTTGCGGACGACTTGAAAACGGTGGCCGCGCGTCTCGATCCCGATGCGGTCTACTGCGGACATCGCATCGAGGTGGCGTTCAACAGCTCGAACCCCGAATTTCTCGACCGCAAGGGCATATACCCTCTGGGTTTCGATCTGTTCCTGCTCCCGCCCGAGTTCGTGCGCTTTGTCCGTGAGTTTCGCGCATTCCCCAAAGAATTCCGCGTCGGCGATCCTTGGTGGGACTACCTTACCGCTTGTGGCGCTCGCAGGCGGCTTTCCCGTCAAGCGCCTGCCATACAGCCCGGCCCTTGCCATGCATCATCTCCACCCCACACGGTTCGATCGGAACGTCTGGCTGAACCTCGGCGAGGCGTTTGTCAGCACGGTTGCGGCGCTGGCGCGCGACTTCCCCGGTCACCGCTCAGACATACTCGATGAGATTGCAGCGCTCTCCGGCCCCGTGAACGAAAAGCTGGATAGGGCGGCCGGCATCGTCTGCGCCCGACTACCCTAGCGCAAAAGAAAAAGGCCGCGCATCGAGCGCGGCCTTTTTGCTTCGCGATGTGTATCGCTATTTCAGGATCGAGATCGTCGACGGATCCGGCGGCAGCGGGAACGTCTTCACATGCGCGTAGATGTCGGCGACCTGCTGGTCGGACAATACGCGTTCCGTGTAGGGCGGCATCACGTTGCGCGGTGTGCGCAGCTGAACGATGAACGCCGGGAACGGAATCGGATCGAGCAGCTTCGGGCCGGCGGCTCCACCCTGCCCGGCATAGCCGTGGCATTGGAAGCACCCGATGGTCTCGAACAGCTTTTTTCCGTTCGCCACATTGCCCTGCGGCGTATCCTGGGCGATCGCAATCGATACGCTGAGCGCGCCGGAGAGAACTCCGGCGCCCAGCATCCAAACAAATCTGCTCACTGTGCCTCCCTTAACGCGGCTGTGACACGACGTCGATCAGCGCGGGCTCGCCACGCTTGACGACCTCGAGAGCCCTGGTGATCGCCGGGCCGAGATCGGCCGGGTTGTCGATCGGACCCTGCGAGAACACGCCCATCGATTTCGCGAGCGTCGCGAAGTCGATATTCGGATGGTCGAGCGTCGTGCCCGTGAACGCCCGCTCGCTGCCGCGCTGATTGCGCTGAGCGATGCGCTGAAGATGCATCGTCTCCTGGTGATAGGCGCGGTTGTTGTGGACGACATAGAGCAGCGGCAGCTGGTGATGCGCGGCCGTCCAGAGGACGCCCGGCGACATCATCAGATCGCCGTCGCCATTGAGCGAGACGGTGATGCGGCCATGCTCCTTGTTCGCGAGTGCTGCGCCGAGCGACGCGCTGCAGGTGTAACCGACGCCGCCGCCGACCGACCGGCCCATGGAGTTGTAGGGCTTGTCCATGTTCCAGAGGCGATACGGCCACAGCGAGAGGAAGTTCGCTTCCGACGACATCGTGTATTCGACGTTGCGGAGCTGGTTCCACACTTCGGCGCAGGTGCGCGCGGTCGAGATCGGGTTCGCGTTCCAGCCGAGCACGGCTTGAGCCTGGATCGCCTTCATGAAGCCGTTGCTCTGCTGCTTCAGCTTGTCGCCGCGTGTGTTCATCGCGGTACGGCGGTTCGGCGTCACTTCCTTTTCGATCGCCTGGATGAGCAGCGGCATCGTCGCTTCCGCATCGCCGGTGATCCCGAGATCGGCCGAGGTGTAGCGCGCATAGAGCGTGATGTTCGGCTTGATCTGCGTGTCGGTGGTGCCGAGCACGATGACCTTGGTGCCCGGACGGATCTTCGGCTCGGATGGACGACCGATGAGGTCGTCGACCTCGTAGAGCATGCCGAAGAGATCGTACGGCTCGAGCGCAAGGATCACGTCCGCCGCACGGATCGCCGCGTTGCCGCGCTCGGTGTGATTCAGCGGATGACGGTTGTGCATGTTCATGCGGGCGCGGTCATCGACCACAGGCGCCTGCAGCGTCTCGGCGAGTTGAGCGAGCAGCTTCGGGCCTGCATCGGTGCGCTGGACGCGTCCGGCGAGGATCACCGGATTCTCGGCCGCGACGAGCATCTTGGCCGCTTCGGCGAGCGCGACCGCGTCGCCCACCGGCTGCGAGCGCTTGCGCAACTGCGGGATCTTCAGATTGTGGCCGGCGATCTCTTCTTCTTGCTGGTCGGCATCGGCGACGACAAACACTGGGCCCATCGGCGCCGTGGTGGCGAGGTCGTAAGCGCGGACGAAGCCTTCGGCATAGTCCTGCAGATTGGTCGCCTGGTCGTCCCACTTCACGTAGTCCCGGACGATGGTCGCCTGGTCATGCGCGCTGTGCGCCCACTCGACGCCCGGACGGCGCATCGTGCCCTGGCCCACGTTGCCGGCCATCACCATGATCGGCGTCTGGTCGCAATAGGCGTTGTAGATCGCCATCGCCGCATGCTGCGTGCCGACCACGCCGTGCACCAGCGACGCCATCGGCTTGCCCGCGATCTTTGCGTAGCCGTGCGCCATGGCGACCGAGATTTCTTCATGCGTGCAGGTGATGAACTCGGGCTTCTTGTTCATCCCGTAGTTGATGATCGATTCCTGCAGGCCGCGGAACGTCGAGCCCGGGCACGAGGCCACATAGTCGATGTCGAGGGCGCGCATGCAGTCGACCATGAAATCGCCGCCGACTTTGCCGTTCGTCGTCAGCCGAGGCATCGCCGAAGGGGTGTGCGTATCGCCAGCCGTCTGCGGGACTGCAGGGACGCTCGGACGTGCGGCTTCGACCGCACCGGCGCTCTTCGTGGTCGCTGCGAGTGCCGCGACCGGACCCGCGGCCATTGCTCCGGCTAAAAACTGACGGCGTTTGATCTTTGGCGTCTTAGACACTGTTTCCGTCCCCATGGTTCGAAAAATGCCCCTCTTCGGCCGAGGAAAGCCATGACGCAGCGATTTACCACTGCGATAAGACTACAACAAGCTGGCCCTGTAGATTGTCACGGCGCGGAAAGGTCCGGAACTCCAAGTAAATCCGAACGTTAACCGTCGAATCCCGGTTGATGGGGCGGGAGCGCTGTGGACGAGACCAGTATCGCCAAAGTTCTGGCTGCGTCGAAGACCGAATTCTTGCCGTATCGCGGAGTTCAGCAGCTTTCGAGTGAGCTGTTGGACCAGCTTCCGATTGCGATCGCCACGTTCGATTGCGAATCCCGACTTGTGCGCTTCAATCGGAGTGCGATCGAAATGTGGGGACACGGCCCGCGTCTTGGTGACGCCGCAGGCCCCCTCGGGTTGGTCGCAGAGGATGTGCTTCGCACGCGTGCGCCCGTCCGTAACCGGGAGGTCGTCTTCGAGCGTCCCGACGGCCGCCACATCTTCACCAGCGTGAACGCGGATCTGATGCTCGGCGACGACAGCGATCTGCTCGGCGTAATCGCCTGCTTCACCGACATCACCGCGTTCAAATCAAAACAGCAGGACGGCACTCAAGGTGCGCAGCGCTTGTTCGACGTGCTTCCGGTGGCGATTTACATGACCGACGCGGAAGGCCGGATCACGTATTTCAATCCGTCGGCCGCGGAGTTTTGGGGTCGCCACCCCGAGCTGTATCGCGAAAAGTGGTGTGGCGCGGTCAAACTGTTCCACCCCGGCGGCATCCCGTTGCCGCACGAGGACAGTCCAGCGGCGATCTCGCTGAAATACGGCATGCCGCTGCGCGGAACCGAGGCGATCGCCGAACGTCCCGATGGAACACGCGTTCCCTTCGCGGTGCTGCCCACGCCGCTGCGCGACACTGAAGGTCGCGTGATCGGCGCGGTCAATGTGCTGATCGACGTCAGCGAGCGCAAACGCGCCGAGGAGCGGCAGCGCGCGCTGATGAGCGTGCTCAATCATCGCGTCAAGAACACGCTCGCGATCGTGCAGGCGCTGGCGTCGCAGACCATCCGCGGGCGCGGCATCAAACGCGACGTGCGCACGAAATTTGTAGAACGCTTGTTCGCGTTGAGCCGGGCACACGACCTTCTCACCCGCGAAGGCTGGGATACCGCCGATCTCAAGTCGGTGATCGACGAAGTGCTTGCGCCCTATCACGGACGCATCGACGTGACGGGTAAGACGATGCGCATCTCGCCGAAGGCGACGGTCGCGCTCAGCATGGTGTTGCATGAGCTCGCAGCCAATGCGGCGCGCCATGGCGCCCTCTCGGCATCGTCGGGCCGCGTGACGCTCAGCTGGACGATCGAGACCGGCAAGCGCGGCGCGAACGTCATGCTCCATTGGCGCGAGACAGATGGCCCACCCGTTGTCGAACCCGAGCGGCGCGGGTTCGGTCTGAAGCTCGTGGAGCGCAGCATCGTGCAGGAACTGAGCGGTCACGCCGAAATCGCGTTCGCGCCGGCCGGCGTTCTTTGCATCTTGTCGTTTCCGGTCGGTGGCGAAGACGCGGCGACGCGGCCCCAATCGCCGGCGCCCAACACTGCAGAGCGCGCTTCGACCGGGGTGTGATCAGCGAATAGGCGGCGCGTACATCAACCCGCCGTCTTTCCAAAGGCGATTCATGCCGCGCGTGAGCTTCGCGCGGCTTTGAGAGCCGAGATGGCGGTCGAAGATCTCGCCGTAATTGCCGACGGCTTTGATGATGTTGTAGGTCCAGCCGTTCACGACACTCGCTCCCGCCGGTGGCGGCGCGAAGAACCGCCGGACTTCGATGTTGTCGCTCATCCGCATCTGATCGACATTGGCCTGCGTGATGCCGAGCTCCTCGGCATTGATGAGCGCGAAGATCGACCAGCGCACCGCATCGAAGAACTGCGCATCGTCGTTGCGCATGAACGGCGCCAGCGGCTCCTTGGTGATCTGCTGCGGCAGGATCGTATAATCGTCCGCCTGCGGAGCTTTGGCGATGATCGCTTCGGCGAGCTCGGACGAATCGGCGGCCATCGCATCGCACTGACCCGCGAAGAACGCATCCTCCGCTTGCGGCCGCAGCGGTGTCGCAAGCGTGCGCAGCACGAGATTGCGTGCGCGGAAATAGGCTTGCAGCTGCGTCATAAACTCGACATCGGTCGAAACGCAGATCAATTTTCCCGAGAGCTGCTCGGGTGTCTGCACGTTCAAACGCTTCGGCACCAGGAATGTCTGCCCGTCAAAAAGCACGATCGGACCGAAGCGCACGTCGGAGCGGATTTCGCGTCCGAAGGTCCACGTGAGTCCGCGCAGCACGACGTCGATGTCGTTCGATTGCAGAAATCGCGGCAGAACATCGATCGGCTTGAACGCCGCCTTCGCGGGATCGCCGACAATCGCGGCCGCGATCGCGCGGCAGAGATCGACGTCGAAGCCTTTCCAGTCCTTGCCCGCATTGTGCTGAGAGAAGCCGGCGACGTTGTCGCCAAGGCCGCAGGTGACCACAGCTTTCGATCGTATCGCGTCGAGCCGCGGACCTGCATCGGCAACGCTCGCGCACAGCAGAACGCAGAGGGCGAGCGAGGCGGTCAGTATTGTGCGCATCAAGTCCGTGGCAGCTGCGATGCGCGGATGATAAAGATGGCCCACCATGGATCAAGGTTCGGATGGTGCGTTGAGGATTGGCCGCCGGCGCTTCCTGAAGGCCGCGCTGTCGACCGCCGCCGTCCTGTCCACCAGCCGCACCATCGGGCAAACCCGCGCCGCTCCGGCACAAAACACCGAAACGATCCTCGTTGTCGGCGCCGGGCTATCGGGGCTCGTGGCCGCCTATCGCCTGCGTGAAGCTGGTAAACGCGTGATCGTGATCGAGGCGCGCGCCGTTCCGGGCGGCCGCGTACGGACGGTCCGCGACTTCGCCGATGGACTTTACGGTGAGCTGGGCGCCGCGCGAATCGCCGATACGCACAGTTACGCGCTCCATTGGCTGAATGAGCTCGGGCTTTCGCTTACGGCGTTTCAGCCCACCGGCGAAGCCACGATGCTCTCGCTCAACAACATGCGCGCGCGTTCGGACGACAGCGAAGCCATCGCGCGTCTGACCGACACGCTGAACGCCGACGAGCGTGGCCTCACGCCGCCGCAATTGCTGGTGAAGTACATCACCGGGCTGCCCGAGGAATTGGCGCAGCCCGATTTCGATCCGCACGCTCCGCGCTGGGCCGAGATCGATCGGATGAGTTGGGCGCAATGGCTGCGCTCGCTCGGCGCGTCCGAAGGCGCGCTGCAATTGATGACGCTCGGCGGGCACTCGTCACCGCTGTCGGCGCTCTACCTGCTGCGTCAGATCATGCTGCATCGCGATTCGAACGGGTACATGAAGATCGAGGGTGGCTTCGATCAGATCCCGCGGCGGCTCGCGAGCCGCGTTCCGGACATCCGTTACAACACCACGCTGGTCAGGCTCGATCGTTCCGGACCCATTCGCGCCACCGTGCGAACCGACGGGCGCGAGGAGGTCATCACCGCCGACCGCGTGGTGCTCACGCTCCCCTTCTCCGTGCTGCGCCACATCCGGGTCGATCCGCCGTTCTCACCGGAGAAGACCCAGATCATCGGCAATCTCGGCTACTACCAGGGCACGCGATTCCTGCTGCAGACGCGGACGCGCTTCTGGCAGGTGGCCAAGCTGTCGGGGGGCGCACGGACGGATGGTCCCGTCGACATCTGGGACATGGGTTACGGGTTACCCGGCACGGCCGGCCTGTTGTCCGCGACCACCGGCGGCCCCGATGTCGAGGCCAAGCTACTGCCCCTTTCGGCCGAAGGCCGCGCAGCTTACGGTAAGTCTTTGGTCCAGGCCGCTTTTCCGGAAACCGAGGGCCAAGCCCAGAAAATCCTGGTCCACCGCTGGATGGACGAACCCGAGGCGAAGGGGGCGTTCAGCGTGTTCTACCCGGGCCAAATGAGCCGCTGGACGAATACGATCTCGAAGCCTGAGGGACGGGTCCATTTCGCCGGCGAGCACACCGCGGCCTTTAGCGGCTGGATCGAGGGTGCACTTTGGTCCGGGGACCATGTCAGTCAGGAAATTTTACAACAATAATGGGCAACAATTGACTGTGAGGCGGTCTTTCAGGCCCTTTCGCGGGTTGGGTTTCGGGTCCAGATCGCCTATATTTAACGCAGGTAGCGCGGGCCGAAGCCGCGCGAGTGACATTGAAGAGAGGCGGACATGCAAAAGACCATCCTTTCCAGCACAGTGGGATCCGAAGCTTGGAATTCACGTGACTTGAAGTCGCGGC
>JADMIO010838988.1_pt1 | contig 17576 bp, 15 predicted proteins | sample 8958161 | NCBI WGS metagenome assembly JADMIO01 (sample SAMN16585339, study PRJNA669376) | soil metagenome | isolation source: Crop rotation soil | place: USA: Cullars Rotation, Alabama | collected 2011
CTTTCCCGGAGGAGGCCGCCCAGGAAGTCGAGTATTTCAACGGCGCGCCGGAGACACCGATGGGACGGCTGCGCGCCGCGAACGGTCACCGGGAGCCGTACCGGATCAAGTATTGGCAGGTCGGCAACGAGGTGTCCGGAGCGCAGTACGCGGCGCACCTGGCGGAATTCTGCCGGGCGATGAAGCGGGTCGATCCGTCGATCAAGGTCCTCTCCTCTTATCCGACGGCGGACGTGCTGCGGAATGCAGGCTCCGTGATCGACATGGTCTGTCCGCACCACTACGGCTGCGCCGACCTGGCCGGCATGCAGCAGGACTTTGACCGGCTGCGGGGGATGATAAAGCAGTACGCGCCGGGCCGCGACATCAAAGTGGCGGTGACGGAATGGAACACGACCGCGGGCGATTGGGGTCCGCGGCGCGCCATGCTCTGGACGCTGGAGAACGCGCTGGCATGTTCCCGGTACCACAACCTGATGCACCGCAACGCCGACCTGGTGGAGATCGCGAACCGGTCCAACCTGACGAACAGCTTCTGCTCCGGGATTATCCAGACCGACAATCATCGCATCTACCTGACTCCCACCTATTACGCCCAGAGGCTATATGCGCGCTTCGCCGGGACAGTTCCGCTCAAGATCGATTCCGCGGTGCCGGCCGACCTCGCGCCGGACGTGAGCGCAACGCTTTCCGCGGATGGGAAGATCGTGACGCTCTTTGCGGTGAACGACACGCGGCAGGCGATTGAGCGGGAGATCGACTTTTCCGCGTTCGGAAAAGCGGCAAAGGATGCCGCGGCATGGACGCTTGGGGGAGGAGATCCCGACGCGACGAACAGCTTTGAAGCGCCGGAACGAGTGTTTCCCATCGGACCTATCCAGACACCCACGCAGAACCGGTTCAAGTGGAACTTTCAACCGCTGACGCTGACCGTGATCCGATGGAAAGTTGCGGACACCCATTAACGCGGTAATCTGCGGTACGCTGTAGACCGTCAAAACTGCCAACACACTAGTTACGGTCCTAACAGAATGCCCAAGAAAACCAAAGAAAACATCCCCCCCGCACCGACGCCAAACTCAGAGACCATCGAGGAAGTCGTCCCGGCAGCGGATAGTTTCGAACTTCTCGGCCTCTCGGAGGCCATCCTCAAAGCCGTCGCAGACGCAGGATACGAAAGCCCGACTCCCATCCAGGCTCGCGCCATCCCCTTGCTGCTGGCAGGCAAGGACCTGATCGGACAGGCTCAGACCGGCACCGGCAAGACCGCTGCCTTCGCGCTCCCAATGATTCAACGGACGGACGCTTCTCGTCCCGAAACCCAGGTGCTGATCCTCGCGCCCACGCGTGAGCTTGCCGTGCAGGTCGCAGGGGAGTGCCACACCTTTGCCAAGCAGGTGGGGCTGCGCGTGGTGCCCGTTTACGGCGGGCAGCCCATCGACCGGCAGTTCCGCGCGCTGAAAGGGGGCGCGCAGATCGTCGTCGGCACTCCCGGCCGCGTGCTCGACCATATCCGCCGAGGGACGCTCGATCTGAAGACCGTGCACCTGTGCGCCATCGACGAAGCGGACGAGATGCTGGCGCTCGGTTTCCTGGAGGACATGGACACGATCCTGGCCGAGCTTCCGGAAGAGCGGCAGATCGCGATGTTTTCCGCGACGATGCCGCCGCGGATCGCCATGCTCACGCGCAAGTACCTGCGCGATCCGGCGCGCGTAACGATCGAGACGCGGAGACGGACGGTCGAAACGACCAACCAGACCTATTACGAAGTGCCGCCGGGAAAGAAGCAGGAGGCGCTTTCGCGGGTACTGGACATGGAGACGCCCGGACCCACGATCGTCTTTTGCCGCACGCGCAAGGATACGAATGACCTTGCGGAGGCTCTGCGGATCCGCGGCTATAGCGCCGACGCGCTGCACGGAGACATGGCCCAGCCGGAACGGGACCGGGTCATGCGCCGCTTCCGGGAGGGACAGGCCGACCTTCTTGTCGCGACGGACGTTGCGGCGCGCGGACTGGATATCGACAGCGTCACGCACGTGATCAATTTCGACATCCCGATGGACGTGGAGCAGTACATCCACCGGATCGGAAGGACCGGACGCGCTGGCCGCGAAGGCGACGCGATTACGCTCATCGAGCCGCGGGAGCGGCGGCAGATCCGCTGGATCGAACAGGCGATCGGCGTTAAGATAAAGCCGGTGCGCATCCCGACCGCGGCGGACATTGCCGCGCGCCGTAAGGAGCTGTTTACGGACGCGCTGCGCGAAGCGCTCGAGTCAGGCGAGTACGATCAGCACTTGAGCACGGTGGAAGAACTGTGCGATCAGCATGACCCGGCCGATATTGCGGCGGCCGCTATTCACCTCCTCTGGGAGAGTTGGGTAGGCACGCCGAAGGAGGCCGAGGAGGAAGTCGCGGCGTTTGGCGAGCAGCCCGAAAAGGGTATGACACGCCTCTTCATCAGCATGGGGCGCCAGGATAAGCTGCGCCCCGCGGACCTGGTGGGAGCCATTACCAACGAGGCAGGACTGTCCGGCAAAAACATCGGCGCAATCGACATTATGGACCGGTCGGCGTTTGTAGAGGTGCCCTCTGAGATGGCCGAACGGGTAATGGAGGCGTTGGGGAGGACGAAGCTGCGAGGGAGGCGCGTGAAGGTGGGGTTGGCGCTGCCGCCTGGTGCGCGGTAGCGTGTCGGTAAGGGTGTTTTCGAGAGGCGAGTTAGACCAACCCACACGGTTTCCCGCAGGTTACAAGCTCGCCAATCGTTCTGTTTTGCCTGGTCGCACGGGTAGACTCACGGAAACAATAGGCGCACAGTAATCAAATAGGTGCGTCCGAACACTTTTGGGAGGAGTGACATGAAAATCGTGAAGTTGTCCCTTGCAGTGGCCATGGTCGCGCTGTCAGCCGTCGCGGCACGCGCAGCAGAACTGCCGAAGGAGCTTGCGGCCCGTTACGACGGCCTTACCAAAGCTATCCGCACGTGCGACACGAAGAGCTTCGATGGTTTCTTCGCGAAGGACTTTGTGAACGTCGACCCGGCCGGCAAGAAGACTCCTCGTGCCGAATTCCTCAAAGGCGTCGGCGAAATGTTCCAGGGCGCCAAGTCCTGTGACACGAAGGTGACATTCAGCAAGGTAGCAAAGCAGAGCGACACTACTGCCGTGGACTTCGACTTCTCGTTCACGGTCAAGGGGAAGCTGGGCGGAGACCTCCTGGCGCACGAGGTCGGCACGGACTATTGGAAGAAAACCGGCGGGAAGTGGATGTTGGTGAAGACCGTCGATAAGACTATGGACGTCAAGCCTGTGGCGAAGGCAAAGGGGTCGGCGAAGGCCAAGAAGTAGCACCCCCTTCTACAACAGACATCGGAACTTTGAGGCCCGCGGCGCTTTGCCGCGGGCTGTTTTGTTCAGTTTTGTTCAGGGACGCTAAGACTTCGGGACGTATTTGCCTATGCCGGCGGTACTCCGGTACCGGCGGCCGGTCATCGCTACCCCTATCCCCCAAACGGCATATCCTGCGACAATGTGGACCCGTTTATCCACATTATCCAGGTAGGAACATCCAGACATACTCTTGGGATTTCAGGATAGGAACCGGCATGAATTACAAACGACTATGGATCGCGTTGATCGTGGTGATGGTCGCGTCCTTCTCCGTTCTGGGCTACTTCGGTCTGGAGATCTACCGGCAGGCGCCGCCAATTCCGGAACGAGTCGTGAGCCAGAGCGGGCAGACCCTCTACACCGCCACGGACATCCACGAGGGCCAAAACGTCTGGCAGTCGATGGGCGGGCAGGAGGTGGGGTCCATCTGGGGACACGGCGCCTATGTGGCGCCGGATTGGTCCGCCGATTGGCTGCACCGTGAGGCGACGGCGCTCCTCGACAACTGGGCGAAGCGCCGATATGGCGCTCCTTTCGCACAACTGACGGCAGAGCAGCAGGGCGGACTCCAGGCGCGATTGAAGCAGGAGCTGCGCACGAACACGTTCGATCCGGCTACAGCTACGCTGACTGTCTCCGACGACCGCGCGGCGGCGATGAAGGAAGTCGCGGCGCATTACGCGGGCGTCTTCGGGCATGATCCGGCGTTCGCGAAGCTGCGCGATGCGTATGCCGTTCCACCGGACGCCATCAAGACTTCCGATCGCATGGGCCAGATGGCCGGCTTCTTCTTCTGGACTTCCTGGGCCTGCGCCACCAACCGCCCGGGCTCGGCCATCACGTATACCAACAACTGGCCCGCCGAGCCGCTGATCGGCAACACGCCCACCAGCGCGACCGTGCTCTGGTCGGTGTTGAGCGTGGTCTTTCTCCTGGCAGGCGTGGGAGTGCTCGCCTGGTATCACGCCGTACAGAAGGGCCACGAAGAACCGGCGGAACCCGCTCCTGACCACGATCCGCTGCTGGCGTTGCGCGCGACGCCCTCCATGAAGGCGACGCTGAAGTACTTTTACACAGTAGCGGCGCTGATCCTGGCCCAGATCGGACTGGGCGCGATCACCGCGCATTACGGGGTGGAAGGACAGACCTTCTTCGGCATCCCGATCAGCAAGTATCTGCCCTATGCGGTGACTCGAACCTGGCACACGCAGATCGGCATTTTCTGGATCGCGACCGCCTGGCTGGCTACCGGCCTCTTCGTTGCGCCGGCCATCTCCGGGCACGAGCCTAAATTCCAGAAGCTGGGAGTGAACATCCTCTTCGGCGCGCTGCTGGTGATCGTGGTGGGGTCGCTGGCCGGGCAGTGGTTCGGCGTGCAGCAGCGGCTGGGGAATGTCGCGAACTTTTGGTTCGGGCACCAGGGTTATGAGTACGTCGACCTCGGCCGGTTCTGGCAAATCTTTCTCTTCGCGGGACTCTTCATCTGGCTCGGCCTGATGGTCGCCGCGATCAAGCCGGCGTTCAAGAACCCGATGGAGAATCGACACCTGCTGGCGCTCTTCGTGGTCTCCTGCGCAGCCATCGGCGCCTTCTACGGTGCAGGCCTCATGTGGGGCCGCCATACGCATCTCGCGATCGCAGAGTACTGGCGCTGGTGGGTGGTCCATCTATGGGTAGAGGGCTTCTTCGAGGTCTTCGCGACCGTGGTGATCGCGTTCCTGTTCACCCGGATGGGTCTTCTTCGGGCCAAAACCGCGGCGGCGAGCACCCTCTTCGCATCCACCATCTTCCTGGGCGGCGGCATCATAGGCACGATGCACCATCTCTATTTCAGCGGTACGCCCACCGGGGTGCTGGCCCTGGGCGCGACCTTCTCCGCGCTGGAGATCGTTCCGCTTACGCTCATCGGCTTCGAGGCGTACGAGAACCTGAAGCTCTCGAAAGCGCAGAAGTGGGTGGGCGCCTACCGCTGGCCTATCCTCTTCTTCGTGGCGGTGGCCTTCTGGAACCTGGTCGGGGCAGGCCTGTTCGGCTTCCTGATCAACCCGCCGATCGCGCTCTATTACGTGCAGGGGCTGAACACCACGCCGGTCCATGGTCATACGGCGCTCTTCGGGGTGTACGGCATGCTCGGCATCGGCCTGATGCTCTTCTGCATGAAGGGTTTCACGCTCCACCAGAGCTGGAACACGAAGCCGCTGAAGATCGCCTTCTGGTCGCTGAACGGCGGACTGGCCGCGATGGTCCTCTTAAGCCTCCTGCCGATCGGCATCATCCAGGCCATCGCCAGCATGGACCACGGCCTCTGGTATGCGCGCTCCGCGGACCTTATGCAGCTGCCCTACATGCAGAAACTGCGGTGGATGCGCATGGTTGGCGACATTCTCTTCTCCGTCGGAATTGTCAGTCTGGTCTATTTCATCTTCGGGCTGAAATTCGGCTGGTCGATCCAGCGGCAGGTGAATCCGGCAGCGGAAGAGGTCGGAAAGGGAGGGCATGTCGCGGCGGCCTGAGCACTGAGCGTGGCCGGCTGTTTCGGACAGTTTCGGGCGGACGGAGCCAGTCTCCGTCCGCCCGTTATCTTAGGTCTGGGAGTAATTCCAACCGACCGGGAGCGGACATGACAGTGAGGGATTCCACGAACCTAAATTCCCCCTGAACAACTCCAAACCAGGGGCCGGCGGGAAGTACAGGCTAACGCTTTCGAAGCATCAGTCGATACTGAAATTCCGGCCCGCCCTTGCCCTCGTTCTCTGACAACTCGACGTAATAAAGTCCGTCTGCGGGGATCTTGTAAACGATCTTGCGGTCCATCTTCTCCGATCCGGCCGAGATGGCGAGCGGAATCCGGCGCGAGTTGCGCAGCCGCAGTACGGCGTCCAGCGGCGAACCTGCGCCGCCCGCAACGGCCGATATTTCCCATGTCTCTCCTGCCTTAGCGTCGAAGCGAAACAGGTCGGGTGAGTCGCCATTGAGATTGCCGGTTACAGCCACAGAAGCGCTCGTGAGCGGCATGGCAGTGGGGAAAGTGTTACAGGGGCGCTTGGGAGTCAACTCCAGCGCTGCAGGCTCAACCACATCGATGAAAAGTTTGGGCTTCTCGGTTCCCTGGATAAGGGTGATCTCCATCGGTCCGCGCGGGCAGTCCGCAGCCGCCGAAACGTCCAGCAGGAGCTGTTTCGAGCCTTTGCCTTTGTCCCCACCCTCGGTAGCCTTTACGGCGCCCAGCTTAACCGTGAGCTTCGACTGAGCGGACTGTACGGCCGTCGGAGCGAGGTTTTCTCCAAATACCGTCACCACCGTCGCCTGCCCAGCCTTCACGACGGCGAAGGAAGTAGACTTCACTTCCGGCTTTATCTGGCTGAGTGCTTGACTTCCAAGACAGAGGAACACGGCAAACCACAGATGACGCAGATGATCGCAGATCGGCCTGTGCCACGACGATTCGCGCGAAGTGAATACATCCGTGTATTTCCGTGTCATCTGTGGTTGGAATTCGCCGTTAAGCCCAGAGTTCGTTGATTGGGTCAGTATCGGGCAGGATGTATACCGGGCGGTTCTGCGGTGTGAGAAGCGCTTTGGTGTAGTCGATTCCCAGCGCGTGGTAGATGGTCGCGGCGATTTCGGGCGGGCGAACGGGGCGGTCGAGGACATATTCGCCGCGCTCGTCGGTCTTGCCGATGACCTGCCCGCCACGCACTCCGGCTCCCGCGAAGATCATCACCCCGGCGTTGCCCCAGTGGTCCCGGCCGTTATCCTTGTTGATCTTGCTGGTACGGCCGAAGTCGCCGTACATCGCGACCAGGGTCTCATCGAGCAACCCGCGCTCTTTCATATCTTTCAATAGAACGGAAATCGACCGGTCGAGGGCCGGCAGTGCTCCGTCGCACTGCTGGAAGATGTTGGAATGCATGTCCCAGCCGCCCTGGTTCAGCAACACGAAGCGGACGCCGCCCTCGACGAGCCGGCGAGCCAGCAACGCCTGCGATCCCCACACGTCCTTGCCGTATCTCTGGCGTGTAGCGTCGCTCTCCTTGGATAGATCGAAAGCGTTCCGCGCCTCGCTGGAGAGGATCATCTGGGCGGCGCGTTGGTAGAAGGTGTCCATTGCGCCGACCTGGTCGGACGCTTCCACGCGCTTCGCCAGCGTATCGATCGCCTTGCGCATCGATTCGCGGCGATTAAGGCGCTCCTGCGGGACGTCGGCGAGCAGTGAGAGGTTGGGGACCTTCCAGTTGCCGTCGCCGGGGTTACCCGTCTTGAAGGATTCGTAGCGCTCTCCCAGCCACGCGGCCTTACCCAGCTCCCACGTGAAGGAGTGGTTTTTCGGGATGGCGACGTAGGGCGGAAGCGTGTTGAGCGGCGGCATTTCGTGCGTGACGATGGAGCCGATGCTGGGGTAATCGCCGCCCTGCATGACGCCGTAATTGCCGGTGAGCATCCACTGCGCGGCGGTCTCATGGTGGTCGCTGCCGGTCACCTGGCTGCGGCAGAGGGCGTAAAGATCGGTGATCTTCGCCATCTCCTTCATCTGGTCTGAAAAGCGGATGCCGGCCAGCTTGGTGGGGATGACGCCGTACTTGCCGCGGATCTCCTGGGGCGCGTCGGGCTTGGGGTCGAAGGAGTCGTGGTGCGTGATTCCGCCGCCGAGGTAGATGAGAAGGACGTTCTTCGCCTTCGCCTTCTTCGCAGTCTTATCGGCCGCCTGCGCGGCTTCCAGGCGGAGGAGATCGGGCAGGCTCAGCCCGAGCACCGACAGGGCGCCGACGCGCAAAAAATCGCGTCGCGTTGCGCCGCTGCAGAGGAGATGTCCGTTACCGGTGTCTAGGTCGAGCATGGTTCGTCCTTCTATTCGAACAGTTCGTCAACGGGGAAGCGCCAGCCGGGAAGGGCGGGTTCGGCTTCCGCTTCTTGCCCTCGGCGATAGATCGTCGGTACGTCGGGGCTGGTTGCGCGGTAAACGCGAACCGTGTCTGGACCTAACAAGTCCACGTCCCAAACCACCAACGTGCCCGTGGCGAAATAGTCTTCTCGCTTGGCCGCCATGGCGACTTCCGCGCCAGGACCGTAGTCGCCTTCGCTTCGAACTTCTGCCGCAAAAGCAGGCGCTCGGTCGAGGAACTTCATTCCGGTTCGCGGACCGGCGTGAAATGCCGCATCAGGGCAGAATGACTTTCGGTGGGGAAGATCTACTAAGAAGCCGACATTGTCGGGGTACGCGAACCCACTTTTTGTCAATCGTTCATATTGCCTCAGGCTCACGTAAATACCGCCGCCGCTTCGTCCAGGCCCGCCTCCCGTAGGCGACGTGAGAACAATCTCCCCATTCACTAACTCGGCCTTGCCATCCACCTTATACAGGTCTTCGATAGTTGCTTCTTGTTTCGTAATCATGGGTGCGACCTCTGCCTGATCTCTTCTCTCATTCTACGCCGAACGCCCGAATGAGTCAACGCGCACCCGCCTTCTTCAGCATCTCCACCACCTCCGGATGGTTCGCCTCTTTGGCTGCGTCGATGGCGGACTGGCCGTTAATATCCCGAATACTTGGATCAGCCTTTAGTTGCAATAGGCGGGCGACGAGCGGTTTCTTCCCCATGGATGCGGCAATGAAGAGTGGCGTCTCGCCGTGTGCGTTCGCCGCATCCACGTTCGCGCCATGGTTCAAAAGCAGGTTCACAATCTCTTCGTCGCCGGACTCGATCGCAGCATGGAGTGCCGTGCCACGTGTACCGACGATGTTCGGATCAGCCTTGTGGTCTAAGAGCAACTGTACGGCATTAATATTCCCATTGCCGGCAGCGACTTCAACCGCGGATTGGTGAAATGCCCCATGTTCCCAAGACTGAACACGTGATTAGGGTCCGCCCCGTTGTTGAGAGCGGCTTCGAGTTTGTCGACTGAAGCTCGCCTGCCGACCGATTCTTTGACCGCGACGTAAAAAGCATCGTTTACCATCTCCTTGTGTCTGGGATCGTTGCGTGCATAGAAGATAACAACGACAGCCAGAACAAAGAGGATGATAACGAACGGCAATGTGCGTTTCGAAATCATACGGGCCTCAATGGTTAAACATAAACTCCTTGCTATTCAGCAGCGCCCATAGCACGTCCTGAAACGCCTCGTCCCGCTTCGGCGCCTGCTTTGCCTGATCCAACAGTGTGGCTGCCTCTTTGGCGGTCGGACGGCGGGAGAATGCGCTCAAAAAGAGCGTCTCCAGCACGTCCGCGTCCGGCTTTTTGAGAAGCTCCGTCAGCACACACTCGGGCGATTTCAGCTTCTGCTGGATCGCGTCGCTGTTGAGGAGCGCCAGCGCCTGGGAGATGGCCGGGTTGCAGGTGCGTTCGGAGTCGCTCGGCATGACGCGCGGCGGGCGGCCGAAGGTGTCGAGCATGATGCTCGGTATCTCGGTGTCGGCCAGCTCGCATGCGCGGACGCCGGGAGGCATGCCGGGATAGCGGTCAGAAACCCCCGTCACTTGCGCTACTGCGTCGGCCAGCTCCTCCGCCGGCAGCCGTCGCGCCGGGTAGTGCGAGAAGAGCTTCGTGTCGTTCTTGTTGGTGGCGTTCGGGATCGCGCTGAGCTGGTAGGTGCGCGATTTCATGATCGTGGCGGTCAGGGACTTCAGCTCGAAGTGGTGTGCGCGCAGGTCGGCGCAGAGGGCGCGCATCAGCGGCTCGTTCGTGGCCGGGTTGGTGCTGCGGATATCGTCCACCGGCTCCACGATGCCGGACCCAAAACAGCGCGCCCAGACGCGGTTCACGATATTGCGGGCGAAGTCATCCCGATTCACGATCCAGGCCGCCGCCTTCACGCGCCGGTCTTCGTCCTTGGCAAACCCCAGATCCGAGCGGTCTAGCGGGCGCGGCGCCATCACTTCGTTCGTGCGCGGCTGGCGGACGTCGCCGTTGGCCGTGGCGGTCAGCTTGAGCGGTACCGGCCCCGGACCCTCCTTGCCACTCACCTGCTGCCAGAGCGCCGCGAAATGGTAATAGTCGTCCTGCGTGTACCGTTCGGTGGGGTGGTTGTGGCATTTCGCGCACTGAATGCGGTTGCCCAGGAAGACTTGCGCGACCATTTCGGACGTGTTCTCAGTCGCGCGAATCCAGTACCCTTCGCCGGGCTTTTGCGGCGCGCGGCTCACGTAGAACAACCCGCCCCGATGCGTATCGATGTCTCCGGAAGCGGTCAGGATATCCGTCGTGATCTGGTCCCACGGACGGTTGGCGTTGAACTGCTCCATCAGCCACTGCTGGAGCACCATCGCGTTCTTGCGCTGCATATACTCACGGCGCAGCGTGAAGAGGTCGCCCAGCTTCAGCGCCCAGACCATGCCGTATTCGGGCCGTTCCAGGAGCGCGTCCACCAGCTTGTCCCGCTTCTTCGTGTCGCGGTCATCCAGGAAGGAGCGCGCCTCGTCCGCCGTGGGCAGCGTACCGATCGCATCAATATAGGCCCTGCGCAGGAACTCCTCATCGGTGGAGAGGCCGGACGGCTCGACGTGAAGCGCCTTGAGCTTGGCGTTCACGAGGTCGTCGACATAGTTGTTGCGGGAGGTAAACGCCGCCGGATTCACCTTGCGGTCGAAGGGCGCCGTGAAGCGGACCGCGGTCAGCTTATCCATATACCGCGCCACCACCGCCGTCTCCCCGGCCCGCTGCTGGGTGACCAATCCGGTCTCATCCACCGTCGCGATCGCCAGGTCGTTCGAATTGAAGATCGCGCGGTGCGTCACATCCTCAGAGTGGCCGTCGGAGAAGGTAGCCTTGACCGTCAGCTTCTGTTTCTGGCCGGGGCGCATCTGCCGGTCGCCGGGAAGGACTTCCAGTCGAGTCAGAGCAGGCTCCCTGCCCGTCGGCCCAAGAGCGCCCTGACGCAGCCATCCCACCAGCACGGCATACTCGCGTGAATCGCGCGCCAACCGCTTGCCGCCGCGATGAGCCACCTCTAACAGTGGTTTGCGCAGAAACAGGCTGCGCTCCGGCTCGGTCCGCGCGATCCGGCGACCTCCCAGGTGACGCGTGATCGAGAAGTAGTCGATCTCCGGCGCATATCCGCGCAGGCTCAACCGGAGGCCACCCTTGCCCTGCGCCGCCCCGTGGCACGCTCCGGCATTGCAGCCGAGCCTTGAGAGCGTGGGAACGACATCATTCACGAAAGAGATCGCGAGCGGAGGTGCAGCCGGGTGAGAGGCTGCCCTGGATGTCTGCGCGCCACACGTGCCGACAGTGGATACAAGGACACCTGAAGTGAAAAGGAACCGAAGGAAGAAAGAAGATCGCATGTCTGGATTAGAGCTTTGTTGAGCGCGCAAGTTACGCCTGTTATCGGTGGAATCCGGTTCCGGACTATTCGACCAAAGGCCTCCATGCTCCTTGTAACCGTGCGCTGCATCAATGATTTCGCAACAACCGGGTGGACGGCGTGCAGGGGAACATTGGACTGACCGGTTTCGTTGTGACAGATGGGAAGGAGACGATACGATGAAGGAGACCACGCTCGCACTCCCGCAGCTTGGCATGATCGCAATCACGCGCGGAATGCTCGGAGCCGGCATCGGCCTGCTGCTGGGCGATAGGATATCCCCGCCTGTCCGGAAGGCGGCGGGACTCACACTGCTGGCCGTCGGAATCATCACAACCGTCCCGCTGGCGTTACAGGTGCTCAGTGGACAGAAGCAGGAAGCAAAAGGTACAAGGACAGGCCCTGTACTTGCTGATACCTGGGAACAGCGGGAAGCCATCCGAGCGGGTATGGACTATTAAATCATTCATCGGATGGGAAGGAGTGGAGCAGGACGTCCGGATCGTGCGCGGCGGAATGCGCGGGATGAAGCAGCGTGTCGGAATCGGGCACTTCGGACGCTCTTAACAGCCGCGACCGCGCCCCGTCGCTCACAAACATTGAGTCGGCGATCGCCTTCTGGATGTACGGCACGCCAGCGCTAGCGTTCGCCACGCCCTTCGGTGATTCCAGCACGTTGTACGGAATCTCAAGTCGCATTTGAATGCTCTCGGACGTACTGAGCGCTTGCCTCACCCGCTCGGCAAGATTGCCGGGTGCACGAACGAGTGTGAGCTTTCCGCGAACCGTCTCCCCGTCCTTCCCTGCCGTCAACGTCGCCGCCTGTATCCATTCGGCCAACTGCGGCCGGGACCGGTATTGCCTCGTAATGGACCCGCCCGAGTCCCACCGTAATGTGCCGACAGCCTCGAAACCGCATTTGCTCATGGCGGCCAGCAGCGCCTTTATCCCTCGGTGCATCTGGATTTGAACGACGGTTGTGGCACTCATCAGTCCGCCCCGGTTCGTTCCCGTCGCCGTTACCCTGCACCCCGCCCCCGGCTGCCCGATGCCCTCTTCGTTTTCCGAAATAAGAGCGTCATGTGGAATCTGAAAGAAAAATGGGATAGATAGGACCTCCGCAGCCGCAATTACCAATTCTTCCTCCAGCAAGACGGAAATCAGGTGGTTCGACGGTATCGAGGCCCACTCGTCCGCGCTGTTCAGGGGGTTTGGGGTAAACGGGGTGGCGGTCAGCATCAGTTCATATAGCGTCTCCGTCACGGAGCTGCCCCGCACCATCACCGTGCCGCTGACCGTGTCGCCGCGCGCATAGGAACCGCGATCCGGCAGAACGTTGAGGCGAATCCGGTCCGGGAGCTTCGGCGTGCCGCCGAGCGCAAGGTCCAGCGCCTCAGCTACGCGTCGGTACGCGCGCCTCAACATGTCTAGCCAACCCGGCCGTTCTTCCTCCATGCAGGGATTTCAGACATGGAGCCGCGAATTACCTGCTGGCTTGAGTTACGCTAACGACCATGCCGGTTACGAAAGCACAGCGCGTGCCTCCGTGCCGCGCCGTGCACCGTAGAATTCCTGGATCGTTGTGCGGTTCCGATCGTCCTCGTCGCGGCATGAGGCCCGCGCCCTACAATGAACCATAGTTTGTGAGTGTACGATGAAACGTGTCGCACTGTTATTCATAGCGGCCTGCGGCTTCTTGCTCGGATACGTTTTCGACGGAGGAATCGCGTTGTGGGACGCTCCCCGACCGGTCGTGTATGGGCCGATACTTTCCGGCCTCCTGGTCGCTTTCGTTTGCAGGATATTCGCCGCCGCCCTGATCAAGGACCGACCGATGGAACCGCTCTCCAGCCAACGTAAGCTGGGGCCGGAGATCGAAGCGGACCCGGTCGAAATCCATTACATCCCGTGCCCGCATTGCGGCAAGCAGATAGCCGACAAAGCCATTACTTGCGGCCACTGTTGGCAGAAGATCGTGCCGGCCGGGGCGAGGCTGCTGCGGGCGTCTGTAGCGCCGCCGGATGAGGGACAACTGCTGCGCCCTGCAACTTCCGTTGACACCAACGATATGTTACTTTTACGATTGGAGGAGGAGCGGTAACGGATGAGACGGCGAAGAGCGTAACAGGTGTGGAGGGTACGGTTTGAAACGCTCTTCCCATCGTCTCCTTTACATACTGGCCATAGCCCTTGTCGCGTTGCCGCCGCATGGCGGACGGTATGACGTGGAGCCGCTTAGATATGGATGGGCAGATTTCCGGCGGTGGGACCTCATGTGGGACTTCTGGCTGAATGTGCCGGCCCTTGTTGCCGAAATAGGCATAGTCTGTCTATTCTTAATAGCAATCTGTGCGATTCAATATCATTCCAAATCAGACCGACCACGCGGACGGTGGCTGAACCCACTTCTTTCAGGACTCTTGGCGGCAATTGCCTTCTTGACAGTCATGCCTTTCCAAAAGGTGGATGGATGGAGGCAACCGGTCACAGGCCCGAAATCAATTCTCGTCTACCGACCCTTCTTCGATCCTCCGCTCCACAAGTTGTGCCCGGATTGCGGCTCCTTTGATGCGGTATACCCGCTCCTTGGCAGTGAGCTGATATCCACGGCGGCGTTGACGTGCCTTGCCATCGTGATTGCGACGAAGTGGCCGAATAAGCAACGTCAATCTGCGTGCTCAGCCGGGTGAAGCAGATTCGCTTCGTCCACAACCACCGACGGCGCCGGCCGAAGCAACGAAGAAGGGGTTACCTCCGAAGCGCGCAACAGCGTGTTTCGTTCGCCCTCCCCGATCAGCATGGATTCCGCCAGCGCCCTCTGTATCAGAGCCTCGGCGGCATCACTGTTGGGTTTGCCGTCCAACGAAATCAATGTGGAACACGGTACGTCGATTTCGATACGCACTTTTTCGGGGCTGCTGAAGATACCCCGCAACCTCTCAGACATACCGGTCGCGCTTCGCCAGAGCGCCAACCTGCCGCGCACTGCATCACAGCCTAGATCGATCTGTAATTGTGCGCCGCCAACATATTCCGCCAGATTGGGAGGCGCCTTGTAGCTGCGAGAAACCGCACCGCTGCTGTCTTCATCGAGACGCCCAAAAGGTCCGAATCCGGCTTTCTCCATTCCGCTCATCAAGACCCTCGCAGCAGGATGCAACAACACCTGCACCCTGTTCTTGGCCTCGACAAGCGTGCCTGACGTCACTGCCGAAGCCAGCATCCGGCAGTCCCAGGTTACGTGCAGATCAGCCGGCAATGGGACGAGAAAGGGAATTCCCGCTTCTCTCTGGGCGCCAGGGTGAAGGCTTCCGCGAGCGTTACGGAATGGCGTTGCTTGAGTTCATTGGTTTCCGACCTGGGATCGACCTCGAAAATCGTGAGTGATAAGTGCCGCAGGGAATGCTCCTTTTCGCGGCCCCAGAATATTACCTTTCCGGTAACGGCCTCGCCTCGCGCCACACCAGACTTGTCCAGCCATAACGACATCGTTGGTGGATCGAGCGGCCGAGGCCCGAAACCCATCGCACGGATGAATCTGCGTACAAAACGACCGAGCCTGTACGCTGTGGAAAGGGTCGAAAATGGGTAGACAGGTGGCATCCGACGAAGCCCTTTGGACTACCAGAGGTATCCTTCCTGCTCCAATGCCTTCTCAGCCAACCGCCTCCGCAGCACGATCATATCCGCCGGCCGATAGCTCGTGAAGAGCGCATTCAGCGTCTCCGCCACCTCGTTGTGGTCGTCACCCGGCAGGTGTGCAAGCACCAGATCCGTGCCGCGCTGTGCATCGTGCATCGCCGACTCCGTGTAAAACCGCGCCGCATCTTCCGCCAGGGAAGCGCCGACGGAGCGGGCGCCCTCCAGCTTACCGACGCGGACCCACATACTCTCCGCCACAAACGCTGCGGCGACCATGTCGGCAATGGCCGCACAGGTTTCCTGCTCTTCCAATAGATTTCCGTCGAACGCCTGCTGCGCCTCTCCCAGCAATATCAACGCCGCTGTCTTCAGCCTCGCGGCCAGCTCCGGGCCGTCCGGTACTGCGCGCACGTCCGCCGCGTTCAGCCTGCGCGCCTCCTCCATGGCCTGCGACAGGTCGAGCCGGCCCATTTTCGCGCGGCGGAGCAGCGTGCTGACGATGTTGATCCGGACGATCTCGTTCGCGCCCTCGCCGATCCGCAGGAGCCGCTGATCCCGCCAGGCGCGCGCCATCGGGAACTCCTCGGTATAGCCGTAACCGCCGTGGATCTGGATGCCCTCGTCCGTCGCCCAGCTGTACAGCTCCGAGCCGATCACCTTCACAATGCCGCACTCGATGGCGTACTCTTCCGCGGCACGGTGATAGCGGGCGGGAGCATCCGCGGCTGTCGGGTCGATCCCTTCGAAGAGGCCGTCCATCAGCCCTGCCAGACGGTAGATCGCGCTCTCCAGCCCGAAGAGCCGCGCACACATCTCCCCCAGCTTGGCCTGGATAAGTGGGAACGAAGCGAGTGTCCGCCCAAATTGCTTCCGCTGCTTTGCATAGGTAGCACAGGCAGCCAGCGTTTCTTTGATGCCGCCCACCGCGCCGGCCTCCAGCTTGAACCGGCCCATGTTGAGCGCGCAGAAGGCGGCGTAATGCCCTTTGCCGACCTCCCCGATCAGGTTCTCCGCCGGCACATGTACGTCTTCCAGGATCACGCGCCGCGTGGACGTGCCCTTCATACCGAGCTTGTGCTCTTCCTTGCCGAAGGAGACGCCCGGCGTGTCCCGCTCGACCAGGAAGGCGCTGAACCGCTCGCCGTCCACCTTCGCGAAGACCGTGAAGAGAGAGGCAAAGGCCGTGTTCGTGATCCAGGCCTTCGTGCCGTTCAGAATCCATTCGGTACCGTCGTCGGAGAGGACCGCGCGGGTCTGCGCGCCCAGCGCATCCGAGCCGGAACCCGCCTCGCTCAGCGCGAAGCAACCGATCCACTCTCCGCTGGCCAGCTTCGGCAGGTACTTGCTCTTCTGGTCGTGATTGCCGAAGAACATCAGCGGCAGGGTGGCAATGACCGTGTGGGCTTCGTGGGTGAGGGCGAAGGACTGCTGCCAGTTGATCTTCTCGACCAGCAGCGCGCTCGTGCGTACGTCCAGGCCGAGGCCGCCATAGACCTCCGGCACGTCCGCGCCGAGGAGACCCAGCTCGCCCGCCTTCTGCATGAGGCGATGCATCAGCTCCAGGTCGTGATTTTCGAGGCGCTCGGTGTGGGGAAGGACCTCTTTTTTGAGGAATTCGTCCGCGGTCTGGGCCATCAGGCGGGCCTCCGCGCCGAACTCTTCCGGGGTGAAAACCTGGTCCGGGTGGGGACCTTCCAGCAAAAAGACGCCTCCGGGCGTCACATTTGATTCAGCCATTGAATCCTCTCGCGTCGTTGCGAATTGTTGATGCGATTTACTTGTTTGCGGCAATGCCAAACGCTTCCGGCCTCCGTGTTATTCGCTGAAATCCTGCATCCTGCAGCCTGCGGACCGCGCCCTTCGCGACCACCCTGCCGGTCGTACTCTCCAGGTCGCCAATGTAGTGGAAGAGTCGGCCTCCCCGCTTCAGGATACGAAACAAATGGCTGTAGAACTCCCCGGAATAGAGTTCGCCGGCCAGCTTGAAGGTCGGCGGATCGTGGAAGATGCGGCTGAAAGACTCGTCCGCAAACGTCTTCACCACGTCCGCGCCGTTGCCGATCATCTGCTCTATTTTCGGGTTGTCGAAAAGCTCTTTGGACCAGGGATTGCGACGGCAGACCTCCAGCACGGTCGGGTCCAGCTCCACCGTGGTGACGTGGCTCGCCGCCCGCGACGCCGCGATGGCGGTATACCCCAGCCCCGTGCAGATGTCCAGCACATTCGGGAAAG
>JADMIO011070351.1_pt1 | contig 17573 bp, 14 predicted proteins | sample 8958161 | NCBI WGS metagenome assembly JADMIO01 (sample SAMN16585339, study PRJNA669376) | soil metagenome | isolation source: Crop rotation soil | place: USA: Cullars Rotation, Alabama | collected 2011
AGGAAGGTTAACTCCCTTTTTCGATTTTAACGGACCACCTTGGATTACGCGGCATTTTACTTCAGTTGTACCGTTTGTTTCCAAAGCTTCGAACATTAGTTTACCGTCGTCCAACAAGATTTTTTCGCCCGGTTTAACATCACTTGGAAATTCTTTGTAATTCATGTACACGCGATCTATCGTTCCCGGAACATCTTCGGCAGTTTGAAAAGTGATGATATCTCCCGGACTCACAACAACGTCTTCCTTCATCACACCGACACGCAATTTAGGACCTTGTAAATCGGCTAGAATTGCGGTAGTATATCCAAACTCTTCGTTTAAACTTCTAATAATAGCAATGCGTTCTTTTACATCATCATAATCAGCATGAGAAAAATTGATACGAAACACATTCACTCCGGCATCAATCATATCTTTCATTACTTCTCTTGTGCTGCAGGCGGGGCCTAGCGTAGCCACAATTTTAGTCTTTTTTCTAGTCAGCATTTTTATTTAAAAAATTAGATTATTCTTTGATTTTATTTTTTCCAAATCGATAAAGTACGCTGTCGAAATTTTATCTATCGATTTGACCTGTGTTAGGATCTCTGTCGGAATAACGGTCTCTTTTGAATTGTCAATCTTCAAGAAGAAGTTCACTTTTTTGTATTCCGGAAGCAGAAAATCCTTGGTTGTAAAAGAGTTTTTTATCTCGGTAAACAATCCCTGATTGGCGTTGTTTGCCTTTAATGTAATCTCATTTTCATTTTCGATTAAATTCCATACAACATCGTGCTGCACATCTTCATATAGGAATCTCGAAAAGAAGGTCGTTCCTTCTTTATTCTTTATTTTGATCTCGTCGGTATTCTTACTCAAATTGAGTTGTAACTTCTGATTTAAGAAGTAGGCCAATCGGTAATCTTCCAAAGAGGTATGAATGGCTAACAGCTGAAAATCAATTTCTTCGAATTCATCCAAATACAATTTAAGTGTTGCCATTTCACTTCAAAATAAGTTGTAAATATAAGGGTTCTACAGGTAAGAAAAGCAAATAAATTGTCAGATTAACGTAATTTTTACTACGAAATCGTTGTAGTTTTTGACCGACTTACTTCTTTTTATTGATTTTTTCCTGAAATAAAAAATAGGCTCTTTTGGAAGCGATTTCTTCGGCTTTCTTTTTGGATGTCGCCCGGGCTTTGGCCACCACTTTTTCGTCGATAGTCAGTTTTACGCCAAAAAACTTCTGACCGTCATTGCCGTTATCATCGTAGATTTCGTAATGAAAGTTCTTTTTTTCTTTCTGACACCATTCGATAAGCAAGCTTTTGTAGCTTATGACTTTGCCTTCGAGACGCTCAATGTTCACATAGGGTTTGATGACTCTTCTTTGAATGAAATCCTCGCAGCCTTTGTAGCCTTTATCCAAAAAAATGGCGCCCACTAAGGCTTCAAAAATATTTCCGTGAATGTTTTCGCCAAAGTGTGCCGAAGGAACTTTGCTATCCACCAATTCAATGAGGTTCAAGTCTTTTCCGAGTTCGTTCAAGTGCTCGCGACTGACGATTTTAGAACGCATTTTTGTCAGATAGCCTTCATCACCAAGCGGCGCTTCTTTATATAAATAGGCTGCAATAACAGAGCTCAGCATCGAATCGCCAAGAAATTCCAAGCGTTCGTAATTCAGCGGATTTCCGTGGCTGTCTGTTTTGTTGGATGAACGATGTGTAAAGGCTTTTTCGTAATATCGAATAGTGATTGGTTTGAATCCGATAATTTTTTCAACACTAACAAAAAAATTCCCGCCTTCTGTGGAACGGGAATTTTTTGAAAATATTTTTTTGAGTATTCGCATGAAAACTTAAGATTCTAATTTTTTAAACAATACACAGGCATTGTGGCCACCAAATCCGAAGGTATTACTCATCGCTACTTTGATGTCTCTTTTTTGTGCTTTGTTCAATGTTAAGTTCAACGAAGGGTCGATCGTTTCATCTACCACGGTGTGATTAATTGTCGGAGGAACGATTCCGTGTTTCATAGCCAAAATCGAAGCAATTGCTTCAATGGCTCCGGCAGCTCCCAATAAATGACCTGTCATCGACTTGGTCGAATTGATATTGATGTTTTTAGCGTGATCTCCAAAAACATGGCTTATCGCTTTCAATTCGGCTACGTCTCCAAGTGGTGTAGAAGTTCCGTGCGTATTGATATGATCAACTTGGTCAGGAGTCATTCCGGCATCGCGCAAGGTGTTTTCCATAACGGCGATTACACCAATTCCGTCCGGATGTGGAGCGGTTAAATGGTACGCGTCGGAAGACATTCCGCCGCCACCAACTTCACAATATATTTTCGCGCCACGTGCTTTGGCGTGTTCGTATTCTTCTAAAACTAAAGCTCCGGCACCTTCTCCTAATACAAATCCATCACGGGTTGCATCGAAAGGCCTTGAAGCCGTTTCCGGACTTTCATTTCGTGTTGATAAAGCTTGCATCGAGTTGAATCCACCCATACCAGCTATAGTTACGGCGGCTTCTGAACCTCCCGAGATGATTACGTCACACATTCCCAATAGAATGTAATTGAACGCATCAATCAAAGCGTTGGCGGAAGAAGCACAAGCAGAAACGGTAGTGTAATTCGGACCCATAAATCCATTTCGCATGGAAATGTGAGCAGGGGCAATGTCGGCAATCATTTTCGGAATAAAGAACGGATTGAAACGTGGCGTTCCATCGCCTTGAGCGTAACTGATTACTTCTTCCTGAAAAGTTTCCAAACCTCCAATTCCGGCTCCCCAGATAACACCAACTCGTTGTTTGTTGACATTGTCGGCAGTGATTCCGGCATCTTGAATTGCTTCTTCACTGGCAGCTACAGCATATTGAGCGAATTTGTCCATTCTTCGGGACTCCTTGCGATCCATGTAGTTTTCAATATTGAAATTCTTAACCTCGCAAGCAAATTTTGTTTTGTGCTTTTCGGTATCGTAGTAGGTAATTGGTGCGGCACCGCTTTTCCCACTAACCAAAGCCTCCCAATATTCCTGAATTGAATTTCCGATGGGAGTGATGGCTCCAAGCCCAGTAACAACAACACGCTTTAATTGCATATATTTTATTTTTATCTATTCTTTAAACAAATAATACCCATGTTTTCTTTATGTTGTAATGCTTAAAGAGACAAGGGTATTTCAATATAGTGTGATTGAAATTTCAATCAAAAATAGTCTAATTTTTTTAAATAATAAAAACCCGAACATGTTAATTATGTACGGGTTTTTGTTTTATTATTTTTTCGCTTCTTCGATATAAGAAATAGCTTGACCTACTGTAGCAATATTTTCAGCTTGATCGTCTGGAATTTGAATGTCAAATTCTTTTTCGAACTCCATAATAAGCTCAACAGTGTCTAATGAATCTGCTCCTAAATCGTTAGTGAAGCTTGCTTCTGTTACAACTTCATTCTCGTCAACGCCTAATTTGTCTACGATAATCGCTTTAACTCTTGATGCAATGTCTGACATAATCTTTAATTTTAAAATTTAAATTGTTGGCAAAAATAAAAAACTTTATTTTAAATCTGCGTTTTAGTTAATAAATGTACCACGAAAATAAAAAATTTATTTAACAAAGTCCCCATTTATATTATTTATTATTCTTTTTTTTGCGTAATGATAATCAATGCCCAAATGAAAAAAATTGTGCTTTTTGCTTCCGGTTCGGGGTCGAACGCCGAGAAGATTATATTACACTTCGATAAAAATAAGAACGTAAAAGTAATCGCGGCATGCACTAACAATCCGAATGCCAAAGTGATAGAAAAAGCGAAAAAATACGACGTCCCGGTTATTGTTTTTTCAAAGCGCGATTTAGAAAATGGTGCTGTTGCAGAGAAACTAAATCAATTGCAACCCGATTTGATCGTACTAGCCGGATTTTTACTTAAACTTCCGGAAGATTTTGTAAAGGCATTCCCAGATAAAATCATCAATATTCATCCGGCACTTTTACCCAACTATGGCGGAAAAGGAATGTACGGAATGTACGTGCATCAAGCAGTGTTGAACAATAAAGATAAGAAAACCGGAATTACAATCCATTACGTGAACGAGCATTATGACGAAGGCGGCATCATCTTTCAAAAGGAAATCAGCATTGAAGATTGTACTTCTCCCGAAGAAATCGCTAAAAAAGTGCAACAACTCGAACACGAATATTTTCCTCAAATCATAGAAAAACTGCTAACTAACTAATTATGTCACATCAAGTCCACATCTATACTGATGGCGCTGCCAAGGGAAATCCCGGAAATGGTGGTTATGGTGTAGTAATGGAAATGGTTGGTACTAATTATAGAAAGGAATTTTACGAAGGTTTTCGCCTGACGACCAACAACCGAATGGAATTGCTCGCCGTAATTGTAGGTTTGGAAAAACTCAAAAATCCAAATATGAAAGTATTGGTGGTTTCCGATTCGAAATATGTGGTCGATGCAGTCGAGAAAAAATGGGTTTTTGGCTGGGAAAAGAAGAATTTTGCAGGCAAGAAAAATCCGGATTTATGGATGCGTTTCCTAAAAATTTACCGCAAACATCAAGTCGATTTCAAATGGATCAAAGGGCACAACAATCATCCGCAAAATGAGCGTTGCGACGAATTGGCCGTAATGGCTTCACTTCAGGAAAAATTGTCGGTTGATGCGTTTTATGAAAGGGAAGAAGGAAAGCTCTTATAGCAATCCGAAATCCATTTTGCAACTTCCAAACTTATAAACTATCTTTGCAGCTTCTAATTTGAAATCATACCAATGAACAAGCTTTTAATAGTAGGAACGGTTGCTTTTGACGCTATCGAAACGCCCTTCGGAAAAACAGATAAAATATTAGGTGGCGCCGCTACTTTTATCGGATTGTCTGCTTCGTATTTTAATGTGAAATCGGCAATTGTTTCGGTGGTTGGAGAAGATTTTCCTCAGGAATATTTGGACTTACTGACTGCAAGAAATATCGATATCTCCGGAATCGAAATTGTAAAAGGAGGAAAAACTTTCTTTTGGAGTGGAAAATACCACAACGATTTGAACTCGCGCGATACATTGGTTACTGAATTAAATGTTTTGGCTGATTTCAATCCGGTTGTTCCTCAAAACTTTAAAGATGCTGAGGTTGTGATGTTAGGTAACTTACACCCGATTGTTCAAACCGGAGTGTTGAACCAAATGGCACAAAAACCAAAATTGGTTGTTCTCGATACGATGAACTTTTGGATGGATTGTGCGTTACCGGAATTATTGGATGTAATTAAACGTGTGGACGTTATTACCATTAATGATGAAGAAGCTCGCCAGTTGTCGGGAGAATACTCGTTGGTAAAAGCAGCTGCAAAAATCCACACAATGGGACCTAAATACGTAGTCATCAAAAAAGGAGAACACGGCGCTTTGTTATTCCACGGAAAAGAAATTTTCTACGCACCGGCTTTACCATTGGAAGAAGTATTTGATCCGACAGGAGCGGGAGATACATTTGCAGGTGGTTTCTCAGGATATATCGCGCAAAGTGAAAATGTTTCTTTCGACAATATGAAAAACGCGATTATTCACGGATCGAATTTGGCTTCGTTTTGTGTAGAGCAATTCGGAACCGAAAGAATGATTGGCCTGAAACAGGTTGAAGTTCAAGAGCGATTGAAACAATTCAAAGCCTTAACACATTTTGACATAGAATTATCATAAATTTATGCCTCGTTTCGACGGGGCATTTTTATTTTTGAAACCCGAGGCATTTGATATTTAGAAAATTAATTAATCGGAGCGTAGCGGAATAAAACACACACAACACACTAAAATACAACACAATGAGCGACGCAATACAACACGAATGTGGCATTGCACTTTTACGATTAAAGAAACCGTTGGAGTTCTACAAAGAGAAATACGGTACTGCTTTTTATGGGATACAGAAAATGTATCTTCTTATGGAAAAGCAGCACAACCGTGGTCAGGACGGTGCCGGATTTGCTTCCATTAAAATGGATATTGAGCCAGGCGAAAGATACATCAGCCGAATTCGTTCCAATGAAGCACAACCCATACAAGATATTTTTGCGCAAATCAACGGTAGGATTAACGAAGAGTTGATAGCACATCCGGAATACCAAGATAATGTTGCACTTCAGAAAAGTAATATCCCATACATAGGTGAATTGTTCTTAGGACACGTCCGCTACGGAACGTTTGGTAAAAACAGCATCGAAAGCGTGCATCCTTTTCTGCGTCAGAATAACTGGATGCATCGAAACCTGATCATTGCCGGAAATTTCAACATGACCAACGTAAAAGAACTCTTTAATAGTTTGGTCGAATTGGGACAACATCCAAAAGAATTGGCCGATACTGTTACCGTAATGGAAAAGATCGGACATTTTCTCGACGAAGACGTAACCGATTTGTATCAGGAATGCAAAAACAACGGGTTGTCGAAAAGAGAAGCTTCACCCGTTATAGCTGAAAAATTAGATTTGGCAAGAATCCTAAAACGAGCATCACGGGGTTGGGATGGCGGTTATGCAATGGCCGGATTATTAGGTCACGGAGATGCATTTGTTTTCCGCGATCCTGCCGGGATCCGCCCAGCGTATTTTTATGAAGATGACGAGGTAGTGGTTGTAGCATCCGAAAGACCGGTAATTCAAACGGTATTTAATGTGCCTTTTGAAAAAGTAACCGAGTTGAATCCCGGGAACGCTTTAATCATCAAAAAAAGCGGAAAAGTTTCAGTTGAGGAAATCATAACGCCATTAGAAAAGAAAGCCTGTTCATTCGAACGCATCTATTTTTCAAGAGGAAGCGATGCCGAAATTTATCAAGAGCGTAAAGAATTAGGAAAGCTGATCCTGCCCGCAGTTTTGGAAGCCATTGAAAACGATACCGACAATACAGTATTTTCGTTTATTCCGAATACTGCCGAGACTTCCTTTTACGGAATGGTCGAAGCGGCCAACGATTTCCTGAATCAACGCAAAAATGATTTTATCTTAAATAACCGAAAGACTTTAACCAAGGAAAAATTGGAGGAAATACTTTCGGTTAAAATCCGTACCGAAAAAATCGCCATTAAAGATGTTAAACTCAGAACTTTCATTACTGAAGACAGCAGCCGCGATGATTTGGTAGCTCACGTATATGACGTCACCTATGGCGTAATCAAACCAACAGACAATTTGGTAATTATCGACGACAGTATCGTGAGGGGAACTACCTTAAAAAAGAGCATCCTCAAAATGATGGATCGCCTGAATCCGAAGCGGATTGTTGTGGTTTCTTCTGCGCCTCAAATTCGATATCCGGATTGTTACGGAATCGACATGGCGCGTCTGGAAGGATTGATTGCTTTTCAGGCAACTTTGGAACTTTTAAAGGAACGAAATCTTTACCACATTGTCGATGAAGTGTATGCAAAATGCAAAGCACAGGAAAATCTAAAAGACGCTGAAGTGGTTAACTACGTTACTGAAATATATTCGCCATTTAGCGATATGGAAATATCAAACAAAATTGCCGAACTGTTGGTTACTTCCGATATTCATGCTGAAGTAAAAATCATTTTTCAATCGGTAGCAGATTTGCACACTGCCTGCCCGAAAAACCTCGGAGATTGGTATTTTACCGGAGATTATCCGACGCCAGGAGGTAACCGTGTGGTTAACAGGGCATTCATGAACTTTTATGAAGGAAAAGATGCTCGCGCATACTAAATTTTAACATAAAAAAGGACGAATTTTAACAAAAAGATGTAGTTTATCGACTTTTTATGCGATTCATCCATAATATAATTCTGTTAAAATAGAATGTATTTATATTTGGCTTACCATAGCATTAGTAGGTTAAGTTTATGGTAGATTTGGGGCAAAAAAGGTGAAAGAAATTTCACCTTTTTTATTTTCGTTTCTACTGAAAAAACGTACAAAATGGCAAAACTCACTCTTATTTGCCTATCATTCCAATATATTTTAACATAATAAGCATTTACAAATCATTATAGTAATTACTTTTGACACGTCATAAGTTTAGTAGGTTAAGTTTATGATAGATTTGGGGCAAAAAGGCGTTCACTCTCCGTGGACGTCTTTTTAATTTTCTACCCTCATCAAATAAAAAAATCCCCAACACATAGTGCTGGAGATTTTTTAAAAGTTTGTAGCTATTTTTTATTTTGCAGCAGCGTACAGACGAGCCACTTCATCCCAGTTAATCACATTAAAGAAAGCTTCAATATAATCAGGACGACGGTTTTGATAATTCAAATAATACGCGTGCTCCCAAACATCCATGCAAAGGATTGGAGTGCCACCACATCCCACGCCAGGCATTAAGGTATTGTCTTGATTTGGTGTTCCGCAAACTTCCAATTTTCCGCCTTTTACACAAAGCCACGCCCAACCCGATCCGAATTGTGTAGCCCCTGCTTTAGAGAAAGCCGCTTTGAAATCGTCAAACGAACCCAAATCATTTTCAATCGCCGCCAATAAATCGCCGGTTGGTTTCCCGCCACCGTTTGGCGACATGATAGTCCAAAACAAATTGTGATTGTAAAAACCGCCACCGTTATTGCGGATGGCCGCTTTAGACATATCGAGGTTTTTTAGGATTTCTTCGATTGTTTTTCCTTCCAAATCAGTTCCTGCAATCGCAGCGTTCAAATTTGTTGTGTAAGCATTGTGATGTTTCGAATGGTGAATCTCCATTGTTCTTGCATCAATATGTGGTTCTAATGCATCGTAAGCATAAGGTAATTTCGGTAATTCAAAAGCCATGATATTTTATTTTTAAAGTTGTATAATTAAGTAAACCCAAAGTTATAAATTTAACTTCAGAAAAAGGAACAGAATTATACTATATATTTATTAAATTATTATTTGAAGCTATTCCTGCTTTGCATTACAAGCTTGTTTGAAAAAAACGTTTTTCTAAGTTATAAAAATAGCTTCCGTTGGTCGCTTTTTTACAACAAGAAAAAGAGTTTTTTTCTTCACAAGGCTTTGAATTGCAATCAGGGCTAAAACAACCGCGTTACAAATGAAAATCAATTTACAACCGACACATCTTCAAAACCAACGTATTAAATTAATTCCACTTCAGGAAACGGATTTCGAAGAATTGTATACGGTTGCTTCCGATCCGTTGATTTGGGAACAGCATCCTAACAAACTCCGTTATCAAAGAGATGTCTTTCAAAATTACTTTCAGGGAGCTATCGAATCAAAAGGCGCTTTTTTAATTCGTGAATCTACTACTAACGAGCCCATTGGCAGCACGCGATTTTATGATTTTGATGAAGCCGATAGTTCAATCCTTATCGGATATACATTTATAGGAAGGAAATTCTGGGGAAATGGCTATAACGACGCCTTAAAAAAACTCATGCTCGATTATGCTTTTGAATATGTAGACAAAGTGTATTTCCACATCGGAGCTTTCAATTACCGTTCGCAAAAGGCTATCGAGAAAATCGGCGCCGTTAAAATTGATGAATTTGAAGTAGAATATTACGGCGAAGATTCGAAATTGAATTATATTTATCAGATTAATAAACCGCAGTCTTTATGAAATTCAAAATTCTTATTGTATTCTTTTTGGTTTTTAAAAGTCTCTACGCGCAAGAGTTTACTTACAAAATCAGCAAACCGTATTGTGTATTGAATTTCATGCAAACGGCGACTGGTCGACCGGGAACTTCTTCTTCCTTAAAGAAATTCATCGATGAGAAAACAGCAAATGATCCGGAGTTCAAAAAACTCTGTGACGAATTTGCACCCATTAACCTGCATTATTACATCGACCGGAATGAATTTCCGGAGAGCCGAAATCAAAACCGGTCTATGTATAATTTAGTCGCCATGAATGCTGTCAATGCAGAAAACCTGGAGGATTTCAAAATCAAATGTATCGGATTATTGCCCTTGAGTGTCAATCAGCAGTTATTCGATGTCCTAACAAAAGCCGAAAAAATCTACGATACGATAATTTGGAATAATTACGCACAAAAATCCAAAAAGCAATTGAAGGAACTTTCCAAATTTGGGCCATTCAATTCAGACACCTTTGCCACGTTTGCTAAATTTTACCAATCTGCATTCACCAAAGATATTCCGTTTCAAGTGGCGATTTATCCCATTCCTGGAAAAAGGGGAAATACCACCGCAACGCCACACGTGAACAGTTTGTGTGTTGGTGTTTTAACCGAAGAAATCGATTATGCGTCCAGAAATGGTGTGATTTTACACGAAATGTGCCATGTGCTTTTTAACGAACAATCGGCAGAAACCCAAAACAAAATCGACGCTCTTTTCAATCAAAATTCATCACCGTATGCCAAGATTGCCTATTCCTTTATTGATGAGGCTTTGGCTACGGCGCTGGGAAATGGCTGGGCGTATAAAAACGCAACCGGTAAAACAGACGAAACAAGTTGGTACAATAACCCAACAATTGATGGTTTTGCCAAAGCGTTATATCCAAAAATTGAAAGCTATTTGGCGCAGAAAAAGTCTATTGACACGGATTTTATTGACTTTGCCGTAACTCAATTTGCGGCTCGATTTCCCAACTCGATTTACGATTATGATATTAGTTTGAATGAAATGGTTTTGTATACCGATTCGGAAGACACCAATGCCATCCGAGCCGAATTGCGAAAACTTTTCCGCATTTCAAGTTTTGACGTTTCGTCGCCCATCTTGCATCCCTTCAGTCTCGAAAGCATCAACGACAGCAAGCTTACCCAGCTTTTCGTGATCGATCGCAATCATCAGCAAACAATCGATAAACTAAAAGAGATTTTCCCGGAACTTAACAATTATACTTACAAAGGTCAATCCCAAAATCTGAGTTTCATCGACAAAAAAGGAAGAACTGTAATCGTACTTGCTTTACCTAATTTGGAAGAATTGCCAACCCAGCTGCAAAAAATGAAAGACAAACCCGTGTTTGATTCGTCAACACTAATTCAAAAGTAATCATGCCACAACCCGCTTTTTCGATTTACGACGCTTCTGCCGGTTCCGGGAAAACGTACACGTTGGTAAAAGAATACCTCAAAATTATTCTTTTGTCGAATAAGAATGATGCGTACCGAAACATTCTCGCCATCACGTTCACCAACAAAGCGGTGCATGAAATGAAAAGCCGTGTTGTTGAGAGCCTTTCCGAATTTTCCAAAGACAATCCATCCGAAAAAGCAGTAAAGCTCATGCGGGATATTGGCAGTGAAACGAATCTGAGTTTATCGGATATTCAAATCAAAGCCAAGAGCATCATCAAAAACCTGATTCACAATTATGCAGCTTTCGATATTTCCACGATTGATAAATTCACGCATAAAGTCATTCGAACTTTTGCTCACGATTTAGGTTTGCCGATTACTTTTGAAGTCACGCTCGACACCGAAAATCTATTGACCGAAGCAGTTGACACTTTAATTGCCAAAGCGGGAAGCGATGACTTTGAAGAATTGACGCGGTTGCTGGTCGATTTCACGATGGAGAAAACCGACGATGACAAAAGCTGGGACATTTCGCGCGAGATTATGGATACCGGAAGACTGATCCTGAATGAAAACAACCGCGAAGAAATTACCCATTTTCAAAATAAAAATATTGCTGATTTTGTAGTGATCAAAAATAAGCTCTCGGAATTGTGTCGACAAATTGAAGCCGAAACGATTGAACTGGCAACAGAAGCTTTGTTGTTGATTGAAAAAAACGGAATTGACCCCAAGTCGTTTTCAGGGAGTTATTTCCCGAAACATTTAATTAGCATCAAAGAAGGAAAATTCAATCCGAACAATAAAACCTATCACGAGTTTGAGGATATCAAAATCAACGCAAATGCAAGCGACAGGGGGGCTATTGAAAATATTATCCCCAATTTATTAGAGATCTTGCAAACGATCTATTCCCGATTTGCAACGAAAAATCTATACGACGCTTTCCTCAAAAACATTACGCCGCTTTCGCTTTTGAAAACTGTGAGCAATGAATTGTCGGGCATTCAAAAAGAACAAAATATCCTCTCGATTGCCGAATTCAATAAATTGATTTACGAGCAAATCCAAAATCAGCCGGCACCTTTTATTTATGAGCGTTTGGGAGAAAAGTACCGTCATTTTTTTATTGATGAATTCCAGGATACTTCCGAAATGCAATGGCACAACTTGATTCCCTTAATTGACAATGCCACATCGAGTATGATTGACGATCAAGGCGGAACCCTGATGATTGTTGGCGATCCGAAACAATCAATTTACCGTTGGCGCGGTGGAAAGGCAGAGCAGTTCATCGAATTGAGCAAAGGCAAAAATCCGTTCAATAATCCCGATTGGAAACTTTTTCCTCTTGGAACGAATTGGAGGAGCCATTTTGAAGTCATCGATTTTAACAACAAATTTTTCAAATTCCTGTCGTCCAAATTCGAAAACGAAGATTTCAAGGAATTGTACCTCAAGCATAGCCATCAGGAATCCAATGACAAAAAAGGTGGATTCGTCTCGATTTCGTTCTTTCCGAAAATAGAAGAACTAGAAATTATAGACGATGATTTGGATAAAAACCAATTGTATTTGGATGCAACGTTAGCCAAAATCAAAACCGTCAAACAACTTGGTTTTTCAAACAGCGACATTGTGATTTTGACGCGTAAGAAATCACAAGGAACAGCCATTGCCAACTATTTGACAGAAAATGAAATTCCGATACTTTCATCCGAAAGTTTGTTGATTGGTGTATCTTCCGAAGTGCAATGCATTATTTACATATTGCGGTATTTAAACAACAATTCCGATCTCGAAGCCAAAGCCGGATTGCTGTATTATTTGGCCAATAATAAACAAGATCGGTTACCGATTCACGATTTTATTTTTGCTGGCATCGAGCAAAAAAACGAAGCAGGATTCCAAGACTGGCTGCTTCAGTTTGGTGTCGAATTTTCGTTTGAGAACTGCCGCAAGAAATCGTTGTATGAAGCTACAGAGTTGATTATTTCGAAAGTAATTCCGATTGAAAAGCGAAATGCGTATGTTCAATATTTTCTGGATATTGTTCTCGAACGCGACATTAAAAACCAGGCTGGGATTTCCGATTTTCTCAATTACTGGGATTTGAATTCGGAGAAATTCAGTATTCCGTCGCCCGAAGGAAAGGATGCCATACGCATCATGACGATTCACAAATCGAAAGGATTGGAATTTCCGGTGGTGATTTTTCCTTTTGCTGAAGAAGATTTCAGCCGGAGTCCAAAGGAGAAAATGTGGTTGAATGCTGACGAAAGTACGATTGGTCTTTCGAAAATATTGGTCGACAAGAATAGCAAAGTTGCCGAATTTGGGGAAGAATCGGCTGTGGTTTACCAAAAGAAAAAGCAAGAGGACTTGCTCGACATCATCAATGTTTTGTATGTGACATTGACGCGTGCCGTTGAACAACTCTACATCTTATCGGCCATGAACATTAAAAGGGATGGAAGTTTACCTTCGAATTTGTCATCGTTTTTTATCGAATATTTAGAAAACGAAGGATTTGATGAAACGAAATTCGAATATACGTTCGGACAAAATAAAAAGGTTTCTGTGTCTGAAAAGGAAGAATCAACAACTGTTACCATTCCGAAAGTGGCGGCGAACCTGAATCCGAGAAGCATCAAGATTGCACAACGCGAAAGCGTAATGTGGAATACCAAGCAGCAACAGGCGATTGAATACGGAAATATCATACACGAAATTTTGTCGATGGTCAAAAATAAAAACGACATCGAAATTGCCATTACCAAAGCCATTGAAAACGGTTTAATTGTGAACAGCCAAAAGGGAACGGTTCTCAAAACCATGAATGAAATTGTGCATCATCTGGAGTTAAGCGATTATTTTTCAGAAGACAATACAGTTTTGAACGAGCAAATCATCATCCAAAAAGAAGGCAATTTGGTAAAACCTGATCGCATGACGATCACACCTTCAAACCAAATATACTTACTCGATTATAAAACGGGATTGCATCAATCCAAATACCAGTTGCAATTGGAGAATTACCAACATGCCATTGAAAAAATGGGTTATAAAGTCACAAAAAAAGCACTGATTTATATAGGCGAAACTATGGAAGTAGTACATTTGTAAATCTAAATTAACTACACTTTAAGATATGTACGGGAAAATTCAACAACACCTGCAAAATGAATTGCAAACGATTCAAGACAACGGAATCTTCAAAAAAGAACGCATCATTACCTCTCCACAAGGTGCTGAGATTATGGTAAACGGCGAAACAGTTTTAAACTTTTGTGCTAATAATTACTTGGGATTGTCATCACATCCCGAGGTAATTCAGGCTGCTAAAGATACTTTGGATTCGCATGGATTCGGGATGTCGTCGGTGCGTTTCATCTGTGGAACTCAGGATATCCACAAAACGCTCGAACAGAAAATCGCCAATTTCTACGGAACGGAAGATACCATTTTATATGCCGCGGCTTTTGATGCTAATGGAGGTGTTTTCGAGCCTTTATTGGGAGAAAAGGATTGTATCATTTCTGATAGTTTGAATCACGCTTCGATTATTGATGGCGTTCGTTTGTGTAAAGCGGCGCGGTATCGTTATGAAAATTCGAATATGGAAGATCTCGAACAACAATTAATCAAAGCGACTTCAGAAGGAAGACGGTTCAAATTAATCGTTACCGATGGGGTTTTCTCGATGGATGGAGTCGTAGCGCCGTTGGACAAAATTTGTGATTTAGCCGATAAATACGATGCATTGGTTATGGTGGACGAATGCCACGCTGCCGGTTTCATCGGAGCAACGGGCAAAGGAACGCTTGAAGCCAAAGGAGTTATGGGAAGAGTTGATATTATTACCGGAACATTAGGGAAAGCATTGGGTGGAGCCATGGGTGGTTATACTACAGCCAAAAAGGAAGTTATTGAAATACTGCGCCAACGCTCGCGTCCGTATTTGTTTTCGAATTCGTTGGCGCCTGCTATTGTTGGTGCATCGATAAAGGTTTTCGAATTGCTTGAAAAAGATACATCGTTACGCGATAAATTGGAATGGAACACCAATTACTTCAAAGAAGGAATGAAAAAAGCCGGTTTGGAAATCATCGATGGTGATTCAGCAATTATACCGGTGATGCTTTATGATGCAAAATTATCTCAAATCATGGCTGATGAGCTGCTTAAAAAAGGAATTTACGTGATTGGCTTCTTTTATCCTGTTGTTCCGAAAGACAAAGCCAGAATCAGGGTTCAGTTATCGGCAGCGCATACCAAAGAGCACTTAGATAAAGCTATTGCTGCGTTCGAAGAAGTAGGAAAAAGACTAAAAGTTGTTTCGTAAGAGTATTCGGCTTATAATTTTCTAAACTATTTTTACATAATTGCCATATTTTAACATTTTCATTTTGTAAATTCATTTATTGGTTTTACATTTGTCTCATTATATATTTATAATCTAACAAAATTAAGTATGAAACATCTTAACAAATTATTTGCTTTATTGATGCTTTTAGGATTAAGTTCTCAAGCACAAGATAGTAACAACAAATGGGCTATCGGGTTCGGTGTGAACGCGGTAGACGGAGGTAGAGTAAGTGCTGCTTCTAAAGTAGAGGATCAGTTCTCTCAATTTTTCGACGCTAAGAAGTATTGGAGCATCCTTCCTTCTGTATCTTATGTAAGCGTTAACAGATACGTTGGAAGTGGTTTTTCGTTTGGAGTAACAGGATCTATCAATAAACTTACAAAGTTTGTAGGCGAAAGAGTATACGATCCAGCAACAAACACTGATGACTACGTTGTAGTAAATCCTGGAGATATAAATTATTACGCTGTTGATGGAGCTGTGAAATACAGCTTTATGGGACTTCTTAAGTCAAAATGGTTAGACCCATCGCTTCACATTGGTGGAGGTTATGTTTGGCTAGGTGACGAAGCAAGAGGTGGCGTAGTAGGTGGAGGTTTTGGATTGACTTTATGGTTCACTGAACAAGTAGGTCTTTCTTGGAACTCTAACTACAAACATTCATTTGATTCAAGAGAAGATGAAGGTTCTGTGGTAACTCACATGCAACACATGGCAGGTTTAGTTTTCAAATTTGGAGCTAAAGATACTGACGGTGACGGAATCTACGATAAAGATGACGCTTGTCCAGAAGTGGCAGGTTTGAAACAATTCAACGGTTGTCCTGATACAGATGCTGATGGTATCCAAGACAGTGAAGACGATTGTCCTAACGAGCCAGGAACAGTTGAAATGAGAGGATGTCCTGATACAGACGGAGACGGTATCGCTGATAAAGATGATGCTTGTCCAGATGTAGCTGGTTTGAAATCAATGAACGGTTGTCCTGATACTGACGGTGACGGAATCACTGATAAAAATGACAAATGTCCAGATGTTAAAGGTCCAAAAGAAAACAACGGTTGTCCTTGGCCAGATAGAGACGGCGACGGTGTACTTGACAAAGATGACAAATGTCCAGATGTTAAAGGTACTGTAGCTAACAAAGGTTGTCCAGAAGTTTCTGACGAAGCTATCAAACGTTTGAACGATTACGCTAAAACGATCTTGTTCGACACAGCTAAATCAACTTTCAAACAACAAACGTACCCAGTATTACAAGCTATCGCCGCTATCTTGAAAGAGTATCCAACTGCTAACTTCTCAATCGAAGGACACACTGATAGCGATGGTACAGATGCTTACAACCAAAAATTATCTGAAGACAGAGCTGCTGCAGTTAAAAATTACTTAATTGAGCAAGGTATCGCTTCTTCAAGATTATCATCTGTAGGTTACGGAGAGTCAAAACCAATTGACACTAACAAAACTAAAGCTGGTAAAGCAAACAACAGAAGAACTGAAGTGAAATTAGTGAAATAATTTCCTCCAAAATAATTTAAGAAACGCCTCGATTTATCGGGGCGTTTTTTTATTTTTATACAATGGCAAACACTACTTTTATTGAGAAATTGGCAGGCATTATACTATCGGATTATTCCGATGAGTTAACCGAAACCACAATCATCCTACCCAATAGAAGAGCCAAGGTGTTTCTCATCGAAGCTTTAAAGCGGCAAACCACCAAAACCATCTTTGCACCACAGATTATCAGCATTGAGGATTTTATTCAGGATATTGCCGGGATTCGTTCGATTGATAATGTCGAACAACTCTTCGAGTTCTATACTGTTTATTTGGAAATCACGGCCAATGAACCGGAAACCTTTGAAATGTTTGCCAATTGGGCCAAGACGCTTTTGCAGGATTTCAATGAAATTGATCGCTATTTATTGGATCCCAATAAAATTCTCAAATATCTAGAGAACATTAAGGAAATTGAACATTGGTCGGTCGATAGTTCCAAGCAAACCGATTTAATCGAAAAGTACCTTTTCTTTTGGAAAAAGCTCCCTGAGTATTACCACACATTTTATAATCATCTGGTTCACAAAGGAATCGGATACCAAGGTTTGATTTATCGCGAGGCAGTTGAAAATGTAGGTCATTTTTCTGAAGCCATTGATAAGAAAA
>JADMIO010983913.1_pt1 | contig 17570 bp, 15 predicted proteins | sample 8958161 | NCBI WGS metagenome assembly JADMIO01 (sample SAMN16585339, study PRJNA669376) | soil metagenome | isolation source: Crop rotation soil | place: USA: Cullars Rotation, Alabama | collected 2011
ATGCACTTGGCTATACAGAACCCGAGCCGCGTGAAGACCTGTCGGGCATCGACGTGGCGCGCAAGCTGATCATCCTCGCGCGCGAGATGGGCCTCGAAGTCGAGATGGACGCGGTGCAGGTTGAAAGCATGGTCGGGAAACACGATAACGCTATTGCCGAGCTACTCGACTCGGCCCGCTCGAAAGGCCAGGTGTTGAGATATGTCGGCACGATCGATAGCGATAGGAGCATCTCAGCCGGATTACGCTCTTACCCGCTGGACCATCCCTTCGCGAGCCTGACCGGCAGCGACAACGCAGTGAGCTTTCAAACAGCGCGTTATAACAAGCAACCAATGATCGTCAGAGGTCCGGGCGCCGGCCCGGAAGTCACCGCCGCGGGCGTCTTCGCCGATCTCCTCCGCCTCGCCTCCTTCCTCGGCGCCCCGCTGTAAATCCGTAAACAATCCGCGTTTATCCGCGGCTAAGTCTAAACCACAGCGTTGCGCGCGATGACTTCGCGATAGAAGTCAGCGCTCAGCTTCGGCGTGCGTTTCTGTGTGGCGTAGTCGACGTAGTGAATGCCGAAGCGGTTCGTGTAGCCGTCGGCCCACTCGAAATTGTCCATCAGACTCCAGAGAAAGTATCCGCGCACGGGCACGCCCTCGGCAGTCGCGCGGCGTAGTTGCGTGAGATAGCTGCGCAGGAACGTCACACGATCCGTGTCATACACACGCCCGTCATCCGCCGGATCATCAGACGAAGAGCAACCATTCTCGGTGATGTAAATCTCCTTCACGCCCCAAAGCTTCGCAACGTGTCGCGGTCCCCAGTAGAGCGCCTCTGGTCCAACGAAGAGCCATGGCGATGGCGCGTGCGGGAATGATCTCGGATGCGTAACCTGCGTGTAGCCAACCGGCGAAGACTCATCCGCACGCACGAACCTCGGCGTATAGACGTTGATACCGACGAAATCGAGCGGCGACGAGATCGCCTTCAGATCTTCCGGCGTAAACTTCGGCGCGTCCGCGCCATTCGACTTCAAATAATAATCCGTGTACTTCCCTTCCTGGATCACCGTCAAATACTGCGCGTTCATTTCGCGCATCGCACGCTCGGCAGCAGCGATGTGCGCCGGCGTTTCGAATACCGGCGCGGGGATCGTGATATTTTCGGCAAGCCCGACCTTCGTACCCGGCTTCGCGACAGCACGAATGGCCTGCACCGCCAGCCCATGGCCCAACACAGCGTGGTGCCGCGTCTGGTTCAAGCGCAAACCTTTCAGTCTTAACCCCGGCGCGTGGATACCCATGAAGTATCCCACCTCGATAAACGCGCCAAACTCATTGATAGTGAAGATGTGCTTCACGCGATCGGTCAGGCGCGACGCAACGTAACCAGCGTAATCCGCAAACGCCTTCGACGTCTCGCGCCCTTCCCAACCACCGAATCGATCCTGCAATGACTGCGGCAAGTCCCAATGGTAGAGCGTGGCGAAAGGTTGAATGCCATTGGCGAGCAGCTCGTCTACGAGACGATTATAAAAATCGAGGCCCTTCGGGTTCGCTGGACCATCACCGTTCGGAAAGACGCGCGGCCACGCGATCGAGAAGCGATACGCCTTCACGCCGAGCGCTTTCATCAACTGCACGTCCTCTTTGTAACGATGGTAGTGATCGTTCGCGACGTCGCCATTCGCGTCGTTCACGACTTTGCCGGGTGTGTGCGAGAAGGTGTCCCAGATGGAGGGACCACGACCATCCTCCTTGACCGCGCCCTCCACCTGGTACGAGGCTGTCGCCGTGCCCCAGATGAAGCCGGGCGGAAACGCGCGCAACGCGTCGCCCTGCGCGGCCGCCCCGCCTTGAGCCCTTGATCCAAGCGCCGGCAGCTTAGTCGCCGAAGCGAGCGCCGCGGCGCCTGCGACCTTTCCGAAAGTGCGTCTCGAAAGTTTCCTCACTATAGACATTCTCCTGTTTTCATTTTGTGCCTTTTTGTGACCAGTCGTCCGTGCGAAAAGGTGAAGCCGGCAGACCTGCCTTGTTGTAAAGATTTGCGATCGGGTTGTCGGCCCAGCCGTAACGAACCGCGACCGGCTTTTGGACCATCGGGCTCGAGACAATCACCGTGTCGCCGTCGATGCGCGCATCGGCCCACACAAAGCGCCGATCCTCGCCCGCGATCGCAAATCCCTTGACTGGACCACCGTCGCTCGTTTTCAATCCCGCGCCATGCTTGAAGTGAATCCGTATCTTGTCGCCTTCGATACTGAAACGATCGAACAGCGGTCCTGATGGAATCACCTTTTCACCGTACGTGCCAGCGAGCGCCCACGCCGCTAAACGGTGACCGACGTCGAGCTTGTTACGCGGATGGATGTCGTTTTCGTCGCCGATGTCGATCGTCACTGCCATACCCGTCTGCGGCTCGCGCAACGTCATCATCTGCGCTTCACGTAACTCGGCCCAATCGCTTTCGTCGGGTTCGGCTTTGCTGGCGTGCCAGTTGGCAAGTTGCACGAAGTAGAACGGAAACTCGTATCCCCACGCGCTGCGCCAACTGCGAATCGGCGTTACTCTCACCCTGGTACCAGATGACACCGCGAATCGTGAACGGCACGAGCGGTGCGATCATCGCGTTGTAAAGCACGCTCGGATTGTTCTGGTTACTCACTCCGACCGCTTCCGGGCGTGTGCCCCAGTCCGGATGCTTCGGTTCGAGCGCCAATTCCACTTTGTAATCCCACGTTCCGCGCAGTGAGATCGAGTCGCCGTTCTCGCCTGGTCCAATCGTCATCGCGCCGCCACGACTGAAGCCACCTTCGCCGGCGCTATCAAAAACACGCACGGCGATCACGTTTCGTCCAGCCTTAACGAGCGAACCTGGAACGACGTACTTGCGCGGGACCATGTAACTGTTCGGCGTCTCTCGTCCGGTCGAGCCGATCTTTGTGCCGTTGAAATACGTGACGTCCTGATCGTCGATAGGCGGGAGTTTCAGCACCAAATCCTTGCCGGACCACGATTCCGGAAGCTCGATGTCTTTTCGAAACCAGACGGCGCCGTCGATGAGCAGTCCGGCAGTCTCGAATTGTTTGGGAAGATCCATTTTGGACCAGTCGGCTGTCGAAGATTTCGGATCGGCGTATCCGAAAGCCTCACCTTTGTTGCCGGCATCGAGATAAAGGTTCTTCTCTTCCCATTGGGCCAACGCGCGCGCGTAAGTTTCTTTTGTTTGCGGGAGCGCATTCAAACTGCTTTGGTACGTGTCGAGAATCGGTTTCAGCTCGGGTGAGGAAAGGAGTGCGTCGTTGATGGTCCAGGCTTCCGCGGGAGTGCCGCCCCACGAGCTATGGATTAGTCCAATCGGTACCTTGAGATGTTGATAGAGCTCGCGTCCGAAGAAATATCCGACGGCTGAAAAGTTCGCCGCCTCTTCGGGCGTCGTGACGACCCAATGCCCCTGGACGTCGGTGAGCGGAGTCGCTGAAGTTTGATGTTCTACTCTGAACAGCCTGATGTCAGGGTAGTTCGCCTGAGCCACTGTTTCGGCGCCGCCGATCGTGTTGACAAGCGGCCACTCCATGTTGGATTGACCCGAGCAGAGCCACACCTCGCCGACAAGCACGTTCTTGATCGTCAGAACGTTGTCGCCTTTGACGGTCAGCTCCGACGGTCCGCCTTTATTTAAAGGACCGAGCCAGACCTGCCAGCGTCCCTGTGCGTCGGCGACAGTGCTCGCGGATTTCTTATCGAAAGTGACGGTTACGTGCTCACCGGCATTCGCGTTGCCCCAGATGCGGACCTTCACACCCTGCTGCAACACCATGTTGTCGCCAATGATGGCGGGCAGCTTCACCTCTGCGCGCGCCACCCCAACAAAGACAAGGATCAGCAGCGGCAGCAACTTTGTTGTACGACCAGACATAAGATGCGCCAGATTTTACCTCAATCCGTGTTTTTAATCCGTGAAAAATCTGTGGCTGAAACTAAACCCGGTAATCGAAGACGAACCGCCCCACCTGGATCGTCCCACGTCCACCCGCCGCCGGCTGAATCAACAACGCCCGCACCATCGAGCTCTTCCGGTTCCGGACTGCTTCCACTTCCCCAACCGTGTCGCCGCTCGATGCGCGGTAAAACGTGACCGTAATGCTGTCGGGCGTCTTGCGCTGGTAGCCAAAAACGTATTCACCCGGCTCCAGCGAAAACTCCCCAATCCTGATCGGCACCTGCGCGATGAAGAAATGCGAATACTTCCCCTCGGCCGAGTAGCCGGCAGTGATCATCACCACACCCGCGATGTACTTGCCGCGCCCGTCCGTCACGCCCGACGCCGTGCGAAATTCGGTTTCGATGTTCTCCTTGATGACCGGCGCGCGCGCGGGAATCACTTTCCGCAACTCCGGTTCGGAAGCATTGCGCCAGGCAGCCGCAAAGCCTACGGCGCACATCAACAACATCAACAGCAACGCCTTCGCGAGTCTTATTCTCATCAAGTCCTATGATTACATGAGTTTCTCAGAATGTTAAAGTATGCGCCGACACACATGCGCCTAAGACATCTTCGAGTTGCCGCGGCCCTGCTTCTCCTCGCCAGCACTCGCGCCCTCGCCCTCGATCCAAACAGAAGCCTCAACGAGTTTGGCCATCAGGCGTGGCTGACTGAAAACGGATTACCGCAAAACACAGTGCAGGCGATCGTCCAGACGCATGATGGCTATCTTTGGATCGGAACTCAAGAGGGTCTGGCACGCTTCGATGGCCTGAACTTCGCCGTGTTCGACAAAGAGAACACACCCGCGTTCAAGAGTAATGACATACGTTTTCTTCACGAAGACAAGCAGGGCCGATTGTGGATCAGCACGTCTTACGGTTTGGTTTGCCGGCACAACGATCAGTTCAGCAGTTTCACAGTAAACGAAGGCTTGCCTGACAACAGCATCGGGCCGCTCGCGGAAGATACAAACGGAAACATGTGGATCGGCACTGCCGCGGGCCTCGTGCGCTTCGAAAACAACACTTTCAAAACCTTCACCACAGAGCACGGATTATCGAGCAATGTGATTCAGACTCTTTGCGCCAGAGCTAACGGAACTCTCGTAATCGGGACTTCGGCTGGTGTTCAATCACTCAGTGGCGAACGTTTCGTCACGGCCACGTCCCTCGATTGGCCCGCCGCCAATATCACTGCAATCGCTGAGGAAAAAAGTGGTCGTCTCTGGTACGGCACGCTGAACGGACTGTTTGGCTTCAATGAGGCAGGGACCACGTTTGGTGAGGTTGCTTTACCTAACACTCGGATCAGCGCTCTGCAAGTTGATCGCGAAGGCGCACTCTGGATCGCAACCGCGGGCGGTCTCGCACGTATGCACAATGGAAGAGTTGAAACGTTCACGTCCGCGAGTGGTCTATCCAGCAATCTTGTTCTCTCACTCTTTGAGGATCGCGAAGGCAGTATGTGGATCGGCACCGAAGCCGGCGGTCTCAACTTACTAAAGAGCAAGAAGTTTAATACCTACACGACTCGCGACGGGCTGCCAAACGATCTCGTGAAAGCGATCTATCAGGACCCACACGGTGGAATCTGGATCGGCTCCAACGGTGGCGGATTGACGCTCTTCAAGGATGGCAAGTTCACTACCTGGACCACGCGCGACGGATTGTCGAGTGACGTCGTTCTTTCATTAGCAGGAGACGAGTCAGGCACGATCTGGATCGGCACGCCCGATGGCCTGAATCGTTTCCGCGACGGAAAGTTTCAAACCTACACGTTTGCAGAAGGGCTCTCGAATGATCTCGTGCGTTCCGTGTTTGTCGATCGCAGCGGCGTGCTGTGGGTCGGCACGCGAGACGGTCTCAACAGCTTTCGCGACGACCAGTTTACGACCTACACGACACAAGACGGACTCGCAAACAACTTCATCGGCGCGATCTACGAAGACTCGAAAGGCAATCTCTGGGTCGGCACGCTCGGCGGCTTGAGTAAAATCAAGGACGGCAAGTTTCAGACTTTCACAACTAAGGACGGTCTCTCGAGCAACACTGTCATCTCGCTTTACGAAGACGCGTCGGGCGATCTGTGGATCGGAACAAACGGCGGTGGTCTTAATCGTTTGCGCGGCGACAAGTTTGTTTCCTTCAATGCTCTCTCCGCCGACGTGATCTATCGCATTCTCGAAGACAAACAGCAAAACCTGTGGTGCAGCTCGAACAAAGGGATCTTTCGCGTCAACAAAAACGAGCTCGCCACTCCGGTTTTCTACGGCCCGGCGGACGGAACGTTGACGCGCGAGTGCAGCGGCGGCGGGCATCCAGCCGGATGGAAGACAAGCGACGGGCGCATCTGGTTTGCCACTATTAAAGGTCTCGCCGTCATCGATCCCGAAAACATTCCCCTCAACACTTCGCCGCCACCGATCGCGATCGAACAGCTCTTCATCGACAATCAATCAGTGCCGTTAACTCAAAATCTGACACTCTCGCCCGGCGCCTCGCGGCTCGATTTCTATTACACGGCCTTGAGTTTCATCGCACCGGAGAACGTGCGGTTCAAATACAAGCTCGAAGGCTTCGACGACAATTGGATCGACAGCGGCGCGCGGCGCGTAGCGTCGTACACAAACCTGCGGCCGGGGAGTTACAAGTTTCGCGTGATCGCGGCAAACAACGATGGCATTTGGAACGAGACCGGCGCGGCGGTGGACTTCTACCTGCAGCCGCGCTTTTATCAGACTTACTGGTTCTATCTCGTTTGCCTCTTGTTGCTGGCGCTGACAGCGTGGCAACTTTATCGCCTGCGCGTGAGACGCATGGCTTCGCAGTTTCGCGCGGTGCTCGACGAGCGCAATCGCATCGCACGTGAGATTCACGACAACCTGGCCCAGGACATTCTCGGCATTTCCGTGCAGTTGGAGCTCGTCGCGCGCTTGATGCCCGCGGCAGCCGAAGCGGCGAAAGGCCATCTTGATCGCGCGCGCATTCTCGTGCGCAATAGTATGACTGAAGCGCGCCGTTACGTCTGGGATCTGCGTTCGCAGGAGTTGCAAAAGAAGGATCTTTCGGCGGCGCTCCGCGACACGACTAAGCGACTCACGGCGGAAAGCGACGTCGAGGCAGTGGTGGAAGTAGCCGGACCTCTGCGGCCGTTGCCGATCGAAGTCGAGACTAATCTCTTGCGCATCGGGCAGGAAGCAATCAACAATGCAGTGAAGCACGCGCACGCAAACCGCATCGACGTGGCCCTAAACTTCGACACACGCAGTGTGCGACTCAGCGTTCGCGATAACGGCCGCGGTTTCGACGCAGACGGGCAAATCGTTGACGGTCACTTCGGTTTGATCGGCATGCGCGAGCGTGCAGAACAGATTGGCGGCGTGCTGACCATCCACAGCGCGAAAGAACGCGGCACTGAGATCGCCATCGACGTGCCGCTAAACGAGGGAACGTGAGTAACAAGATTCGAATAATGGTGATCGACGACCAGGCGGTGGTGCGACAGGGATTCGTCTCGCTCATCAACACTGTCGCCGACATGGAAGTGATCGCGCAGGGAGTGAATGGTCAGCAGGCGCTCGAGTTATATCGCCAGCATCAACCGGACATCACGCTGATGGACCTGCGCATGCCCGTGATGAGTGGGGTCGACGCGATTGCGAGGATCCGTCATGAATTCCCCGAGGCACGGATCATCGTGCTTACAACTTACGATGGCGACGAGGACATCTACCGCGCGCTGCAAGCGGGCGCACAAGGCTATCTGCTGAAAGACATGTTCTTCGAAGAGTTGGAAGACGCCATCCGGAAGGTCCATGCCGGCGCGCGCCGCCTGCCACCCGTCGTCGCCGAACGACTCGCCGAACGCATGAGCGCTTCTGAACTTACTGTACGTGAGCTCGAAGTCCTTCAGGAGATCGTCAAAGGCAAGACGAACAAAGAGATCGCGTCTTCACTACGCATCAGCGAAGCCACCGTCAAGAGCCACATCAACAACATCCTCGGCAAGCTTGGCGTAACGGATCGCACGCAAGCCGCCACCCGCGCCCTCCAGCGCGGCATCGTCCATCTATAAAAGGCACATAAACCACAAAAGAGAATTATTTATGATTTATGTGCCTTTTTGTGGCCCATCTCAAACTAAAGTTGGATGACAACCCGTGGCAGTCCTGTTACTTTTCGCAGCGTTCTACCCAATTCTCCGGTTCCGAGTTCAAATCAAGGCTTCTTACCTACCAACTGTTGCAGACCAAAAGGGTCTTGATTAACAAGTAAGAGCTCGGAACCGGACTTACCACCTGAATCCCCTTAAGCTATGGCGCGGCGATCTTGATGATGCTAGATGCGTCCAAGCAGCAGCAGGATCAATACGATCACGAGAACAAGCCCAAGACCGCCGCTGGGCCAGTATCCCCAGCTTCTGCTATAGGGCCAGCTTGGAACTGCGCCAATCAAAAGGATAATCAAAACTATTACCAGGATTAATCCCATGGGATTTCACCTCCGTTGCGTTTGAAATCGAGCTTCACCACGATCGTTTCTGTTCCATTTTCGTACCAGTTAAGCCGAATCTCGGTTCTGGAAGCAAGCGTGATGCCGATTCGCGCCATGGATAAATCCCATGGGATCACTTTTCGACTTTTGGACCAGGATTAAAAGTTCGTGAACAGCAGGTGATTGTTCGGAGTTGAGCCGCCGAATAGACCGCCGCTCGTTCCAGTCACCACACCTTTCGTCGATAGATCCTTAATCGCCTGCTGCACCTGCGCCGGCGAAGCCGTTGGATTCAATTGAAGATAAAGCGCAGCCACACCGGCTACGTGGGGCGACGCCATCGACGTACCGCTGATGGTATTCGTTGCCGTATCAGACGTGGCCCACGATGATGTGATATCCACTCCCGGCGCATGCAGATCCACGCACGTGCCGTAGTTTGAGAACGAAGCTTTCGCATCGTTGATGTCTGAAGCGCCGACCGTAATCCCTTCAGCGACTCGCGCCGGCGATTGATTGCACGAGTTGACTGGTAGACCAAGAGCATTACCATTGCCCGCCGCAATCGCACACGAAACGCCATCCAGAATCATGTTGCGCACAGCCGTATCGAGCGATGCATTAGCGCCACCACCAAGGCTCATGTTCGCCACCGCAGGCTGTCCGGCCTGGTGATTACCCGTGACCCAATCAACACCGGCAATGATCGCCGCCGTAGTAGTCGAGTTGCTGCAGCCGAAGACGCGAACGGCGACTAACGTAACGTTCTTTGCCACGCCGTAAGTCGTACCGCCGATGGTGCCTGATACGTGCGTACCGTGACCGTTGCAATCCTCTGTGCTGGGTGTGCCGTCGACCGTGTTCGTACCCGCGAGCACACGACCCGCCAGCTCCTGGTGCGTGGCGCGAATCCCGGTATCGATGACATAAGCCTTAACACCAGTGCCGGTTGACGAATAGGTGTAGGTAGTCGAAAGTGGACGGTTACGTTGGTCGATGCGATCCAACCCCCAGGTCGCGTTTGTCTGCGTAGTCGAGAGGGTGATCTCGCTGTCTTCTTCCACAAACGCAACGCGTGGATCGAGACTGAGGCGTCGTGCTGCCGCTTCAGGCAAACTGATCGTAAAACCCAGCAACGCGTTCTTGTAAATGCGGTTCACGTTTCCGCCGTGAATGGCCCTGAGATTTTCGGCGACGGTGGGAACCAGCGAGTTTTTACCTCTTGGACCAGCCGCGAGGTCATTCAGCACGACTATATACTGATTGTGCACAGGGCGTTCTGCTCTCAGAAATTTCTCAGCATTTCCTCTGGCCTGATCCTCTCGTCCCTGGCTATTGGTCCTGGAGGGAACGATCATAAAACCGACGAACAAAGCTACTGCAAGCAAACCGATGAGTGAGCGTCTTAAGTTGCGCATGTCGAGTCTCCTTCTTTTGTTATTGACGTCGACGATTTCGTTGACCGGGCGCACGGGTGAGCAGGCACACGTCAATCCGGCTGCTTATCGTCGCTGCTATTGGACCAGTTTTTTGTGTTGGGAGGATCGACTACTTTGAGCCACTAAGACAAACGTGAGGTTGTTAGCGGCTTGTGTTTGCGTTGTGATTATTTGTCGAATTTGTGGAAGCCCTGCTTGCTGACGTTCGCGAGTTGATAGAACGATTCCGCCTCCTGCAAGTTGCTGAACGCGCGCTTGGGGATGATGTGTGCGGCATGCGGGCCGATGTAGATGTAGATATATTTCTCATCTTGTTCGACACGGTGTATGCCGGTCCATGAAGTGCGCGACTCACCTACGACCGTACGCTCGATCAAACCGGTCTCGTTCAAGATAATCTTGTGAACTCCGAGCTGCCCGCGGTCCGGCTTCTCTTCCTTCAACTGCTCCAGTATTGAACGGCGCATATACCGCCTTTGGAAAAGCCACGATGTCACGATGACGAAAGGATAGGTAAGAATCCACGTAAAATTGGCGAGCGAGAGATCGAAGCCGTCAGGACCGATGGCCGGCAGCACGGACAGGAAGATCAAGATGAGGAGTAAATAAATGTTGAGCTTAATCCTGGCGCGTTTCACAATAGACGATTTAGTACCACCACGCCACTGGAAGTGATAGAGGTCATCAGGCGTGAGTTCGTATTCGACTTCCACAACCGTTCACTTTCTTGCGCGAATGCAGAGGAAAGAGGGACGTTGTAACAGCTCTTCGTAATTCTCTGGATCGGCTTCTCTGAACTGTTTAGTCGGCCTGGGCTCGAGAATTCTCTCGATGCAGAAGCCCGCTTCCGTCAGTGGGTTGAGAGTCTCTTCCAGCGAGCGGCGAAACGTAGGCATGTAAACCTTAACACCTTCAAACCCTTTCCACTCGCTACCGACCAGCTCCGTCTCAAAATATTTTTCAGATTTGAAGTAAGTGTAGTCGAAGAAAGGATGCCCAACGGAAAGAACGAAGCTTCCGCCGTGACGCAGGACTCTGTAAAACTCTCCGAACGTCATGCGCCAGTCCTTTATGTAGTGCAGCGTAAGCGAGCTCAACACAACGTCGAATGATTCATCACTCAGAAACGTGAGCGGCTTAGCGATATCTGCGTGGCGAATATCTGCCGCATCGCCGAGTCGTCGCCTGGCCAACTCAATCATCTTCGGACTCGCATCAACAGCAACTACTTCAGCACCGCGCGAAAGCAACCATTCGGCATAGACGCCTGGTCCACACGCGGCATCAAGAACTCTTTTCCCCTCGACCTCGGGAAGCAGCGAAAGCGTCGCCGGCCGCTCGTAATACGCGTTGTGCGGTTTCGTCTCAACCACCGACGCATACGCCTCGGCCAAGATCTCATAAGCTTCGCCGGCTATCGGTTCGTCGTTCATATCCTCCCCACTCGCGAAGTATGCGACCGAAGCCCGCGATAGCGGGCGACAGCATAAAGCCTGGGGCGCAAGCCCCAGGGTTGATGGAATTAAATACGGCCAAGCCCGCGTAGCGGGCGACAGCGCTATCGCCCGCTACGCGGGCTCGCCCACATTATGGCTTGATGATCCTGGGGCTTGCGCCCCAGGCTTTATGCTTACGCCTGCTTCGCAGGCTAAGAACATAAATCATATCTCTTTACGGTCTGATCGTTACCATTACGACGCCGTGGCTTGGGACTTCGGTGGAGAAGGGGCCGGTGAGTTTGCCGAGATCTTTGTGGGACCAGAGATCGCGGACGTTTGCTGACAGGTGCGGTGGGTAGCCGATGTCGGTCCACGACACCGAGATCTCCGCGGCTTTCGCGCCACGATTGAAGATCACGACGGCGCGTCCACCGTCCGCCAACTGTTTGGACCAGACTTCCTGATCGCCGTTTCGTTTTACCCGGCGCCCCTGCAATCCGAGCGGATCCTGATCCACAGCGATCACTTCGCGATTGGTCAGAATCTCTTTCACTTCAGGCGACATGGTGCGCAGATCGTTTCCCGCCATCAACGGCGCGGACAGCATGGCCCACAAACTGAAATGCGAACGATTCTCGGTGATCGTCAGGCCGCCGTTGCCGACTTCCAACATGTCCGGATCGTTCCAGTGACCCGGACCAGCATACGACTCGAGACCATCCTGAAGATCGAGAATATGGACCACACCCATCCCGCCCCAGTCGCGTTTACAGTCCCAACAATCCTGTATGTCGCCCGTCGTGCGCCAGAGGTTCCCAACGTCTTTGGCCCAGAGCCACGGCTTTGAAGTGCCCCACTCACAAATACTAAACACGATCGGACGTCCCGCTTTCAGCAACGCATCGCGCATGATCGAATAAGACGCGGGCGCGTTCTGCGTACTCGTCGAACACCAGTCATACTTCAAATAATCGACATCCCACGCCGCGTACTGCCGCGCATCCTGAAACTCGTAGCCGCGACTGCCCGGCCGCTTCTGACACGTGAGCGTTCCGGCGTCCGAATAGAGCCCAAACTTCAGCCCCTTCGAATGAATGTATTCCGCGAGCGCTTTCATTCCGGAAGGAAAGCGTTTCGGATCGGGCATGATGTTTCCCTGCGCGTCGCGATCGATCTGCCAGCAGTCGTCGATGACGAGGTAAATGTAGCCGGCGTCTCTCATGCCGCTCGTCACCATCGCGTCGGCCATTTCCTTGATCAGCTTTTCGCTGACGTCACAGCCAAACTTGTTCCAACTGTTCCAGCCCATCGGCGGCGCTTTGGCCAGACCGTTATCCAACGCATGAACGTCAACGAAACAGAATGCAAAGAGTAAGACACACGCTAGCGCCAGGGAGTTTTTCATATCAATTTACTCGAATCGTTTTGCTTAGTCTTGCATCAGTCGATGAACCACCAACAATGATTTCAACTTGATCCTTTTCGACGACCCAGCGGTCGGTCTCGGCGTCCCAGTAAGCAAGACGTGAAGCGGGCAACGACAACGTCACCGTCTTCTCTTCCCGCCGCTTGAGATAAACGCGCGTGAACGCCTTCAGCTCTTTGAGCGGACGCTCAACCGCGGAATCGAGATGTTTGACATATAGCTGCACGACTTCATCGCCGGCGCGGCGGCCGGTGTTTTTCACGACTACGCTGACGTCGATCTGTCCATCGGCCGAAAGAAACGGCGCGCTGGTCTTCAGGTCTCGATATGCGAACGTCGTGTAGCTCAGGCCATAGCCAAACGGATAGAGTGGCGTACCGTCAAAGTACATGTAAGTGTGGCCATGACGGATGTCGTAGTCCATCATCGCCGGCAGTTGAGCGAGAGACATGGGCCACGTTTGGACCAGGCGGCCCGCGGGATTGTAATCGCCAAAGAGCACCGTCGCGAGGGCGTGACCCTCTTCCTGGCTATTCAGCGCCATGTGCAGGATCGCGGGCACGACCCTCTGCGTCCAATTGATCGCGTACGGGAAGCTCGACTTCAGCACCACAATCGTCTTCGGGTTCGCTCCCAATACAGCCTGGATCAGAAGCTCCTCTTCCAACTTGATCGACTGCCGATCGACTGCTTCGCGACCTTCACTCGGCACCGAAACTTTCGCCCACACCGTGTCGAAACCGCCGTTCGGATGATTGCCGACACAGACGATCGCGACGTCAGACTCGCGCGCGATTTTGGCTGCGGCGCCGTCATCGTTGTTCGCGGCGTAACTCACCTTCACAGATTCGCCGACAGCATTCTTGATTCCTTCGAGCGGAGAGATCGCGTAAGGAGGCGTGCCGCTGTACCAGTCGAGCAAGACTTCATTCGCGCGTGGTCCAATCACGGCGATCGACTTCAGTTTCTTCTTGTTGAGCGGCAAAAGATCCTTGGAGTTTTTTAGCAAGACGATCGATTTCTGCGCGGCGAGCAGCGCGAGGGCTTTGTGTTTGTCGGTAAGCCATGGATCGATCGGCTCCTGTCCGATGGACGCATAAGGCACACGCGAAGGAGGGTCCAAGAGTCCAAGCCGGATCATCACACGGAAATTCCCACGCAGCGCGCGGTCGATGTCCGCTTCAGTCAGTATGCCCTTGTTCAACGCGCCTCTGACGGCGCCGCGATAGTCGTCGAGAAACTGTCCGATGCCGGCTTTGACTGATTCAGCCGCGGCTGTCTCGAAGTCCGGATAGTACTTGTGCGCGGTCACGAGATTGCGCATCGCGCCGGCGTCAGTGCAGATGATTCCGTCCTGGCCCCACTGCTCGCGCGTCACCTTTTGCAGGATCGGATTGATCGTCATCGGCACTTTGTTGACCGCGTTGTAGGCAGCCATGTACGCGCGCGAGCCGCCTTCGATCACGCCCATGCGAAAAGGCACCGAGTAGTACTCATGAAACAAGCGCTCATCAAAATCGGAGCTTGATTTGTCGCGGTCGTTCTCGTTGCTGTTCGCGAGGAAGTGCTTCATCAACGCGGCGGATTGCCAGTATTTCGGATCATTGCCTTGCAGGCCCTTGATGAAGGCGACCACCATCGCGCCGTTGAAATATGCGTCCTCGCCGTAGCACTCCTCGGTTCGTCCCCAGCGCGGATCGCGACCGAGATCGGCGTTGGGAGATCTGATGACGATTCCGCCTTGTTGATACTTGGGACTTTGAAAGACGTAACGAGCTTCGTAGGCTTCGACTTCACCGGCTTGCCGCAAGATATCGGTGTCCCAGGTCTCGCCGAGCCCGATTCCTTGTGGGAAGGTCGTGCTCGGAATCGTCTTTGGTCGTCCCCACTTGCCTGGTCCACCCTGAGTCAGGCCGTGAATGCCTTCGACGTGGCCACTGCCTTTGATGCCCAGGCGCGGCACGCTCGGGTTTGTGTCGAGACACTCGATCTTTTCGTCGAGCGTCATTAACGAGAGGATGTTGTCGATGCGCTGCTCGATCGGGAGATCCGGGTTTTGAAAGGGATACGGCGACGGAGGTGCCGCCTGCTGTACCAGTACGGCGGCGATGCAGAACAGCAAAGCCAGCCACAGATTCACACGGATTGAAAACACAGATTAAGTACCTTCGACGACCTTGAGGTATTTCCTGAGTGGTGGATTGGTCAGTTTATCAACGCGGCCGCTGGGCCACTTGATCTCGATGCTGTCGATTTTTGTCGCCGCGCCGACGCCGAGAATCTCGCGTGGATCGTGCGACGAAAGATAACTGCCGCCCGCGGTCTTGAGGCGCTTGTATTTCACGCCGCCGGCTTCCCACGTGATCATTGCGCCGACCGCTCCTGGATTGCTGCGCGTCGCGACGAGATTCAGACCGACCCAGTTGTTTCGATTGCCGCCTTCGTTTCTCAACAATATAGGCGCGTCACCGTTGTTAATAATAAGGACGTCGAGGTCGCCGTCGTTGTCGTAATCGCCGACTGACAAGCCGCGCGCGGGAAAGTCTTTACTAAAAACCGGACCCGAGATCGCGCTGACATTCTTGAACGTCCCGTTGACGTTCTCAAACATCAACAACGGCTCTTTGTACTTAACCTTGAGCGACTGCACCTCGACCATGTCGTCCGGATGACCGTTCGCCAGAATCAGATCGGCGTCGCCGTCGTTGTCGTAGTCAAAGAAGCGCAGGCCCCAACCGCTGAGCAGGCGCGTGGCTGCGCCAATCTCTCCGGGCTTGTCGATGAAGGTCAGGTCCTTCTGGTTTTGATACAAGCTGAAGAGCTCCTGATCGATGTTGGCGACGAACAGGTCCTGCCAGCCGTCGTTGTCGTAATCCGCGGCATCGACGCCCATCCCCGATCGCGGCGCGCCCGAATCGCTGTACGCCACGCCCGACAACAACCCAACCTCTTCAAACTTTCCTTTGCCCTTGTTTACGAAAAGGAAGTTCGCGAGCGTGTCGTTCGCGACGAAGAGATCCATCAAGCCGTCGTTGTTTATGTCAGTAGCAACCGCTCCAAACGACTTACCGAGCGACGCGGCGATGCCGGAATCTTTGCTCACGTCGAGAAACTTGCCGCCGCCCTCGTTGTGAAATAGAAAACTCGATCGCGGCTTGAACACGCGCGGGACGCAATAGTAGCGACGACCAACGCGATTATCGCCGCAGAAGATCGTGCCGGTGCCGCTGTACTGCACGAAGCTGGAAACGAAGAGATCGAGTTTGCTGTCGTTGTCGTAGTCGAACCACGTCGCGCAGGTGGACCAGTTTGGCGCCGCCACTCCGGCTTTGTCGGTCACGTTTGTGAACGTGCCGTTGCCGTTATTGTGAAAGAGGACGTTGGCGCCGTAGTTGGTGACGTAAAGATCCTGCCAACCATCGCCGTCGTAATCAGCCGCGGCGGCGCCCATTCCGAAGTGGCCCATCTGACCGCACGCGACCCCGGCCTTGTCTGTGACGTCGACGAAAGTGCCGTCGCCATTGTTTCGGTAGAGCGCGTTTTTGATCGGGGTCTTGGGAGTGTAAAAATCCGATGGTCCACTGTTAACGAGATAGATGTCCATGAAGCCATCGTTATCGAAGTCGAAAAAGAGACCGCCGCCGCCGCACGTCTCCGGCAGGTGTCGCAGCTCCGAGCGCCCGTTATCGTGCACCCAATTGATCTTGCTCTGTGCAGACGGGACTTCGAAAAACGTCACGCGCGGCGGCGGATCGGTTCGCGCCTGAAACCAACCACCAGTGAACAGCAGCACAAGAATTGTAAGTACACAAAAATACTTCATTCTAATCCGTGTAAATCCAGGTTTTTAAGATCCGTAAAATCTGTGGCTCAATTCGGAAACTTCTCTCCGGGCTTCACGATGCGAATGTAATGATCCGTGAAATTGAAGTGTGCGTTCTTGAGCTCGATCTTCGGCATGTGACACGACGTGCAGTTTTTATCAGCAACGGGACAGCTCGTTCCATTCCCCGTCTTAACCGCAGCGGTTTTATTTTTCAACGAGTGACACGCCAAACACTTCTTGTCGTAATAAGCCGCATCCTCCCTGAGCGGCTCGTGCGGATCGTGACAGGCGATACAACTTATCTCGCGCTCGTCCGAATAACACTTGCTGTGAAAAATCCGATACGGCTGAAAACGAACGTTGTTGAGCTCCATGCTTTGCAACAACGCGAATTCGTTGCTGCCGCGATGACACGAAGCGCAAAACTGTTGCGTCAGCTCGTCGCCACTCAACCGTCCGGGATTGAAGATCGCCGTCCGGCCCGGCTTCTCTTCTTTGATAGCCGCGATGTGCGCGCCGCCTGGTCCATGACAACTTTCGCAGCGCACGCCATGCGCGAAGTTTTCGAGTCGAAGCTGCGAGCCACTAACGGCGCCGGTCGCATGGCAGCTAAAACAAGCAGACACCTCGTTGGGCGACAGTAAACGGCCCACCGCATCGTTGAGCGATTGCGGCTCCATTCGCGACGCGCCGATAGTGAAGTCGAGTCCCTTTGTCTGGTTGTAAAAACTGACCAGGCTCTCGTAAAACTTTCCGTCGCGTTGAAGAACGTACGTCTGGCCCATCTTGCCTTGTCCGAAGGCGTAGACGATCGGAAGCGAGATGGTGTCTTTGCCATCGGTCACGGAGTAGAAGCTTTGTTTGCCGTCACGCTTGATCTCGTAAGTATAAGCGCCGACCTTCATCGTCAACCGCGGATTCTCAGTCAGCACTTTAGACGTAGCGACCGGCTCCATACCCATCGCCATTCCG
>JADMIO012779207.1_pt1 | contig 17569 bp, 15 predicted proteins | sample 8958161 | NCBI WGS metagenome assembly JADMIO01 (sample SAMN16585339, study PRJNA669376) | soil metagenome | isolation source: Crop rotation soil | place: USA: Cullars Rotation, Alabama | collected 2011
CTTTCCCAAGAGGAACGTCACCCCATTGTGATACCAATTCATTATACGCCCAGGCTCTTAAAAATTTGGCTTCACCGACCAACCGGTCTCTAAGGGTAGTGTTATCAGTAACATTGGGAGCTTTTGATAATACTAAATTTGCCTTATTTATCATCTGGTAACACCCGTTCCAAACGCTGGTCATTACCGCATTTGTTGGGGCTGGAGTAGCCTGCTTTAATAGTTCTGCCCTGGGAGCTTCCAATTGAGCACCACCTGCCCATGTTTCACCGCCACGCATGTCATGAACAAAGAACCATTCCCTGCCCACGAGTTCTAGTTCTGCAGCGCGCATAGTAGAATAAATGGAGTTAACTCCATTCTGGAGTTCAGATGCTGTTTTGAAATAACTTTCCTGTGTCGGATTATTGTGATCCGTTACATTCAGTTTTTTATCGCATGCAATTAGGATAACTAGTAACGCAATTGCTGCAACAACTATTTTATTAATGCTTTTTTTCATATCGTTTTCTTTAGCAATTTTTAGGATCATTAAAAGTTGGCCTGTATGCCTACTAAGTATGACTTTGGTTGAGGATACACAGCGAAGTCAATACCATTTGTCAGGGCTATATTATTACCAAAAGGAGTTCTGTTACCGACTTCGGGATCAAAACCGCTGTACTTACTAAACGTTATAATGTTCTGCGCGGAAACATAAAGGCGCAAACTGCTCACCACTCCTTTTGTGAATGATTGCAAGGTTTTGGAAGGAACGGTATAACCAATCATTAGATTTTTCAAGCGTAAATAAGAACCATTTTCAAGGAATCGGGTAGATGGCCTTGCATTCTGATTTGGATCTCCTAAAATAGCTCGTGGAATATCTGTGCCTGTATTGGTTGGCGTCCAGGCTCTTAATACGGCAGTGCCGGCATTGAAGAAACGTACCATGCCTTCCGTAATCACTCTGGTGGCATTGAAGATCTTACTGCCCTGGACACCCTGAAAGAAAACGGAAGCGTCCAAGCCTTTGTAGCTAGCGCCTAAAGTCAAAGAATAACTAAAATCTGGTAAATAACTTCCCAGAAATACCCGGTCCTTTACATCGATGACACCATCCTTATTCATATCCCTGAATTTAAGGTCACCAGGAGAAGTATGCTTGGTTGGATCGTATGTTTGGCCGGACGAAGGATTGACCTGCGCGGCAGATGAATTTACGTCTGCTATCGATTGAAAAATTCCGTCAACAATCCAACCATAAAAAGACTGGATTGGTTGACCAACTGCTGTATTGGTGATATTGTAAGTACCAAAATCCTGATCACCACCTGCCTCAATATTGGTAACTCCTGAAGCCAACCTTGTTACTTTATTTTTGGTATGGGTAAAATTGGCTACAGCGTTCCAATTAAAATCGCCTTGCCTTTGATAATAGCCCAATTGAAATTCAAGACCTTTATTTTCCATGCTTGCAACGTTTTGCTTTACTGTAGAATTAATAAAGCCAAAACTTGCAGGAAGCGGCACATCCAGGATGAGATTGTCTGAGCTCCGCTCAAAGTATTCCGCGGTAAATGTAAACTTGTTCTTAAATAAGCCGAGGTCTAAGCCAATATTCAACTGCTTTGTCTTTTCCCATTCGAGGTCCTGGTTCCCGAGTCCGGGAATAACGGAACCCGGGCCATTATCAGGTACATTATTAAATGGATATGCTGAACTATTGGCAGCAACACTCACCAGCCAGGGTGTGCTTCCTAATACCACTCCATTAAGACCTGTAACGCCATAACCGGCTCTCAGTTTTAATTCGGAAATCTGCTGTATATTTTGGATGAAGTTCTCCCGATCAATTCTCCATCCGATAGATCCGGACGGGAAAGTAGCCCATTTTTTGGGAAAGCCAGGTGCCCACACCGAAAGCCCATCACGACGAATCGCGCCGCTTATAAGATACTTGTCTTTAAAGTCATAGTTTATACGTCCCAGTACCGACATCACCGAATTTTCATCAAATCTTGTTGACGATGAAGGATTGAGTGCAAAATTGAGCGTTTTTAACTCGTTAGAAGGTTGGTTGCCACTTTGTGATGAACTATTTATCTCCTGGTTTTGCTGCTCATACACCGCAATTGCATTGATATGATGGCCGCCAAAAGTTTTATCAAAGGTAAATTGCTCTGTGTATAACAATTGGGTTGAAACAGTTCTGTTATTTGTGATGGTAGCCTGCGTGGCACTGGAACCATTTACAGCTCCATTATCATTGAAGATCGGTGAAAAACGGTAGTCGTACCCATTGGCATAGTCCACGCCAAAAGTGGAACGGAATTTTAACCACTTTGTGAAGTTGATTTCAAGGAATGCCGTACCGAGAATTTTTACGGTTTTCCTGTTTCCCGGGTTCTTTAATTCAGCATCTTCAACGGGGTTTGTCGGGTCTCCGCCATCCAACACAGGATGAGCTCCTCTGTATCCGCCATTTGAAGTAGGATCGTAAACGGGTATATGCGGAAACATTCGGATTACATTCACTAGGTTTGACCTTGAACCTGTTTCATTATTATCATAAGCCTGATCGGCATGTGCGGCGTATAAGTTTTGGCCGAAAGTAAACGTCTTGCTGATTGTGTGTTCCGAATTAATGCGGAAATTGTAACGACGGTAACCGACTTTCGGGGTAGTACCGTTTTGATCCATGAATCCGCCAGACATGTAGAAACGGGACACATCATTACCCCAGCTCAATCCAATGTTGTGTTGTGTCATATTTCCGTGTCTGAAATACGCATCTTGCCAGTCGGTGTTAGTCTGACCATAGGTTTGAGTGGCGCCGGGATATATTGGTTCATTTAAAGTAGGCGGTGTTAATCGTGGGACCTGGCTACCTCTATAAGCTAGCGCATACTGCATGAATTGTTGTGTATTCAATAAATCAATTCTCTCTGTTACTCTTTGAATGCCATAATAAGAATCGAGATTAACATGTAGCTTACCATCCTTCTTGCCTTTTTTTGTGGTGATCATAATCACACCGTTCGTTGCTCTGGAACCATAAATCGCAGCGGCGGATGCATCTTTTAACACGTCGACCGACTCAATATCCCTTGTATCAATGGTAGCAAGGTCACCCGTCGGAAAACCATCAATCACGTACAAGGGATCCGAAGCAAAACTTATGGAACTGATTCCGCGAATACGCACAATCGGCTGCGTTCCAGGGCTTCCGTTATTGGTTACCTCTACTCCCGGCACTCGTCCTTGCAGCGCTTGTTGCACACTGACTGAAGGAAGTTCGTTAAGAGTTTTACCTACCACCACTTCGCTGATACTTGACACAAGAGGTACGAGCTCAACAGACACAGAAGTACTCGCGCCCACCTGCAATGAATACACCTGATATCCGACCATAGAGAACTCAAGGGTTTGGCCGTCTTCAGCGTCAATCGAAAAAACGCCTGATGAATTTGTAACCGTGCCTCTTGTCGTACCCTTTACGATCACAGAAACGCCTTCAAGAAGGCCACCTTTATCATTCGTTACCTTACCTGTGATCGTCTTATAAAAAACAGACTCCGTTATTTGCTTATTTTCCGTAAAATTTTGCAGCTTAACAACAATGTCATCGAGCTCATGGGAAAGTCCTTTTTTATCAGTACAACCTGGTTACCGGAAACATAATACAGTACATCCAAAGGTTCCAGCAACAGGTCAAGCACTTCCTTTACTTTTTGATCAGTAGCGAGGATTGACACCTTCTTGCGGGAAGGAATTTTCTGAGAGCTGTAGACAAATTTTATTTCTACGAGCTTGCTGATCTCATTCAGCACATCTCTTACTTGTTTTTGTCTTACAACGAGAGTGATCCTCTTATCCAGCACTCCCTCTTCTGCTTGTGCCGGTGTGGAATAAACCAAACCAATAAGGAAAATCGACAGCAGAAGCCGGTGTAACCTCATACGTTTAAAAGAAATACCGGCAAAATGAGCAAGGTTACGATTTTTCATAACAGCAATTTTAGTTTAAGCAATTGTTTTTGCAGCGAGAAACATTAGCTGCAGTTATTTCGTTGGTTTTTATTTATTCATTGCTACTCACATCCATTTGACTGTATCACCACCTGACCGTCTATAATTTCATAATCAGCGCCAATAGCTTTACAGATAAGGTCGAGCTTTCGGTAAAAAGTTTCAGCGCTTAAATCAGCCGTTACCGTACACTTTTTTAATAGGTCATTATCATAAACAATGTTAACTCCATATGTTTTGCTGAGTTGGGCAAACACGTTTTCAAGGGGAGCATCTTCGTACAGCATAATTTTTTGATCGACCATATCGGGAGCGATCACAACTGGGTTTTGCAGCAGGGTTTTTTTGAATTCCCGATTTGACTTCTTATATACCAATTCCTGGTTGGGAGTCAAAATAATGCCTCCAAGTTGGTTTGGCGATGCGGTTTCCACATTAGTTGTGTTTTCCTGTGAATACACACTCACTTTACCGGTTCTCACTGTTACCTGGATAGTTGAGTCACTGTTAAAGGATCGGGAAAGTTCGCGAAAACCCGGAAGGGATGCGCAGGATTTTTCGTGACCGTAAATAGCGCCTCACCTAAAAGATAAACGTCCCGTGTTTGTGAGCTATCAAAATTATTTGCGTAAGCTATTCTGCTGCCTGCACCCAATTCAACAATACTTTCATCAGGCAATTTTAAGCTAATTGTTTTTTCGGAAGTATTTACACTTTCAATCAGATGTTTGGAAGGGGTTATCACTGTATAGGCAAATTGTCCGAGCTTTGTATTTTGTCTTTGGAGGAAATAAATTGCAAACCCGATTGCTCCAACAAACACGGCCGCGGCCGCAAACCACCATTTTTTACGAAGTGAAATCAGCAAAACGGGTGGTTTAGGTTTATCGACAGCTTGCCCGCCTATCGTACGAAGCATTTTTTCTACTTCCACTTCTTTCTCCTGATCATTAACAGTAGACTTATGCGGAGCGAGTGTCTGCAAAATTCTTCTTGCTTCTACGATCGTGAGATGTTTGTCGGGGTGTTGAGCCAGCCACTTATTCCAAAACTCGTTATCTTTTTCCTTGCCCTCCTGTACCCATCTGATAAAATCGTCATCCATTAAAAAATCATAGATGTCGAACAGCCTGAATTCTTTCATAAATCTTTGTCCTAAACTTATGAGTTCCCCAAACCTGTGCGATCCTACTGCTTTTACAGAAAGTTTTTTGTACCGAATGTTGCAAAAAGAGAAGTATTGAGCGACTGCTATTGAGCAATAAATCCTGCCTGTAAAAGGCTTCTGAGCTTGTGTAATGTTTCATGAAGAAGATTATACACAGATTGCCGGTTCACGTTCATTAGCTCGGCAATCTGGGCATGATCCAGGTGATGATAGTATTTCAAATAAATGATTTCTTTTTGCTTTTTGGATAAGAGCTCAAACGTCTTCCTGAGCCTTTGAATTTTTTCCTCATTTACCTGCCTCTCGATAATGATTTGTTCAATCGAAAACTCATAGGAAAAATCATACTCGTTGTTTGGCAAGTCCGCATGATTATTCTTCTGTAAAGATTTGAGAATTTTGTTTTTTATAGCACGCAGCAAATAATATTTGGGCGATAAAATCGTATCGGCGATATCCCGGCGTTGCCAAAGGCTAATAAATACTTCCTGTACGCAATCCTTTATCAGCGCCTTATCTATGGTAAATCGGGCGCCATAATTATAAAGATCATCATAGTATAATAGCATCAAAGAGGCAAGCGCATCGGCGTCATCTCGTTGCAGTCGTTTTAGCAAATCCGTCCCAGTCCCAGACATGAGAATCCAGATTTTTTTAACGTTGATAAATGTAAGAAATATTTTTTTTGTCAGTTACTCATTATCAAGCAACATCATTCACCAGCGCTCCGATTCCGCCAATAGAAATTCTTATTTCATCTCCACTCTTCAGTGTGAAACTATGCCAGGCGTCCCCGTTCCGGGCTAATTAAAGAACCAAAAAAATTCATCTTCAGGTGTTGGAAATTGACCGAAAAGACAGTGCTGTAGGTTGTTCTTTATACATACGAATGTTTTAAACGTGGTTGGCAGTCTTCTTATCAGGCATTATGCTTGCGAACACAAAATATTTAATTCTGATGCGAAAATTCTTCCAATAAAAGCCATCGAAGAATTTTAAACAAAAGATTTGAATGGAGCACCAGGTGTAATAACGAGAAATCATGAATCGCAAAATTTCAATATCGTAACGGGTTACTAAAGATAGTTTCAGTACAACTCACTAAGTTTCGAAATCCCCGCAAAATCAATAGCAGCGGGATTTTCATTTTCGGTAGATCACGGTAAGAAACCGTTTTCCGTTCCATTTTGGTTCACCATTGTTTCACCAATTCAGCATCGGTGATGCAATCAACATTGATAGTAGCTTTGGTGCCGTTTTGTAGTGCATTGTAATCAGATGCACACAAGGTTGGCATTGAAAATTACAGAATAAACATCTTCAGTTCGTCATTTATCAAAAAGATTTCAAACCACCAGTGATAACGAAGTATTCGCATTCAACTTTATCGCCTTCCGTTTCATAGATATATTTGGACCGAACAACTTATCGATTTTACCTTGACCTTGGGGCTTAACGCTGCAGTCCTAAAGGTGCCTCCATCTTTCACAGGCTTTTTCCCCTATCCTTCCTATATTAGCCATCCTATTTATTGGTCCACCGGGCCAAGTGCCGGTGGCAATCTATTAACGAACGTGCGACATTCAAAAAGAAAACAGCATTATGAAACCTAAAATTGGTATCTCAAAAGACAATCTGACCCAGGTAGCTCATACTCTGAACGTATTTCTTGCCGACGAGTTTTTACTTTACCTTAAAACAAGAAATGCACATTGGAATGTTGAAGGTTCAGATTTCCACGCCATGCATAAATTTTTTGAAGAGCAGTATGAACAGCTTGATGAGATAATGGATGATGTGGCTGAACGTATTCGTGCCTTAGGTCATTATGCGCCAGCTACGCTTAAAAGCTATCTTGAGTTAACTCACCTTTCTGAACAGTCTCGCGAAGGAAACGACAGCGGCGGTTTCATAAAGGAGTTGCTGGGTGATCATGAAAGCATAGTCACAAGGCTGAGGGAGAACATTAACAAATTTGCCGGCGAATTGAACGATGCAGGCACCAGCGATTTTATTACAGGGTTAATGGAAACGCATGAAAAGATGGCCTGGATGCTGAGGTCACATCTGAAATAAAGACAACTCCAGCGCATGGCGCCGTTCACAATGAATGCGGCATATTTACATACCTCACCTTCCTGCAAAAAGTATTGGTGTTTTCGTATTTTTTTGGGGGCAAAAACTTCTTCGATTACTGCGATGTCGGTTTCGGTAAGCGGCGTCGTTGAGTGATCTTTAATATAGGCAATCAGGGATTGGTGCATTTTGTGGCTGCAGCCTTATTTTTCACAAATGTAGGAATTGAGATACTCCTGTCTGTAAGCGAGGTTTTCTGTAATGGTACAGCATTTAAACAGCTAAAAAACGCTGTATATAATAAGAAAGAAAGAGCTCATGCCTTTAAGTCATAAGCCTGTTTGAGCCATCCCATTAGTTCCTTGTCTACTTCCTTTGGACTGGATATTTTTATTGTATGGTGAAACCTGTTCGGAGACGCTCGTTCTACTTTGGAAACCCTTTTGTTTATTAATCTATTCTTTAAATGAATTTCAAGATTCATATAATCTTTGCGGGTGTAAACTCCAGCAAATCCAAACCTGTTACCTAAGTGAATAGAGGTTTTCTTGGGTTCTATTTTTAACGCCCCGAATTTTTGTAGTTCGTTAATCAGTTTGTCATAGATCGCAGTTACGATAGGTTCTTTATCTTTAAGATGATCGAGTTCGATATATTCCATAGATGCTAATTTTATGCGTCATGCTTTAGTGGCTGTGCCCTATAGCACTAGTTTTTCAAATTTAGGTTGTATTTTCTTAACAATGCATTAAGCGGTTCAATTAATGCGAATGGATCCTGGTGAGGCTCTACTCCAATATTCACATGCCCATTCTTACAAGGAGTTAGTAAAACAAAAAAATTACCATAACGGATAATAAAATATTTAAGTCCTCCGCAATCTATATTACCCCGTTGGGAAGCAAGTTTAATTAATGTGGGGTTAACTAATAATTCTTCGTATTTATCGGACTCATTGGAGCTAACATTATGAATATCGCTACGCTGCTTCATTGAAAGCTCGTCATTATCATATACAGCAATATATCTTATGTGCTCGGATATTTCCAACGCCTCAGTGAGCAGTTTTTCTTTCCTTTCCACAATATTTTTTTACAAAGTTGGCATCTTTCTATAGATTAAACAACACACTGCCAAAAAAGAAGTAACTGTAGCACGAAAGTGCAACAACGTATTGCCGCAATTTGGGCAGATAGTTATTGTACAAAATCTGCTTGAAAAAATAATAGATTTCTGGTTTTGCCCAAATACCTGTAGATATTTCTTTAGATCTCTCTGACCAGACAAATACCCTGGACTATGTTACAGAAGTGGAGACAATAGTCTTGATGTTTTTTCAATCATAGTTCATCACATCTCATTATTTGGCGGAAAATAATTCCACTTGCAAGACCGCTATCCAGTAACTATATTTAGCCCTTAAAAACTTTTTAAACCCGCTGCTATGAAGAAATCCTTATCCATTTACCTGCTGAGTGCCATTTCATTGACTTCATTTTGCCAGCATTCGCAGCTCAGTCTTTCCGATGATTTCAAGATTGCCGAAAAAGAGTACAAGCACCAGACCATAACTCATTCGATTTACTATAATAACAGCTTCTACACAGCGACTAATTCAGGGATCGGCGGTAACTATAAATGGGCCTTTACAAAATTGTACGATTTGAAATTCGCCGTCACGATTTCAAAATTCGACAAGAGCATGAACGAGATCAAAAGCCTGGACCTGGAGAATGGCGAAAAATCATTTGGCCCCCTGGAACCTGAATTATTTTTGCTGAACAATAAATTATGTCTTGCTTATTTTCAACCCGATTCCAAATCTTCATTCAATCTATACCTGGCTATAATCGACGAAAACAATTTAACGGTAACGACGACAAAAAAGATCTGTGCTATCCAGCAGGAAAATGTCGGTATTTTTAAACTTGAATCCGTGGTGCATGCCGGTTTTGTACACATTGCCAGCTCGCCGGACAATTCCAAAACCCTGATCGTCTCCCATACTTCACCCAATACGCTACAGACAGTTGTGATCGACAATAGTCTGAATATTCTCAAGCAAACCATAGTTCATAGTCCCATCGACGGGTTTCATGTGTCGTCGGCAGTTTTAACCAATGATAACCTTGAATGTTTCGTACTCGCCTCGGACCAGGAAACAAAAATAATTTGCGTAGGCCCTGATGGAAAAAAAACTGAAACGAAATTAAATCCATCCGGCAATCTATACCCGTATCAAAGCACTGCCAGCTTATCAAAAGATGGGAAAAACATTTACATCTGTTCTACCACCACCCTGTTGGATGACGACGACAAGAATTGTAACGGATTCCTTCTTGCACAATTAGACTGCACTTCTCTAAGACTATCAAGGCCGTTGCCCTATGAGTTCTCCCCGGAATTCTTACAAGTCATCAGTGAAAGAGGAGGTGGCGGCAAACACAAGAAGGAATACTTCATGTATAGTTTTAAACCCAATTTGACAGAATTAGATAACGGCGACATCGTAATTCTTGGAAGCCCTGAAAATTTCTCCACCTCAAGTACCACCAAAACGTCTTTTGACATGAATAATAACATGCAAATGCGGGAGGTATCAACATCAACGTTAGTAGTAGGTCCGGTTATAGCGTTTTTTCCAAATAAAAATGGAAAAACATTTGAGTACACTGCAATTCCAAGGAAAATCAATTTCTCAAAAAGTGCACAGAGCGGCTCCGGGGCCATTCAAATTGTCCAGGCGCCGGGAATATCTCATTCTTACTCGAGTTTTATTGCTTCGGGCATAGGCAATGAATTTGTTATTTTCTATGATGACAATGAAGACAATTTGACTAAAGGCGATGCACAAACCCTCGTCAGGGAAAGCTCGCGTACTCCCGGAAATCTTGTTTTGGCTGAGGCGGTAATAGGAAAAGATAAAAAACTGGCATACCGTAAACAGATTGGTGAAAATCTAAAAGGAAATTATACTTACTTTTTGGGAAATGCAATCCCCACCACTTCAACCTCCATCATTTTTCCTGTGGGAAAGGAAGGGCTGAATTTCAATGCCAGAAAGATGTTTTACTCGAATTGGTGTTTTCTGGATATTAAATAGAAGCAATACAAAATCACTATATTTATTGAGGGCCGAAACGGACAATTCCGAAAATATTACAATTACACCGCTAACCTGGCCACACTATCGCATAATGGAAACGCCGATAAAAATCCTGGTCGTAGAAGACGAAATGATCATCGCTGCAAAAATTTCCATGCATTTAACCAGTCTTGGGTATGAAGTGACAGGTATATTACCACGTGGTGAAGAGGCCTTGCTGAATGTTGAAGAAAACAGGCCGGACATTGTGCTTATGGATATCCGTTTGAAAGGCGAGATGAATGGAATAGATACGGCTATCCTCATGCAGAGAAATGCAGATATACCTGTTATTTTTCTGACGGCGAATGCTGACGAAGCAACTTTCAATAAGGCAAAAGCCGCAAAGCCTTATGCGTTTATTTCAAAACCGTATAAGCAGCTTGATCTCCAAAGAGCAATTGAACTTACAATCAGTCGCCTGGCTGCTGACGAAAACAAATTACCGCCTGCGGACAATGTCGCTAATGACCGCCCGTTTATCCTGAGCGATCGGATATTTGTACGGCAACGGGAAAAAATGATAAAGATTATCGTCGCAGACATATTATATATAGAGGCGGACCGGAACTATTGCAGGATCTTTACAAAAACAAACGAATACCTGCTGTGTATTACTCTAAAAGCGATAGAAGAACACTTAAACAATAATATCTTTTTGCGTGTGCATCGCTCCTACATCATCAACCTTTCACATCTAGATGCAGTTGCAGATGATCATGTGATCATCAATCAAAAAGCGATGCCCGTAAGCGAAGGACTAAGAGAAAACTTGTTGCAGCGAATACAGACACTGTAAAATAAAATCGCGCGTATCAGCCACTATTTGATCCAACAGTTTAGGGATCTTTGCTTATTTTGAAAAATGTCAAGATATATAGATTTCGCCCGACTTGTTTTTCCCAATTTTTTTGGTTTGTTTTCCCATGGTTTCGGTTCTTTGAATACTGATATTTGCCATCAACAAGTGTATACATTTTAATCAACTTATCTGGTGTTGATCAGGATGCGGGATTGTATGAACGACCCGCCCGATGAATTTGCTGCCAGCAATTAATGGTGATGGCGCCTAAAGTGGGAATAATCCCTTATGGGAGAGCCGTTGGCAAGTGTCAAGCTTGGGTGGTTGGAAGGAGGGGGAGGGAGGGCCCCGCCCCGGGGTCGGTCGAAGATAATGTGACACAAATAACCGCCACACCTGATCCTCAGGACCGTGAAAAGAAATAATTCTACTCATCGATTTTTTCCATACCTGCACAACAAGTCTAACCGTCCCGGACAAAGTCAGTCCCGATAGCTATCGGGATCGAATACCGGCTATTACAAATCACGCGTGCATCTGATTTAATGCAGTTCTACTTCGCTTACCGGGTTACTCAAAAAACTTGTTTCCTTCTATGCGGCCCTAATTGATTTAAATTCAAAGAATATATGGGTACCGTTGCTTTTGTCTTCCTTCATGGTTCCCCCTAACTGGCGGGTGAGCAGGGATATAAGCTGTCCCCCGAAACCGGTGCCCTTGATCGTGCCTCCTTTGCCTACACCGTTGTCCGATACCAGCATTTGTAAATTACCATTCGCTCCCTGCTCTAATTTGATCTGCACTTTTCCGCTTTGTCCCTGGGGAAAAGCGTACTTAATCGTGTTGGTAAGCAGTTCGTTGACAATAAGGCCAAGCGGCACCGCTGTATCTATGTCCAGACTCAATTTACTCATAGCACATTCCACCTGTACTCTTTTGTGAGCGGAAAAGGAATCAAGTATGCTTTCACTGAGGTTGATAAAATAATCTTTCATTTCAATAGCACCGAGATTCTCACCCTGGTATAATTTCTGGTGAACGATGCCGATTGAATGAACCCGATTTTGGCTGGCGAGCATGGCTTCTTTGGTATGAGCATCGTCTATTTGGTTACTTTGCAATTCGAGGAGGCTGCTGACAACTTCAAGATTGTTTTTCACCCTGTGATGAATTTCTTTCAACAATAATTCATTCTCTGCATTTCTTGCGAGAAGCGTTGCCTGCGTATTATTGAGTGCTAAAACCGTTTTTTCTATTTTATCGTTCTTATCCTTTAGAGCCAGGTTCACTTTTTGTTTGTTGCGATTATTGCGATAAAGAATAAACGAAATAACAAGTGCGCTTGCTAAAAGAACAATGACGGCATAAAAGCGCAATTGGTTTCTGGCGTACACCCTGGCTAAGTGCAAATCTTCGACGCGTTGTTTTTCTTTTATTTCTAATAGCTTGACCTGTTTGGTTTTTTCAATATTTGTAACAGTATCTTTTGCCGCTGCTGAAATTTTTAAGAAGTCATAAGCTTTTGCCGGATCTGTTTTTTCAAAAATCTGCGATAGCAAATGCGATGAATTCATTATTACCAGGTAATTTTTAAAGTGGGTCGCGCCGGCCAGTGTTGTGGTTGCGTATTTTTGGGCTGAATCAGGTTTGCCTTGATTAAAATAAATCTGCGCCAATTCATTTTTTACTTCGTTTTCAAAAAAACCTTCATACTCTTTTGAATCCGCTAAAATCTGCTTGCAATAATCTACCGCTTCATCATATTTCCCAAGCTTGCTGTTAATACGGGCCAGTATCATCTTTGGCCAATTTACCTGGAACGGAAAATAAAGCTTTGAATAGTCGAGGGTTTCCTGTGCGAAATGGGAAGCGGAATCCAGGTTATTCAATCTTTCATGTTCCTGGGCCAACAGGAACATGGCACTCCATTGAGAGAAATGGTCCGCTTGTTTCAACATCGGGTGATAATAGGCATTTTGCGCCCACTTTAATGCTTCTTTATCATCACCCAGTTTCTGGTAAAGCAGGCCCATCATATTTATATTTATTCCGAATACCTGTCTTACAGGAGCATATTTTCTACTCAGTTCTATTTGTTCATAGGCTGTACTAAACCCTTTTTCAAAAGAGGACGTAATAGCGTAAGAAAAAGAAAGCGCTTCCAGGCATTCCAACTGGCCAATGGAAAATTTAATCTTCCTTGCCAGGTCCAAACCTTTATTGCCCCAGTCCACAGATTCGGCAGTATTACCGAGTGTTGCGCCTCGAGAAAGCCAATAAAAAGCGTGCACCTTACTTGTATCCGAAGCATTGCCCTGTATGATATTTTTAAAACTATCTGCGGCGGATGGCCCGGCCGGAGCCGGCTGGGCAAACAGTATATTATGGCTTAATAAAATTGCCAGCGCAACCAGGATATTTTTTTCATTTTGAAATGGTCTCCTTAAACGGGGAGGAAGGTGGTGATACATTGCTTTCGTTTTTTTGAGCAGGTTAGCTCTTTTTTTCATGTCCTTGTCACCTTCAAATATCAATCTTTTTTGGTACTTACAAACCCGGTCCCAACAATCGAATCAGCCTGTTTACAGATCACGTGCAGGCGGTTTACAACTATGGTATTCATTGTCATTTTCATTGGCCGGTAATTAAAGAACCGTCGTCGGACAGTTTTAGCCTTTGTTCGTCCTAACAGCAGATTTCGTGCTGTTTTATCATACTATATTCAATTCGCCATTTGAATTAATGAAGTAGCACCCTGAAGAAGCACACTATCGGGTAGCTATTCAAATAAATCAACCAATTTCTTCACAATAAATCAATTTAAAATGAACAACAAACTCCTTTTTAAGATGAAGAGGTTTTTTCTTCTGTTTATGCTTGTTCCCTTTGTCGGCTCCAGCCAAACTAAAAATGTAGTTTCCGGCCACAGGGTATTTCCCAAGGTCGATAAAGTGCTGGAATTTGAAAAAGCGTTGACGGCCCATGCCCAGAAATACCATAGCGGCGATGCGACATGGCGTGTATTTGAAATACAATCAGGGAAAGGTTGAGGGACCAACCAGTTGGGATGCACTCGATAAAAGAGGAAACCTAGGAACGGAACACAACAACGACTGGAACCAGAGCGTAGCGATCTATTTAACCGACAGGCAATCGGCTAGCTATTCGGTTTATGTTGACTCCCTGAGCACTGTTGCCCTGGGGGATTTTTCTGATAAAATAAATATCACCCACGTCTTTCCCAAAATCGGTTGCGGTCCTAAAATCGTGGGTATAATAAAAGATTTGAAAAAAGTATGGACAGCCGACGGATCCACAGTAGCTGTTTATTCTGTAAGTTCTTCGGGTCCGACTCAATTCGCGCTTGTAACAAGATACAAACAAGGATTAAAGGAAAAAGCTGACGGTTTTCGCAAACCGTTCAAAGCAACGTACGAAAGTATACACGGCGCAAATTCTTATGAAAAATACCTTGAAAACATTCGTCAGTATACTAACGATGCCTGGAGCGAGTTACTTTTCCTGCGCCCCGATTTGAGTTCGAAATAAGAATGATTGCAGCAAAAGACAGAATGAACTAATTCAAGCGAAAACGAAACTGATGCTTTGCTGCTGCCAAATCCTCGCACACAAATTTCACATTGATCACAAAGGCCGCAGATTGTCCAGAAAACAGAGACCAAAGTATTAAAGGCAGCGAAACAATAAATAACTTAGAAGTTAAGAATCATAAGGCCGCTTCGGGCGGCCTTTAAATTTTAGATGTGCTTATACTTACATTTCGTCCTTAGCCCGTGTCATATTTTTAAAAACCATTTTTCGCTTAAAGCTCAAAAAGTCCGGGTTATCGAAATATTTGTTTACCCATTTCCCCGTTTCATCTAGAAACGGATCAAACTCCTGGGTATGATCATTTAACCATTCACGAAACGAGAAATGATCAAACAGCCTGACAAATTCAGTAAAATAAATATCCGCTACCCTGTCATCGCCTTTAATGACCATTGTATTTTCATCATTCTTCGTAACTGAATTCTCGCTATAATTAGCCGAACCACTAATGACGATGGGCGTATCACCCAATGGGTCCACCAGTATAATTTTGTTGTGCAGGTAGTCAACACCGCTTTTTATGATCTTGCCTGCATTAGTCTCGGACACCCATTGATCAACCTCACTCTTAATATACGCTCCCGCTGTAACCTCCACGTCCTTATCATCTGTCTGGAAAGTATTGTATCCCTTTCGCTCATCCAGTAAAATGTATCTTATGTATGGTTTATCTTCTTTAAATACAGCCTGGAATCTTTTATCTATGTTGAACGGGTAAATAGTACAAACCATTTCGGCAGCGCCTTCAATGAGATCAGCATATGTCTGAAGCATATCCGTTTTTTTGCGGGGACTGAAGAAAATGGAAATCCCCGCCGGAATATCTGCGGCCTTTTTATCTTTCCCGTCGTTTAGACCTTCAACTTTGTCCTGGTATGTTTTCCTGTCCAGGTTTTGAAAAACAAGGTCCCAGTAGTCGGCATATTTTTGACCAATTTTAGTATCATTGATAACATGTCCTGTATCACAATGCCCGAAAATTCCTTTTGCGGAAATGTTGGTTGATCCCGTCCACACCTTTAGTGGGTTATCATTTTTATCTAGTATTACAAAAAATTTGTTGTGCGCTTGTGCCACCTGGTTGTCTCTTACGTGTTTTACAAGCTTCGACGCCGCCTGTTTCAGCAGCGCCTTTTTATTTTCATCTCCATAATTCACGGCATCATAAACAATATTCACATCTACTCCTTTCTTTTGAATACTCTTTAAAATCTTAATGAAATCAGGATAATGAAACTCATAGACTGCTCCCCGAATCTTCTGTCCTTTTTTTGCAGACGAAACAAAGTCCACAAGTCCTTCGTACAAACCTCTTGAAAGCCAGTCAACGGCCTTCTGATCTAAGACATTTTCATCTTTGTCAATAGGTCGTATATTTTTAAAATTTTCGGCGTAGGATTGGCTGCCGGAAACACCTCGATTGAAATATATCCCATGCTTTCCCTCGATATATTTTTCTGTTTTAATAGTTATTTGCTCTGAAGCGAGAGTTTTAAGATCTTTAGTTGTACCCCCTAAGGCCGTTACGATAAAAGTATACTCAACTCCCGGCTCCGCCGTAAAATCCTTCCATAAAAAACTTTGAACAGGATGCAAATGAGTGGGATACTTTTGCCCCTTGACCTTGTTTAAATCCTTTTTTTCAATGGGAATAACCGATTTAAAAAATTTCTGGCCATAAAGCCATATCCGTTTCTTACTCTTTGTTTCAACCCGTTCAAATGAGAAACCAAAGAATCCAGTTGGGGAAAGATTGATAGGAGGATCGTATGCGTTCCGGAAACAGCGTAAAGCTCCAGTTCGCCAACAGTTTTTTTTACTCGCATGTTTTGGTTTTGAGATTGATGGTTGATTAAAGCAGGAAAAAGTCTTTTAGCTCCGCCAAAAGTGCAGGCAAGATAAATTGATTTTCGACAGAAAATAAAAAGAGAGCTGGCGACAAAGCAAAACCCCCGGCATGCGGGGGTTTTAGTCCAAACCGTCCTCATAGAAAATCGATCTTATCTTTTTGCCACGTCAAACTTGCGGAAAATGGATTTCACGGCGCTGTTAATCTCTTTGCTTGTGAGGTTGCGGCTATTTACTTCACCAGTTGTCCATCCCTGCCAAACTACCTTATCCGTCTTTGCATCGGCTACTGAAATGGTTACTGTTCCTTCCCTGATCGGAACGGAATAATCATCATATCCCATGAATTGAGAAGGATAGTATACATTGTAAAAACGGCGGGCATAAGGGTTGAAAAACGTAAACGTGCGGATAAACGGCTGACTGTAAACAGGGTCATTTTGACGCCGGCTGCTGCGTTCTACCAGCACGTCATAGCTGATCAATACGTCGGGTCTCCTGTTATCTAATCGCCAACCCTGTTTGTCCAATTCTTTCGTAACGGCCGCCTTAAACTTTTGCTCCATCAGGTCGTTCGTCTTATTGTGATCATTCTTTCCGGAACCATCCTTATCAACCCATGCAAATGTTTTGTAATTTCTGAAATCAACAGTGTCATCTTTCTCTACATGCACAGGCGCCGAGCAACTTGCAATAATGCATGCTGCTGCGAGAAGACTTCCCATTAATCTCCAACTCGGGGTTTTCATAAATTTTCCTTTTTTTAGTGATTCATTTGATATCGATATATAAACGACAAAATCAGGCCTGGGTTTACTAAAACATTGTGAAAGTCAGACGAGTTTGGAAAACAAACCTCGAGACGGGAGGTCCGTGCGTGGACAGTCGCTGCGGGGAACCCGGGAAAG
>JADMIO011222223.1_pt1 | contig 17566 bp, 17 predicted proteins | sample 8958161 | NCBI WGS metagenome assembly JADMIO01 (sample SAMN16585339, study PRJNA669376) | soil metagenome | isolation source: Crop rotation soil | place: USA: Cullars Rotation, Alabama | collected 2011
AAACCTGCCGTTCTTTCACGAGGCCGGCAATCGGGGCAAGGATCTGCGCGTCCGCAAGCTTCTTTTCAGAGAGTTCCAGGGCCGTCTTGCGCGCCGCAATCGTTGCCCGAATGTTCCTTACCGTTTCGCGGGCGGATCGCACCGCGGCCTCCGCGACGTCATATCGCGCTTGCTGTTGATCGAGCTGCTGTTTGGGCATCACCCCTTCGGCTGCCAGACGTTTCGCGCGATCAAGACCGAGACGGGCCTCGGCAAAGGTGGCCTCGGCCTGCCGGACCTGGCTGGTGGACGCCTCATCGATATTGCCACTTGGATCGGTCAGCCCGAGACGAGCCATTTCCTGCTGAAGCGCCGCTTCCTGTTGGCGAACCGCAAGTTCGAGTTCTCGCGTGTCCAGCTGGGCGATCAATTGTCCCGCACGAACCGCATCACCGATATCGACGAGAATCTTTGCGACCGGACCTTCCACCTGATTGCTGACGGTCACTTCTTCGTTCGGATCCAGAGTGCCAACGGACTCCACTTTGCGCTGCAGCTCGCGCGATTCGACCTTTGCACTTTCGACTGCAACTGCAGGAGCGGCCGCAGCAGCTTCAGCGGTGGGAGAACTCGTATTGCCGGGCGCGGAACACCCGGGCACCAGAGCAAGCAGAATCAATAAGAGAATAATCATGGCCTCATTCCTGATAGAAAGATGGAAACAAAGGTCTCAACCACTTCGTTCCTGTCAAAAGTTCGCGTTTTTTTCTGACCGAAAATTTCCTGCATCTGGATAAAGCTGACGAGCATCCCGATAAAGGCTCGGGCCGCCAGATGAGGGTCCATCTTTCGAAAAGCTCCCTCCTTCATGCGCTTTTCGAGATACGCCGCTAACGGATCGCGGCCCGCCATTGAAGCCAGAAACATTTCTGAAAGCTCATGGCCTTCCAGAGCACTAAACATCAACAACCGCATGAACGTCGTGTCCTGCTCGTGCTTTTCGATGAACTTGTACCCCAGCATCGTGAGAAATTTATGATCGTCAAGAGCCGTCGCCAGCTCTTCCAGTTCAGCGCACTGGGCATCCCGGCTTTGGCTGACCTTTTCTTCGAGAATTGCTCGGTAAAGCTCTTGTTTGGTCTTGAAGTGCCTGAAGATAATGGCTTCGTTCACTTCTGCCTGTGTTGCTAGATCCTTGGTGGTCGTCCCTCTAAATCCATTTCTTGCAAATACTTCCATAGCGGCCCTAAGAATTTCCTGCCGCTTTCCATCTTTCATATTCATCGTGTGAAAACGAAACCCTCCATGTAAGTAAGTACTTACTTACATGGATTCTCGCGCTAAGACAAGAATTTTTTCTTAAAATCCGGGCTGATCGAAAAGTAAACCGGTTTCCCGGTTGAAAAGGTTGCTTTCCCGGTTCAGAAATAGGCTTCCCGGTTCAAAAAAGAGCTTTCCCGGTTCAAATCCTGGATTTCTAGTTCAAATCGGTGCTTGCCCGGTTCAGAAACTGCTCTCCCGTTTCAAAAAACAGGTTTCCCGGTTGAAAAACTTGTTTTCCCGTTTCAGAACGAGCTTTCCCGGTTCAAAAAAGTGGTTGCCGGTTTCAAATCGGTGCTTGTGCTTTTCAAATCGGACTTTTCCGGTTCACGCAGGAGATTGCTGGCTCGGATCGGTGAAAGTTCTTTCACGTCGGCCTAGCGGTTCTACACCGAAGATTTAAAGTTTCAGATTGTCCAAAAGCCTTTTAACTTTGAAACATTTCAGTACAGCCCGAAACTTTTCGCCGATAATCACAACCGAATCGCCCAATTTGGGAAGCACTATGAAAAAGGTACGAATCTACGAATACGCAAAATGCTCAACCTGCCGGAATGCGCTCAAATTCCTGGACCGCAACAATGTTGAATACGAAAAAGTTCCGATTGTGGAAACACCGCCAACCAAAGCCGAACTCCGAAAAATGCTCGAGGCGCAGGGAGGAAGCCTGAAGAAACTTTTCAATACTTCCGGCGAGGTATATCGCGCAATGAAACTGGGTACGAAACTCGGCTCAATGGGGGAAAGCGAAGCGCTCGACCTCCTCTCCTCTAATGGGAAACTGGTAAAACGCCCATTCGTCCTTGTAGGTAACACCGGCCTCGTCGGTTTTAACGAAGAGGAGTGGAAAAAGACTATTTAGTAGCGGAAGCGGCGAAGGTCATCGAAGACCGGAAATCGGCGGGTGGTAGATAATCTGAATTAAGATTCCATCCGGATCATGGAAATAAATCGATCGGGCGCCGTCGCGATGGGTTTTCGGTGCCTGCGCTAGTGGAATGCCGTTCTCCAGAATTCGAGCCGCCCATATATCCACATCCTCGGGGAAGGGAACAACAAACCCAATATGATTGAGGAATTGCCCAGCCGCTGACGGTTCGGCGCCATCCGGAAGCTTGTGAATCGCCAGATTGTCACTACCGGATGTAAGGTAAACGTTGTATGGATCCGGCTCCCATTCCACCTTCATCCCAAGAACGGTACAATAGAAACTGACCGCTTTTTGAACGTCTCGAACGTTCAAAGCGATATGACGCAATCCAAGAAATGACGGCAGTTCCATTGACTTCACTTAATACGGACACTACAATTATCTACTCTGTCCTTCGCGAGTTTAGCACGTACAAGCTATGACCCACCCGAAGCCCCGAAAACCTGTTTCTCTTGAGCACATGAATGCCTGGCGAATGCGCCGGCAGTGTTTGGATCATCCGTTCCCATCAAAAAACCTGTTGGACTTGGTTAAAACGATAGGATGGCTCTACTCGCCGGGATGCTCAACGCCGTATCTTTCCCTCTGGGCTCGGCTGGCGTCTTTTAAGACAGAAGACTTGAACAAGCTTGTTTTTGACGACCGGAAACTGGTCCAGCTTGAAACGCTTCGGGGTACCACGATGCTGGTGCCGCGGGACCAGGCGGCTGTCGCCCTGCGGATTCGAACACGGACGTTCACGGAACTGGCGAAGCAGGCAAGACAGCAAATGCCGGTGACGGATGCGGAAATGGAGAAGCTGAAAAGCGTCATTCTCCGCGCTCTGGAAAGCGGCACCCGAACTATCGAGCAGATTCAGAAGACTGTTCCGCCGGCTCTCGTCAGGGACTTTGGCGCCGATCTCAAACGAATTGGATTTACGAATAGCCTGTCCCTCGCGGTGAACCTTCTCAAGGAAGAAGGCCGGATCATCAAAATTCAAACCAAGCGGCGGCTGGATTCCACCGATTACTCTTACATCCTTCTTTCCGAACTGCTTCCCGAAGTCGACCCGTTTGCCATGCGCAACGAGGAAGCATGTGTGAAGCTGGCTGCGCAGTATTTCCGATCGGAAGCGCCAGCGCGAGTGCGTGATTTCGCCTGGTGGGCCGGAATCAATGTCACAGATGCCATTAAGGGTGCCGAAGATGTAAAACCAAAACTGGTTCCGATTGCCGTCGAGGGAATCAAGGACGAATTCCTGATCGGCGAAGCGGACCTCGACGATTTTTACGCGCACACTCCAGAAGATTCCGGGATCAATCTTATTCCGTATCGCGACCCCTACCTGAAAGGGCAACGCGAGATTGTGGACCGATTTCTTCGAATGGAGCATGCCGACAAGCCGTTCTCCCGGTGGAAGGGAAAACTCATCAATGATCCGCTTGCTACGATTGTCCGGAACGGCAAAGTCATGGGCGTTTGGGAATGGAACGAAACCGACAAGGACGTCGACATAATTTTGTTCGAGGAAACTCCGAAACCTGTAGAAAAGGCTATCCGGAAGCGTGCTAAAGATCTCGCCGCTTTCATCCACAATAACCTTGGAGACATTCGTCTACAGGGCCTGGACTACGGCCGGCACCAGATGACTTGCATTCACGACCTGAAAGCGTTCTGGGGTAAGGGAGCGCAGGTCGATGTCCGTGTCTGATTTCGCTGTCTCGCCTGTAGCGGCCAACGATTGGTGGCGCAAGAACGAACCTGCCGGCGCACTCCTCAACAATCTGATGGTTCTCTTCATTGTTGCGCCGATCGCTTTTGTTTTTAAACGCTTCTATGGTTTGAGCCTGATCGTATTCTCCTTTATGATTCCTTACGGCTTTTTCGTTCGCAACCTGGCGGTCTCCGCAGTCCGAAAGCATCTTGAAGAGCATCCGGAGGCTGTCGAAGAATTTCGGAGCTCCGGAATCATCCTATGAAATCGAAACACTATCCCGCTGCAGCTCTCCTCTTTGTTCTGTTCGTCATCTCGACGTTTTATCTGAATGCTCAGATCGTCCCCAATGACTCACTTTCGCCAGGGCACTATTTGCAGCAGGTAAAGTTTCTCGCTTCGGACGATCTGAAGGGAAGGGGTAATGGTTCTCCGGAACTCCAGCGGGCCGGCGACTATATCGCGAACCAGTTCCAAATGGCCGGACTAAAGCCGGCGGGCGATAACGGCACTTATTTTCAGAATTTCGAGATCACGACCGGCGCGGAACTGGGTCCAAACGGTATTTTACAAATCAACGGCCAGCCGCTGACAAAGGGTGCGGATTTCGTCGGGATCAAAATTTCCGCAGGCGGGATTGCCGATGGTGCAGTTGTTTTCGCGGGCTATGGAATCACTGCTGCAAATCTCGACTGGGACGATTACAAAAATATCGATGTCAAAGGAAAGATTGTTGTCGTCTTTCGCCACGAACCCCAGGAACTGGACGACAAGAGCAAATTCGAAGGCAAGAACTTCACCGTCCATGCCAGTTTTGTAAACAAGGCCATCAATGCGCGGCAACACGGCGCCACGGGAATTATTTTCATTACGGATCCGAACAACCACAAAGGCGAGCCTGATGTTGTCGGACCGGCGACTCAAACTTCGGCATCGGACGATCTCGGAATTGTTGCGATTCATGCGACGAGGGCAAGCCTTGCGCCCACGTTCGAAAAGCTTGGCAAAAATCTTGAAGCCATCCAGGCCAAGATGGACTCGAGTCTGCAACCTCAGTCTTTTGAATTGACCGGTGTCACAGCGCGCGCTTCCGCCGATGTAACTCGTGTAAGGAAAACCATTCGAAACGTCATCGGCGCCCTGCCGGGCTCAGATCCCGCGCTCAAGAATGAATGGATCGCTGTCGGTGCCCACTACGACCACCTGGGTCTGGGCGATGAAAATTCGCTGGCTCCATCTGCAATTGGTCAAATCCATCACGGCGCCGACGACAACGCTTCCGGTACTGCAGGAGTATTGGAACTTGCAGCCTTCGCGACGCATCATGCGGATTCGTTCAAGCGTTCGATCCTCTTCATGACCTTTTCCGGTGAGGAATTGGGGCTTTTCGGATCCGATCATTTCGTCAATCACCCAACCGTGCCACTTGCAAGCATTGCCGCAATGATCAACATGGATATGATTGGCAGATTGAACAACGACAAGCTCACGGTCATTGGCGTGGGAACGGCGGCCGAGTTCAAACCATGGCTGGTGGAAGACGATAAGGCAATCGGCCTGAACATCAGCTATTCGAATTCAAGCCACGAAGGGAGCGATCACGTTTCGTTCAATAACAAAAGGATTCCGATCCTGTTTTTCTTTTCCGGACTCCATGCCGATTATCACAAGCCTTCGGACACAGCCGACAAGATCAATGCCAAAGGTGCTGTTCAAATACTATCGCTCGTCGAAAAAACAATGGAGCGCGTTGCCAATATTCCCGCGCGTCCCCAGTACATCACCCTTCCCGCGGAGCCTCAACCGGCGACAAGTTCGGGAGGCGGTGGATACGGTCCATATTTCGGTTCCGTGCCGGATTTCCGCGACGACTTGAATGGCGTCCTCTTCTCGGATGTCCACCCGGATAGTCCCGCCGGCAAAGCCGGTTTAAAGGCCGGCGACTTGATGGTGGAGTTCGACGGAAAACCTATTAAGAACCTTTATGACTTCACCTATGTGCTGGGCAGCAAGAAAGCCGGAGATGTCGTGACGGTTGTTGTCCAACGCAATGGCCAGCCGCTCAGAGTGAGCGTCACGCTGGAACCGAGAAAGTAGACTGTTTATGAAAACTCTTGTTACCGCGCTGACTGCGGGATTCGCGTTGATTGCTTCTACAGCGCTCTATATCGGCGCGGCACAAACGATCGCATCGCATCCGAAGGAAACGCATCTTCGGAATATCCGCCAGCTCACGAACGGCGGGGAAAACGCCGAAGCGTATTTCTCAGCGGACGGGAAACGGCTCATTCTGCAGTCGACCCGAGCCCCCTATAAGTGCGATCAGATTTTCACCATGAATGCCGATGGTTCGAATACGCGCCTGGTCAGTACCGGAAAAGGCCGGACAACGTGCAGTTACTTTACGCCGGACGGCAACCGCATCATCTACGCATCGACGCACCTGGGATCGCCGGACTGCCCTCCAAACCCGGATCGATCGGCGGGTTATGTTTGGCCTCTTTTCAAGACTTTCGACATCTTCTCAGCGAAACCCGATGGAACCGACATGAGACGCCTAACCAACGCGGTAGGGTACGATGCCGAAGGAACAATTTCGCCGGACGGCAAGAAAATCATCTTCACCTCAACCCGAGACGGCGATATCGACCTGTATGAGATGAACATCGACGGGAGCAACCAGCATCGGCTCACCGCCGACCTTGGCTATGATGGCGGTGCGTTTTACTCCCAGGACGGCCAGTGGATCGTTTGGCGGGCAAGCAGGCCGAAAACTCCCGAAGAAATCAAACAGTACAAAGACCTGCTCGCGAAGGATCTCGTCATGCCGACAAAGCTGGAGATCTTCATCATGAAAGCGGATGGAACGCAAAAGAAGCAGATTACTTCAAATGGAGCGGCCAATTTCGCACCATATTTCCATCCCAACGGGCGGCAAATCATATTCGCGTCGGATATCAACAACAAGAACAGAGGAATTCCAAACTTCGATCTTTTCATGGTGAATCGTGATGGCAGCGGCCTGGAGCAAATCACATTCGACGAAAGCTTCGATGCGTTCCCGATGTTCAGCAATGACGGCAAGAAGATCGTCTGGGCCTCCAATCGTCACGGCGCGAAAGAGGGAGATACAAACGTATTTATCGCGGACTGGGTGAATTGATAATGCCGATCTTCGAATACATCTGCAACGAATGCAACCGTGCCTTTGAAAAGATCGTGGCGCGCCATGATTCAACAACCGATTGCCCGCACTGCAGCAGTCGCGATATCGAGAAGCAACTCTCGGTCTTTGCCGTTTCCGGCTCTCAAAGCGAATCCATGCCGGACGCCGGATGCGGACGATGTGGATCAGCACAACCTGGCGTGTGCGGGATGAATAACTGACGCCGTTTCACTGGCCCGCATTTTTCGATGAATGATGATCTCGCGCACGCCCTGAAAAGCCGTATCTCGGGAGAGGTGCGATTCGATAAGATCTCCCGACTCCTCTACTCCACAGACGCCAGCATTTACGAAATCGAACCCATTGGGGTTGTCGTTCCGCGGAGCACGGAAGATGTGTTTGCTGCGATGGAAGTCGCCCGCGATTTCCATGTTCCCGTTCTTCCTCGAGGAGCGGGGACGAGCCTGGCCGGCCAGACGGTGGGACATGCCGTCGTCCTCGACCTTTCCAAGTATCTCAACCGCGTGATCGAGGTGAATTGCGAAGAGCGCTGGGCCAAAGTCGAACCGGGGGTTGTTCAGGAACAACTGAACCGCCACCTGCAGCCGTTCGGATTTCTCTTTGGACCCGATACGGCAACATCCAATCGCGCCACGATTGGCGGGATGATCGGCAACAACTCTGCAGGTTCGCATTCGATCATTTACGGCAAAACGGTCGATCACGTGATTTCGACGGAGGTCATTCTTGCGTCCGGCGAATCCCGTACATTCGAAGCCATGCCCACCGCCGCAGCAACGCGGCTTACCGGCCTTGAAGGCCGGATTGCCGAAATTGTCCGCAATAATTCCGGCGAGATCGAGAATCGATTTCCGAAGATTCTGCGGCGGGTCAGCGGTTATAACCTCGACGAATTCATTTCGGGCAAACCGTTCAACTTGTCGAAGTTGATCGTTGGCTCCGAAGGTACGCTGGCAATGGTGCATCGCGCTACAGTCCAACTGGAGCCTCGCCCGGCCGCAACAGCGCTCTGCATCGTCCATTTCAACGAGTTGGTAGAGGCGATTCAGGCCAACGAAATCATCCTCCGGTTCAAGCCTTCCGCCGTTGAACTCGTTGACGACACGATTCTCAATCTTGCCCGCGGATCACTGGAGCTCTCGCGGCAGCTGGGTTTCATCCAGGGAAATCCTCAGGCAATTCTGCTGGTGGAATTCTATGGAGAGAACGAAACTGAATTGCGCTCCCGGATTCAATCCATGGAAGCCGCCCTGCAAAGGGATCATCTTGGTTATGCTTTTGGCCGTTCGTTCGATTCTTACGAGCAGGCCGCGGTATGGAAAGTTCGGAAAGCAGGACTCGGGCTCCTTCTTGGAATGAAAGGCGAACGTAAACCGATTGCCTTTGTCGAAGACTGCGCAGTGGAACCAGTGAAGCTGCCGGCGTTCTTTCTCCGTTTCAGAGATGTCGTCCGAAAATACGACACGACCGCGGGTTATTACGGTCATGCCAGTGTGGGCTGCCTGCATATCCGTCCGCTCATCAATACGAAAGACTCTCGTGACATCCGAAAGATGAGGGACATGATGGACGAGATCTCGGACCTCGTTCTGGAGTTCGGCGGGAGCATGAGCGGCGAACACGGAGATGGACTGGCGCGCAGCCATTTGAATGAAAAGCTGTTCGGCAGTCAAATCTACAAGGCATTTCGCAATGTAAAACTCGCGTTCGATCCGGATGGGCGTATGAACCCCGGCAAAATCGTCGATGGACCGCCGATGACAGAAAATCTCCGCTATGGTGAACGCTACGCAACCATAAAGCTCAACACACATTATGACTTTTCCCGGGAAGGAGGATTGGCGGCCGCGGTTGAGCTTTGTAACGGCGCTGGTGTTTGCAGAAAAATGAATGAAGGCACCATGTGCCCGTCATACATGGTCACGATGGAAGACGAGCACTCCACGCGCGGCCGAGCCAATCTCATGCGCGAGGTTCTTTCAGGAAAGCTTCCCGCATCCGAATTTACCGGCCGCAGGCTTTACGACGCGCTTGATCTCTGCCTGGAGTGCAAAGGATGCAAAGCCGAGTGTCCTTCCAATGTTGACGTCGCAAAGCTCAAATACGAATTTCTGACGCACTACAACGAGTCCAACGGCACATCGCTGCGAACGCGGGCATTCGCGCACATTCATACCCTCAGTTCAGTGGCGGCGTTTTGGCCTGCCCTTGCGAATGCGGTAATGAAGAGTCCGCTTGTTCGAAACGCGCTCGACCGATATCTGGGAATCGATGGGCGGCGGCCATTGCCTCCGATCGCGAAACAGACATTCGAGGCATGGTTCCGGGCTCGAAATTCGAATGCGGTGCGATCCGACAAAAAGGTCGTTCTGTTTCACGATACGTTTTTGAATTTCAATTATCCGGACATCGGAAAAGCAGCGACATTGCTGCTCGAAGCGGCGGGATATCATGTTGAGCTCGCAGACCGTCGATGCTGCGGAAGGCCGATGATTTCCAAAGGAGTTGCAGAAGAAGCGCGGGAAAATGCGGACTTCAATGTCCGCACCTTGATTCCATATCTGAAAGATGGATTCTCCGTTGTGGGTTGCGAGCCGAGTTGCATTCTCACGTTTCGCGACGAGTATCCCGACCTTTTGAAAGGAGAGTCCGTGGAGATGCTCGCTCGAGGGTCGTTCCTTTTTGAGGAATTTGTCGTGCGAGAAAGGCAGAACGGAAGGTGGCAGCTCGACTTCAAGCCGCAGCCGGTCAAGGCCCTGATTCACACGCACTGCCACGAAAAGGCCCTCCTGGGCTCCAGATATCTCAAGGAAACCGTTGGAATGGCCTACGCCCTGGAAGAAGTCGATTCCGGCTGTTGCGGCATGGCCGGTTCTTTTGGCTACGAGAAAGAGCACTATGACATCTCCATGGCTGTCGGTCGACGGCGGCTATTTCCGGCGGTCGAAAGTAACCGGGACACAATCGTTGTCGCTCCGGGAATTTCCTGCCGGCAACAGATTGAACATGCAGTGGGCAGGTCCGCGCTTCATCCGGCAGAAGCGCTGTTTCGAGCGCTATAAAGAGTTGTAGAAAGCTGTAGAAATTTCAATGCTTCGCCGTTTTATCGAGTATCAGGAAAGAGAACACCACGGCCGGGACTCTAATCGCGTGTCGCTTCCTTTCGAATGGGGACTTGAACACGTTGGCCTGAGTGCAACCGCGAATGGAACGGCGCCGGATACTCTTTTAAAAAGCTACGCGGAGACTGCGGTGCGTGACAGCGCAGCGTTCTATGGCTATCAGCCTGCGAAGAGTTATGCGTTCGATGGCCATCTTCTGCGGTTTCCCAGCTTTGTCGAAACGCCGTATCCCGAAAACAATACAGTCATCGGCCGCTACTTCCCGGCGGGAAAGGACATGGCAGCCGTCGTTCTACCGCAATGGAACTGCAAGTGGGATGGCCAGGTCGGAATATGCACGATGATTCAGAAGACCGGTATCAGCGCATTGCGACTGAGCCTTCCATATCATCACCATCGAAAGCCGGCTGAATTGGAACGGGCGGAGTATTTGATATCGCCGAACGTGGGCCGCACGATCACCGCAATCCGGCAGGCGGTCACTGACGCGCGGCGAGCCGCGGACTGGCTGTTCGGACGGGGATACAAGAAAGTCATTATTGTCGGCACAAGTATCGGCTCATGCATCGCGTTCCTGACATTTCTTCACGACGACCGTTTTTCAAGCGGCGTATTCATCCACGTTTCCGGCTTCTTTGCGGATGTCGTCTGGTCCGGGCTTTCGACGACGCATGTTCGGAAGGCTTTCGACGGCCACGTGGACCTGGATCAACTTCGACAATACTGGCAGCCGATCAGTCCCTTTCCTTTCATTCATCGGATTCGCGGAACTAATCGAAAAATGCTGATGCTTGCGGGCGAATACGATATGACCTTTCCTCCGCAACTGACACGCGACGCTTTCGACGAGTTCGATCGTCTGAAGATTGATATCAAGAAACTTTGGTTTCCCTGCGGCCACTACACTATGGGGAAAATTCCCTTCAACGCAATCGTCGGTATTCGCATTCAACGTTTTCTGGCAGGTCTGCGCAACCCACGCTAGACAGGCACTCGCTGGAGATGCAGTTCGTCGTCGCTAAAGGCGCCGCTCGAAGGCGCTTTCGGTTAAGAGGTCCACCGCGTTGTTTGTATACTGATATTGCCCCTTTTGCTCTTCGCCGAATCGGAGTTTTTATGAAATGCGATCTTTGCACCACTGACGACGGAAATGGAATTCACTATCACGCTTTCGTGGAGGGCAAACACCACTGGGTGTGCGAGGAATGCAAGAAGAAGCTGAAAGTGGAATCGGAACACATGGACGACTGATTATTTCGGCTCCAGTTTCTCCGCGACTGCTCCCAGCATCACCAGATCTACACGCCGATTTGAGGCGCGACCTTCCGGCGTGGCATTGTCGGCGGTAGGCCGATATTCGCCGTAACCCACAGCAGACAATCTTTGTGGAGGAATTGCTTCATTGGTCAGAAGATACTGAAGCACGTGCGTCGCACGGGCCGTGGAAAGCTCCCAATTTGAAGGAAACTGTGCGGTATGAATTGGCGTGTTGTCCGTATGACCTTCCACGCGAACCTGATACGGAACCTGGCGCAGTTTCTCCGCGATGCGGTCCAGAAGTGCGATCGCTTTAGGCTGCATCACGGCAGACCCTGGATCGAAAAAGCCCGCCTCCGCAAGACTGACCGTCAATCCACGCTCGTCCTGCGCGATCCGCACACTCTTTTCGATGAGTTCCTGGCTCAGCGTTTTTTCAAGTTGCTTTTCGACTTCCTTGAGTTCAGCTGGCGTACTCGGGCCCTTACCGGCCGCCGGCACCACTTGTGTCGAGCCGAAGCCATCATGCATGTTTCCTATGACGGATTTCGAGTTTGACGGAACTCCTCCGTCGTCATAAAGAGGAACAACCTTTCCTGTCGGCGCAAATATCGCCAGATCGTGAAATGCTCCCTGAACGGCTTGCGCCACCTGTCCGGCTTTTTTCTGGTCCGAGTTCGACGCAGCGAACATCACGACAAAGAATGCAAAGAGCAGCGTGATAAAGTCTGCGTACGAAACGAGCCAGCGCTCGTGATTGACGTGCTCAGGGTGTTTTTTTTTCCGCGCCATTACGCTGCCGCCCGTTTCTTACCACCGGTGTCGCGCATTTTCTGCAATTCTTCATCGAGGAAAGACGTCAGTTTTCCTTCAATCAATCGAGGATTCTGGCCTTCGAGAATCCCGAGCGTGCCTTCCAGCATCATCTCCTTAATAATGATCCGCTTTCGGTGTTTGAACTTCAGTTTGCCGGCTGCAGGAAGGAAGAGAATATTTGCGGATGCGACTCCGTAAATCGTCGCAACGAATGCGACAGCGATACCTTTTCCGACTTCCTCGATATTGTCGAGGTGTTGCATCACCTGGATGAGACCAAGCACAGCACCGATGATTCCGATAGTGGGCGCGTATCCGCCGGCGGCTTCATACACCTTTGCCGAGTGTTCGCCGCGCTCTTCCATATATTGAAGTTCGACTTCCATCGTCTGGCGAAGTTCTTTCGGTTCGCTTCCGTCCACAGCCATCATGATCGCCTTGCGGAAAAACTCATCGCTGACGGCAGCCGCATCTTTTTCCAAAGATATGATTCCTTCCCGGCGAGCCTTATTCGTAAAACGGATCACTTCGTCGATGACTTCGTTCGGACGGACGTCCTCTTCCTTGAAGACGTGCAGGAGGTCGCTGGCGGCGGCCTTCAGCACGGAGAGTGGGAAGCCGATCATCGTCGCGCCCAAAGTTCCGCCAAACACGATCATCGCGGCCGTCGGTTGCAGTACCTGCATGACGGAGCCGCCTTCAATCGCCTGACCGACAAGAATTCCGACGAGAGCAATGACGATGCCAAGTATTGTTGCCAGATCCATGATTTACGCCTCAGTACCGTTCTTTGGAACGACGCGCAGTTCAACTCCTCTTGCCATGACGGCCCTTTTGAACGCGATGACTTTGCGGATAATCTCATCCGGACTTTCGTCCACGATGATTTTCTCTCCTGAAGTCAGCGACATAACGGCATGGGGGCTGAACTCGATCGTTTCGATGTGATCGCAGTTCACGATGATTTCCTGATGATTGATCTTTTTGACTAGGATCATGATTTCACCATAAGTTAGATATCGGCCAGGGAGATCAGGTTCTTCAGCAAAAACTTTGGCCCCTGCAATTTTGCGCAGAGTTGCCGAACCTGCTGGTATTCCACGTCGTGATCGACGGTATAGCTCAGGTCAGGGCGGGCGTACTCGGAAGGCGCATTCATAAAAGAACAACGGAGCATATGAGGATTTTCTTTGGCGTAGAGCGTTACATGTTCCCGCCAGCGATCGGTACAGGCAACCTTGTCAATAAATTCAAGTGCACTGAGGGTCAAAGCCTCGCCTGTTGTGCCGATGGGCATATCGTTCTCAATCGCATAGTCGTAGCCCGACCAAAGCTGCCGGACAACCCGATCGATACTGTGCGGATCCGTGAAAGGATTGTCGCCCGTGACGCGAACGACGACTTCAGATCCATACGCGTGCGCCGCGGCGACATACCGTCCAAGGACATTCGTTTCACTGCCACGAAACCAACCAATACCCAGATGCTCCGCCTCCGCTACGATCGCGTCGTCCCGAGTTTCTGTGGTTGTTGCGACGACGATATCGTCGATCGTTTCCGAGGAAGACAACCGCTCCACAAGGAAGCCCAACACAGACTTTTCGCCGAGTTTCATCAGGACCTTACCGGGCAATCGGGTGGAGCCCATCCGTGCCTGGATAATTGCAGCGGTCCTTCCCCTCATGCCTGCCCTCATGCCTGCATCACCTGATCGACAGCCGCAGACAGGTCACCAATGCTGAATGGCTTGGGAAGGAAATAGCCACCCAGGTATTCGACGGCATCCTGGGTTGTCCTGTCCAGAAGGTCGCCCGACAATACGATCACCCGGGTGGTTTTGCCCGCACTACGAATCCATTCGAGGAGTTCACGGCCGCTTGTCCCCGGCATGTGATAGTCGCAGACAAGGAGATCGTAGGGATTTCTTTCGAGAAGACTCATCGCTCGGTCGCCTTCCGTCAGGGATTCGCTTTGATAGCCCTTCTCCTGAAGCACGGACGAAACGAGTTGCGCAATCTGCTCCTCATCGTCGACGACAAGTACTGATTTTCCGGTATCCAGCTTTAGAAATGCATTCGCCGGTGCCTGCTTGGCGTCCAGTTCGTCGCCTTGTTCGTCAATGACGGTCGGGAGATCGATTGTGAAAGTAGCTCCCTGCAAGGCATGGCTCGTCACCCAGATATCGCCGCCAATTTGATGGACGATTTTTCGCGACAGGCTCAGACCTAGTCCGTTGCCATCCTCTTTAGTCGTGAAAAATGGTTCGAATATCTTCTGGATATCGAAGCCCTTTATGCCAGGACCGTCGTCCATCACCGATACCCGGACACGATTCATCGAAAGAAACGTCGAAATCGCAATGTTGCCGCTTCCTCTGAAAGACGTGATTGCCTGCGCCGCGTTTGTAATGAGATTTAAAAATACCTGCGTCAATTCCCCGGGGTTTGCCGAAACCACGGGCGATGGCTCGTGCAGGTTGAGAGTAAGCACGATAAGACCACCACTGAGTCTCGGATTCGCCAGATTCGCAGCCTGCGTGATCGTCTCATTCAAATTGACCACCGAACGGCGCGGACCGGACGTTCGGTAGAGATTCAACACGTTATGAACGATCTGGACGCTGCGCTCCGCTTCTGCCTGGATTCTCCGAATTCGGTCATCAGGATCGGAAGCTTCGCGCAAAGCCAGTTCGGAAAGGCCCAGGATCGTCGTCAGCGGATTGTTCAGTTCATGGACAATGCCTGCCAGCGCTTGCGCGTCGATTCCATTCAGCGCTAGTCCATTCAGCACTTGCGCGCTAAGGTCCCCCTGAAAATGGTGCATGTGTGTCATTGGGCTGTCATCGGCCGATTCAACCGTTGCCTTTAGTTCACAAAACTCGAAGCATGCCTCATGCGAGACAACATGCGCGGTTTCTCGGTATGCCGCATCTTCAGATCGGATTCCTTGGCAAAAATGCTTTCTTCAAAACTCAACATTGCCAGGCCGTCCTGAAACTTGCCGATTTGGGGGCGCATCTCGATGCCGGCGCACATTTGAACCATCCAGGATGCGAAGTCGGCACCCGAGGCGAGTGTCAGCGGAATTCCACCTGAGAATCTCGGATTGACCTCAATCAACGTGATCTGATCATCCTTTTGTTTGCACTGGATATTGGCAGCTCCGACGATCTGAAGACGCTCCCCCACATCCATCGCAAAATCGATGACGGCCTGGTTTCGACGCGTGACCCCCTTATCGCTAACGCCGGCCCTGATGACAAGGCGTTCGCGCGGCACGACCGAGATTACCCGTCCGTTGAAGTCGGAAAGAATATCGACCGTGAATTCAGTACCTTCGACAAACTCCTGTACGACAGCGTCCGGAACATAGTTCAAAAAGAGCCGCAGTTGTTCGTCGTTGTGAACGGTGAAAACATTCACACTGCCGCGGCCGAATCTCGGCTTCACGATCACCGGATATTTGAGGGATTCCGGAAAGACGTCGGCAGCCAGAATTGTCCGCGGCGCCGGAATATCGTTCTCCTGGCAAAACCGGAACGTCTCATACTTGTCGTTGCAGATCAATCCGGTGCGCTCGCTGGATATTGCTACTTCAACTCCAATACTTTCGAACCGTGACCGGACCCGGCCGAAGATCGGAAGTTCGTCGTCGATTGTCGGTACGATCAGATTCACGTCTTCGACATCGCAGATGCTTTCAATAATCGGAATGTAGTGCCGGTCCGTTGTGAGGGGCACAATGTGGTGTTTATGGCCGAAATAGAGTGCCGGCGACAATGGATTGATATCTGTCGTAATGACGCGGCCCTTTCCGAATTTCTCAACGGCCGTGCGAAACGCCCGTACCAGCGGAACACGGCGTGAGGCTGCTGTAATGAGGACGTTGATTTTTTTCATCCTAGTAACTCCCACTGAACGGGAGCATTGGCTTCAATTGGAGCAACCGCATGCTTCCCGATGACTTCTCCGTAATGTTCGGGGGAAATTCCGATTGCCGGACGGAGGGCATACAGCATATCGGCATCGATCGTTTCGCCCGGCGCGATCGGCCGGCGCGTGTACAGCGCCCGGCGGGAAGCCGTCTTGTTCTGGCTTTCCGCTTCGGAAGCGAACTTTCCTCTTGTTCCGAGGACCTTTCCCACGTTGTGAAGTTCCTCGATGTGGCTCTTCAGCTGTTTCGCGTCCATTGAAACGGCGAGATCCGGAATGTCGCCCCGGGTTTCCACCATGAAGTGGCGCTCGATCACCTGGGCGCCCAAGGCAACAGCGACAGTAGCACCCAGGCTCCCGACGCTGTGGTCCGAGAATCCGATGGGCACTCCGAATCGATCGCGCAAGTATTCGACGGATTTCAAATTCAACTCTTCAGCTTTGGCCGGATACGACGACACGCAATGCAACAGAATGGTTTGATCGTTCGACTGTGTGTGCATCCAGTCGATTGCCTTTTCGATCTCTTCCGCCGTGCTCATTCCGGTCGAAAGGAGGACAGGCTTTCCCTTGGACGCGACTCGTTCCAGGAGTGGCCGGTGTGTGATATCGCCCGAGGCAATCTTGAATGCAGTCACGCCAAGATCGTCAAGAAAGTCCGCGCTTTCTTCGTCGAATGGCGTCGATAGAAAGTCGATTTCGAGGCGTTTCGCCTCCTTGAAAAGAGCGCGAAACGCATCAAAGGGCAGTTCGAGCTTCTTGAAGAGTTCCTGAAGGTTTGGCTGATCCTTCACATGGCTCAAGGCAGCGGGACGAGAAGATGCCAGCCGATCTGCCCGAAAGGTTTGAAACTTTACGGCATCGGCGCCGGCCCATTTCGCGGCGCGCACAAGTGCCAGAGCGCGCTCCTTCGATCCGCAGTGATTCAGGCCGGCTTCCGCGATGACGTAGACCCTGCTCGAGTCGTTCTTCAGCAGACCGTAAAGGTTTTCGCCGACAAGTGTTGTTCCATCAGACATACTTCTCTCCTTATTATTTCGACCACTCGAAACAGCCCATTCCCGTCGACAAGGCTTCGGCCCGTAGCTGCCATGAGACTTGAAAGCGAGCTGTTACTGAGAATTTCCTGACTTAGCCTTCTCAATCTCGAAGGCGAAATTGTGTCCATTAGGCCGGCAGCTTTCCAGCACAGTGGGATCCGAAGCTTGGAATTCACGTGACTTGAAGTCGCGGCCGCACTGACCCTATAGTGAGTCGTATTAATTTAAATCATACCAACATGGTCAAATAAAACGAAAGGCTCAGTCGAAAGACTGGGCCTTTCGT
>JADMIO011426251.1_pt1 | contig 17563 bp, 13 predicted proteins | sample 8958161 | NCBI WGS metagenome assembly JADMIO01 (sample SAMN16585339, study PRJNA669376) | soil metagenome | isolation source: Crop rotation soil | place: USA: Cullars Rotation, Alabama | collected 2011
TATTTCTTTGCCATGTAGTGAAGAAAGCGCCAGTGTGGTAATAGGTATGAATAAAAGGCCCAGTCCCGCCCCTCTTATTATCAGCAGCCACCAAAAATTATCGGCGCTGGTATCGGGTGTAAGTATTTTATAAGCCCACAGGCTATAGAGGAAAAAAGTAACAAGGCCACCCGTTACCAGATATTGCTGTTTCACACCGCGCTGCAGCAGCCGTCCTATCAGGGGCATCATAAATGCCGTTGCAATACCGGAGGGAATAAGCAGCATCCCGGCCTGCTGTGCTGTCCAGCCAAGGGTTGACTGCGTGTACAATGGAATAATGAATGTGGAGCCATACAGTCCAAAACCCAGCAAAAATGACATAAACGTCCCCACCCGGAGGTTCCCGTTTTTTAGTACCCTTAATTCAACAATCGGATTTTTATAAGTAAGCTCCCGCCATATGAAAAAGAAAAGCCCGAGGACTGCTGTTACCGATAAGAAAATAATAATATTGTCATTAAACCAGTCGTCATCATGTCCCTTTTCAAGCACGTATTGCAGGGAACCGACCGCTATCATTAGCAGGGCTATCCCGAGGAAATCAATGTGCCTTCGTGAGGTTTTTTCATAAAACTTCGGGCTTTTTACAAATTGCAATGTAAGCAAGGTGGCCACAATCCCGATAGGAATATTTATATAAAAAATATATGGCCAGCTATAATGATCAATAATATAACCTCCTAAGGGCGGCCCGAGGGTGGGGCCAATTATAACACCCAGTCCGTAAATCGCCTGAGCCATACCCCGTTTTTCATGAGGATAACTTTCTGTGATGATGGTTTGGGAAGTTACGAGCAGGGCTCCTCCGCCAACTCCCTGTAAAAAACGAAAGATGACGAGTTCCCAGATGCCCGTTGCGTTTCCACATAAAAAAGAGAAAACGGTAAAGATCATGATAGATACGGCGAAATAATTGCGACGGCCAAATTGTTGGGAAAGCCAGCTCGTCATAGGGACAATAATAACATTTCCAATTGCGTAAGCTGTAATCACCCATCCTATTTCCGTTAACGTAGCCCCGAGACTGCCCCGCATGTCTGTAATAGCGACGTTCACAATGGTAGTATCCACTATTTCAAGCAGGGCGCACAGGATGGCAGTGACGGTTATGATCACCCTTCTCGACCCATATTCCACCAAAGAATTTATCTGTTGCATAATTAATTATTCTGCCTGTTACTCAATCGAGGTGTACGTCAACGCTTACGTTCATACCCGGCCTCAGCCTGTCCAGCAAAGAATCGCTATTATTCAGAAATTCAATTTTTACCGGGAGCCGCTGTACCACCTTCACAAAATTACCGCTTGCATTATCGGGTGGAAGCAATGCAAATTCTGCTCCCGTAGCGGGCGAGAAAGAAGAAAGCGTTGCTTCAAAATCATGTTTCGGGAAAGCATCTGCATGAACAATCACCTTTTGGCCGGTTCTCATTTTACTGTATTGGGTTTCTTTAAAATTGGCCACAACCCACACGTGGGTATTATGAACGATGCTGAATGTAGACTGCCCTGCCTGTAAAAATTGTCCTGCCTGAACCGTTACTTTTGAAACTTTTCCATCATCAGGTGCGGTGATTACTGCATATGAAAGATTGAGCTTCGCATCTTCCACATCCACTTCACGCTGCTTTACCGTTGATAATGCAATGGCTATTTGTTGGGCAGAGGCATTGCTTTGGGACGACACGACATTTGTTTGGGTCGACGCCTGGTTTTTTTGCTGTTGCAATATCAATAGTTGTTTTTCTGCAGTTTCTTTTGCGGCCTGTGCCTGCTCAAATTGTTGCTGTGTTATAGAGTGATCGGTTATCAGATTGGCATACCGGTTGAAATCCTGTGTTGTTCTGACCACATTTATTTTGGCGGCCTCTATTTGTGCATCTACGGTGGATACTCCGGCTTTTGAGCTGGCGATTCCCGAGCGGGCAGCATTGGTACTAGCGCGGGCCGCCTGCACGTTGCTTTTTGCCGTACTCAGGGCGGCTTCTGCCTGGTCCACCTTCAGCTTCAGGTCACGGTCATCGAGCACCAGCAAAGTGTCACCCTTATGAACCTGCTGGTTGTCTTTTACCCTCACTTCCTTTACATAACCTGAAACGCGCGGTATCACCGGGCTGATGTCGGCAGCCACCTGTGCATCATCTGTTTCTTCGTGATGCAGTGAATAGGTATATTTTGAAATGCCAAACCATCCGCCCAATACTACCATAAGAATTAGTATGATAAGAAAAACCTTGCTGCGTTTTTGAGGCGCCGCGGCGGTTTTGCCATTGCCATTGCCGTTGGTTTCTTCCGGTAATGAATCGGCCGGAACATTTTTATTTGCTGTAGAGTCCATAAAATTTATTTTATACGCTTTTTTAACGATCAGATAGTAGACCTGCTGTTTCCAATAACCTGTTATAGGCAAGGATCACATCGGCCTTGCCAACAGCCAGGTTTATTTGAGATTGCAGGAGTGATACATTTGCATCCAGCAGATCAGTTGTATTTACCAGGTTGTTGTCAAATTTATTTTTAGTGATCCTGTAATTTTCCGTTGCCTGGAGCACCGCCTTTTGATATACTTCGGTTTTCTTTTGGCTTAACAAAAAACTTTCATAATCCTGATTTATATGCAGGCGAATGGCATCATCGAGTTCTGCCTGGCTGGCAGAAATTTCTTTTTCCCGCGCCTGTGCCTGGGCAATTTTTGCCCTGGTTTTCCATAAAGAGCCAAGGTTATATTGTATACCCACGCCGGCAGTTACTGCATTGGTTATGGAAAGGAGGTGAGGGATATCTGCTGCAATATAACCTCCGGTCAATGCGATGGAGGGATACATTTCTGCTCTTATTGCAGCGATGCCCGATGTGGCAGCTTTTTTCCGGAACGAAAGTGCCTGAACATCCTTCCTGTTGCGGACGGCAAGTTGTTCATACTCTTCCAGGTTCTTAAGGGTGATTGTTTTATCGAAGGTTGATGAATCGGTAACCAATGTCGTTTGCTCGGGAAGGCCAAGCATCAGGTTCATATTGATATTGGCGATCTTCCGGTTATTTTCTGCATCTAAGACTGCAAGCTGAATCGTGGAAGACTGCAATTGTGATTTCAACAGGTCATTTCGCGCCAACAGGCCGGTTTGCTCAAGCCGGGATAATACAGAATCCCGCTGTAGCGATTGCCGCAGGTTTTCCCGTACCACATTTACGGTAACTGAGGCCTTGAAGAGATTGATATAAGCATTAATCGTATTTAAGATAACGGCTTCCTTATTGTTTTCGGCATCCAGCATGGCGGCCTGCTGAAGATACCGGGCCGACTCGATCCCATAGCGGATCTTCCCTCCGGCATAAATGGGGAGCGATACATTAAATATACCATACATTGCCTGGTTTACAGAAGGACTGCCGCCTGCACTGTCGCCGCCGCCGCCTCCAAATGCTTTCGTTTTAAGCGAAACATTTGGTGAAGTTAACCTCAGGTAAGAGCCGCTGAAAGTCGCACCGGGCAGCCGGTTATCCTTTGCTTCTTTCAATACAGCAATAGCCTCTTCATTGCGTGCCTCGGAAGCTTTCAATTGTTTGCTGTTTTTAACGCTTAGATCTATGGCTTCCTGCAAAGAAAGTTGTTTTGTGTCCTGTGCGTGCGCAGGCGCCGGGCGACAGGAAGCCAGTACAATGACTGTTGCAATAAATATCTTAAGTTGTTTCACGAAATATATTTTAAAAATTCTTCTTATTTTGATTTATTCTTCAACAGGTGAGCGGTCATTAGTTGTTTCAGATAGGCGCTTATCCTTGCCTTTAGTTTTTTACTATGGTAGGGATTAAAATCTTTGCCCTTTTGCAATATTTTCCTGCACATGGTTTCTGATAAAAGCAAATGATTAATCGTCCCTATCATGGAGGCAATGGTAAGTTCCGTGTCTATCTCATTGAACTCTCCCTTATCTATTCCTTCCTGTATTATTCTTTTTACAGAAATGAAATTTTTATGTAGAATTTCACTGATGGCTTCTTTCATTTGCGGCCTGCGTTCCAGCGAAAGTTCCCTGTGGAGCAGGTGATGAAACTGAGGGCTCTGAAACATCCTGTCAACATAGCTGTCAATGACCACATAAACCTTTTCAATTTGTGAAAGTGCTGAATTATTAACCAGCTCTTCAAAAACACCTTTCAAAAACCCGGCTTTCCGCTCGACCAGTTTTTCAAACAATTTTTCTTTTGAGCCGAAATAATAGCTTATCATAGCAAGGTTCACATCGGCGCCGGCAGCAATTTCACGAACCGAAGTGCCCTCAAAACCCTTTTGTGCAAAGAGTTTCATGGCCGTTGATATGATGGCTTCCCTTTTATCCATTTTTGTAAAAGGGCACAAAACTAAACATTTGTTTGAAATTAAACAAACGTTTAATTAAATTCATGCAAATTTAATATTGACAAAACGCTGACATATGGTTGCCTATGTCCTAAAAGCTATAGTTGGTGGTGCCGTATCCTGAAAGGGGTCAGCCCATGGATAATTAATCTATTCTTCAATTCATTACAGGTGCTGGCTTACTGATAATGATGTTTGTGCCGAAGCGAGTGTCGATCAACAGTGACGGCCGTTAAGGAAGATATACAAGACCGCATCTTTTCTTCCTCCATTGAAATAGTGGCCCATTGCAGGCAGCATTACAGATACAAAAAGACCGGGCCGGCGAAGCATGCCATTAAGCGGAATAAAAACTCACTAACCTTATGGGAATCTTCAACTTACCTCTCAACCCTCCAGTGTTGCTTCCAGGGCGATATCCGCTTTCAGCAGCTTGGAAACAGGGCAGTTTTCTTTTGCATCTTTCGCACATTCCTCAAACTTTTCTTTACTGATTCCCGGAACTTTTGCTTTCACTGTCAGCCGGGAGGTTGTAATAGTGCCATCTTCTAAAGTAACCTCGCACCTCGTTTCAATTTCATCGGCCGTAACCCCCGCTGCCTGTAACACAAAGCTTAGCTTCATAGTAAAGCAGCCTGCATGCGCCGCCGCTATAAGCTCTTCAGGATTGGTACCTACCCCATCTTCAAACCTTGATTTGTAAGAATACTGGGTTTTATCGAGCACGGTACTTTGAGTGCTTACAGTACCTTTTCCTTCTTTGCCATTGCCTTGCCATACGGCGGTTGCATTTCTGATCATTTTGTTATTGATTTATTTTGTTATGATTAATGGTTAAATTTAATTTCAGGCGCGGCCCGGAAGCTAATGAATTACGACCGGTCGCAAAAATTATTCCGGAAACTCCGAAGAACTTACCCGTACTTCCCCCCTGCCGTTAATAAGATGCCAGCTCTTAAAATCCTGCGGCGCATCCATGCCATCGCCTACAAGTTTGTGCGTCTTCGTGCGGATCCTCACGGGTTTATCGGTATAAAATTCCCTGCCGGTCTTAGAGCGGTCCCAGTACAATTCATCGCAATAAAGGGTATCGCCCTTCGTATTAAAGACTACCACGCTGTCTTTCAGAAAGACTTTGCTTTCTGCCTCCATGTATTTTCCATAATGGGCATCCAGCTTGCTTTCTATGCGTAAGCTGTCGTCATAAAAATCGGCATGCACTGTTTTTGTAAATTCGATGTAGGGAACTGCTTCCTGATGGCGAAGCATGTAAGGTGCGCTAAGCCTTGCCTTTGTCTTATCGCCCAGGCTATATATTATGTCAACCTGTTTGGCCTCTTCCACGCCAATACTTTTTGCAGTAAGGTCATTAATTTCCTGTCTGGAATTTTCGCATGATGAAATAAAAAAGCAACCCGTCACAAGGGTTGCCGTTATTAAAAATTTATAGTGAATACTATAATTCATTTTTCATTTTGCACCAAAATTATTGATATTTCTGCCTGCGGAACCATACATCGCTCAATGAAAATCCCAGGCTTATTTTAAATACGCTTTCTTTAATGTTGTTGTTTTTGTTGCCGCGTTTGCCATATTCGAGCCCTAAATTCATAAAGCTATACTGATTGTCATAGAAACTGTGCCTGAGCTTTAAAGGTAATGTTGCTCCTGCAGACAGGGTATATACAGGCAGTTCGTTATCTACTGCAATATAGTCACTCCCAAAAGATACACCTGCCCGGTATCTTACGTTATCAAAATACCTGGAAGATCCGTTGACAGAGGGGAAATACTGAATGCCGAATTTACCCGTCCAGCTATTTTTTACGAGATCCTTTTGTCCGAAAAAACGGTAGCCGTCCCAATTGGTGGTTTCAAAATCGGCCCCGAACAGAATGTGTTCTTTTTCAATCGTAAACCCTCCTCCAAGGGTAGACGGTAACTGCACCGTTCCTTTTTGCCCGTTGTTTTCGAAGATGCTGTCTATCTTGCTGGTAGCGCCCGTGCTTGCATCAACACTGATGGTTTCCCTCACATCATCTTTTGTGGCATTGTAATGCTGTTGCATGTTTCCGTAAGCGCCCAGCCTGAGAAAGCCGCCCTTTATTTTAATCGCATACTGAATACCGGCGTTTAAAAACACGCCGCCGAAACGGCTTTTGGTTTGATAATTGGCCGTATAAAAAACGTCGCCCGAATCATTGGAAATTCCAAGCCGGGTGCTGTAGTCTTTCGATCCAAAAAGGTAGCCGGTATTAACGCCAAGGCTAAAATTTTTTAATTTAAGGGCGGTTCCGATCAACGCTTCATTAACACCGCCATTTCCCTCATAAACCGTGGCAGCGCTATCGTTGGCAATCCGCGATGAAGTAGCAATCTTATAGTTGATCCGGCTTATTGGCTTTAATCCAAAAGTGAGTGCCCAGGAAGTACGCGTTTTTATTGCCTTTTTATTGCCATTGAGTAAGGGAAAACCAAATTGCAGGTATGAAATAATGCCATTATTGGATTTATACATCCCAAGGGGACTCTGACTTTTTATAGTTCTTCCGTCATATTCTATACCCACGTCAAGCGTTGTTAATACCAGGCTGCCATAGGTAGCAGGATTAACCGTATTGACGGTGCCCGCGTCGGAAAATCCCGCTGAAATTCCACCCATTCCGCGGTTCTGAATATTACCTGAAGGGAGGATATTACCTATTCCATACCTTGAATAAGGTGAGTTCTCCTGCGCAAAGCAAAACCGGGGTAAGGCGATGAGTAAAAAAAAGAATAAATTATGTTTTGGTATCATGATTGGCTTCACTAATTGCATACAGCCCCTTAAAAATCAGGTCAGGGTCGGCAAATATCTTATTTTTAAGATGACGGGCAAAATAGAGGGCATCCCCGCCGGTTAAAAGCGCGTTAAAGTTCACGAACTTTTCTGCATAATTGTCGATGATGCCATCAACTTCTGCTGCCAAACCCATTAAAACACCGCTTAAAATGTTGGTTCGGGTATCGTATCCTATTAGTGGAAAATTCCAGCCGGCCGTAAGCGGCTGCGCACTGATAAGTGGAAGCTTTGCAGTAAATGTGTTCAGTGATTTAAAGCGCATTTCCATCCCGGGGGAAATGCTTCCGCCGAGGAAACTGTTGTATTTATTGATGAAATTGTAGGTAATGCAGGATCCGAGCCCTATGACCAGGTTATTCTTTCCTTTATAAAAATGGACCGCTGCCGCTGCCAGTGCAAGCCTGTCGGCGCCGATACTTTCGGGCTTACCTACCGGCGTGGTAAAAGGCAAAATACTTTGCGAGCTTAATTTGTGGAATGAAGAAGCCGTTGCCAGTATATTTTCCATTCCCGGATTGTGTTCAATAACCGATGAAAGAATGGTCTTCTCTGGATGGTATTTTGCCAGCAGCGCTTCTGTTGTTTCATTAGTGGCATCTTCCAAGGAAACTATTTCGGCTAACTGGCCATTTCTAAATACGCCGCATTTAAGACGCGTATTTCCAAAGTCAAAACAAAGGGTTACACTCAAAATTATTTCAGTTGATTAGGGGCATGAGATGCTGATACATTTTACTGCGAATTACAGGATAAAGCAATTTGCTACAAAACAATGCACTCCTCATCCGGGAACCCGCCTGATCCGTATAATTCGTCGCTAGGAAATATTAAACCCCGTTATATTTTTAAAATGGCCATTCAATTTTATTTTTTCTTTCAGCAGTTCCATTTCAGCTACAACAGGAAGCACCTTTGCGAGATGCCGCTTTAAATATTCCTGGCGTTGCAGTTCATTGGTAAGCGATAAAAATTCATATTCTTCGTCCAGCGTAAGACCCGCATGGTGGGCCACATCATAACTGCTCAATTCCTCTTCTTCTTTGGAAAAGGGCTTTTTTACTTTAAGCAGCTTGTGTAGTTCCTTTATGGCAACCACTACTTTGCTCATCAGCAATTTTTTGCCATGGCCGCCGCTGTTAGCGGGGTAGCTCACTATGGCGCCACTGTATAATTTGTCGGGCACTTCGCTTATGATTTCCAAAACCCGGAATATCTTCTGGCCGCGTGTTTTTATATCCATTTCTCCGGTATCGTATATTTTGGAAATTTCTATGATATCCATAAGTGTCCCCAGCTCATTTACCTTATTGCCAATCACCACCGGCATTCCGAAAGGCTTTTTCTGGTCAAAACATTCTTTAATGAGCTGCTTGTATTTCGGTTCAAAAATATGGAGGTTTAAGTCTTCCCCCGGGTACACAACGATTGACAGCGGGAATATAGGAATGAAGTTGGTCATTTTCACTGGTTTTCAATGAGCAAATTTACAAATGTGTTGATAACTCCGGAAATAAAATCGTGTATGTATGGATATGTTTGTAAAGTATTTCCGATAATTTTTATTTTTACAATTGAACCGAACTACAAATTAAAGAGCATGTTCATTAGTGGATTTAGTATGGTCAGGAATGCCACTAAATTGTATTACCCTGTCAAGGCTTCTATTGAATCAATTTTACCCCTTGTGGATGAGTTCGTGATTGCTCTTGGCAATTGCGATGCTGACGACCATACACTCGAAGAGATTCAAAAAATTCAATCCGGTAAAATAAAGATTATTCATACGCAATGGGACATTGAAAAATATGCCGGCGGCAGTGAATATGCCCATCAAACAGATATCGCAAAAGAACATTGTAAGGGAGACTGGCTCTTTTATTTGCAAAGCGATGAGATAATTCATGAAAAATACCTGCCTGTCATAAAAAAACGGTGCAGGGAGCTTTTAAAAAATAAAGAGGTGGAAGGGCTGCTTTTTAATTATAAGCATTTCTGGGGCGACTATTCGCACTATATTATTTCCCATGCCTGGTACCCCAAAGAAATAAGAATTATCCGTAACTACCCCGATATTCATTCCTGGAGAGACGCACAATCTTTCCGGCGCATCCCTGACTTTGACGGGCATAGCTATTTTCAAAAAGAAAGAACCTATAAACTTAAAGTGGCTGAAATAGATGCTTTCGTATATCATTACGGATGGGTGCGGCCGCCGGAACTGATGCAAAAGAAACGCGTATCGTTTGAAGCTGATATGCAGGGAAGTAAAAAAGCTTCATCCGTTCTTAAAGATGAGCCGGACATATTTGATTACGGTAACCTGGATAAACTTTGTGTTTTTGAAGATAGCCACCCGGAGGTAATGAAAGATTTTATTAAGAAATTCAACTGGCAGCACCAGTTGTATCCTCAAAATGGGAAATTCAGAAAACACAAGCAGGATAAATTAAAATACAGGCTGTTAAGTTTTATAGAACAGAACATTTTGGGCGGAAGGCAAATCGCGGGACTTAAGAATTATGAGTTGCTTAAATTGCCTGCCGAACATAAATAGTATCATTAGAAAATATATCATAAATTTTTACCTTCCGGCACTGCATAAATATTTATAGTTTTTTCCCAGTTCGTTATTTTGTAACTATGCTCCAGCTTAATGATGCTGGCATTGATGTCAAAATCCTCAAAATAAAATATTTCATATCCGTGTTGTTTAATAACATCATACAACTCGATCTTTTCTTCAGGGGTATTTCCTCCGAAGCTCTCGGCCACTATTACAGGTTTATACTTTTGGATCAGGCCCGATATCGATTTGATAATTTCTTTATCATATCCTTCCGTATCAATTTTTACAAAAGAAAATTTGTCAAGTTTTGCGCTATATTCTTTTTCGAGAAATGCCAGCAGGTTGATCCCCTTTATTTTTTCAGGAAAAATAAATTTTCCATGCACGCTTTTTTTTGAAGGCGAAATCGCCCCGTTGGAAAACGATGCTTCCGATGACACATAATAAAAGGATTCGTCTTTTACGGTTATAGCATACAGGAGAGGAATGATGTTTTGCTTTTCTTTATTTAACGATGCATTTATTTCCAATATTTTAAATACATACGGGTTGGGATCAAAGCCTAATGTAACCCCTGAAGCGCCCGCTGCCAGGGCCATTGGAACAGTAGTGTCTCCAATGTTGGCGCCAATGTCTATAATCAAATCTCCTTTTTTGATAAACTTCTTAAAAAAATCGACCATTTCCTGGTTAACGGTTTTAGCGCTCACCAAGGGGTTATCCCAGTTTGCAAATTCGATTTTTCCTTCATCTTTTAAATCGAATGAATTTATTTTGGCCGGATATTCACGGGTAATTCGCCGCGCTTTTTTTCTGCGGAATGACTCTTTAAAGTAGTTTAGTATATTCATTTTTTGTGTCTGTTTTCATGTACAATATAAAACTCCGCTCCGGCTATTCGGGCACAAGTTAAAGAACTATACAGTAGCGGTAAGCAAAACAGAGTATTTGCGGTACAAAAAGTTATTAAAATTCACGCGAAATAAAGATGAGCAAATATAAGCACTGGCCTATGTAATGGATCAAAGATATCTTTGGCAAAGAGATATCACACAATCCCGTTATTAAAGAGATTTAAAGGATTTATCTTTTCACTCTCCGGGCAAAGTAACTAATTTTACAACGGTAACAATCAGTAGTATAAAAAAGGGCTCGCCGCAGCAAGGTGCATTGATCGCATTGCCGGGGATAAACCTGCTAATGGTGGACGTACCCGCATTAAAAGACTAGTGGATCTTACATTTGAATTAAGCCTTCAAAATTTAATTGAATTTCTGATGACCCCGGATCAACCATCTACAGCAGGTACGAAAATAGATTTCAAAACACTGTCGCGTGCCATCTCTTACATAGAAAATGAAGTGGCCGATTATGAAAAATTACTGCTGCAGTCAATTCCTTCTCCTTCAAAGATCATCGGCATCACCGGTGCTCCCGGTGCAGGTAAAAGCTCTTTGGCAGATGCACTGGTTGGTGAAATCATACGCGATAAAAAAAAGGTTGCCGTGCTTTGCATAGATCCTTCTTCACCTTTCAACAGGGGTGCGCTGCTTGGCGACAGGATCCGAATGAGTGAATGGTACAATCATCCGGATGTGTTTATTCGCTCGCTGGCAAATAAGGGCTCGCTCGGTGGATTACATCCTAAAATTATAGAGATCACCGAGCTGTTGAAAGGCGCCGCTTTTGATTACATAATCATCGAAACGGCAGGAGTGGGGCAAAGTGAAGTAGATATTGCGGCGCTGGCCGACATCACCGTTATAATGCTTGTGCCGGAAGGAGGTGACGTAATACAAACTATGAAGGCAGGGCTTATGGAAGTAGCTGACATATTTGTAATAAATAAGTACGACAGGCCGGATGCTGCCAGCTACTATAACAACCTTAAACAAATGCTTGCGCCGGTATTCAGCAGATCACAAAAAGAAATTCCGGTTTTGAAAACCATTGCCGCTCAAAAAGAAGGTGTTGCCGAACTATATGCCATAATCTCCGCCTGGGAATTTGAAGCACAATTATCGGGAAAAATTGAGCTGTTGGCCGAAAGGGTGTGGTCAATTATTCAAAATAAAAAAATGAAGGATATCAACAAAACAGAGCTGAAAGAAAAATTATCAGCGGCAGTGACAAAGCCGGGGTTCAATATGTACCACTTTGCCGAGACATATGTGTAATGCCACGAAAGAACCCATTATCAAGGTACCGTTTGAACCGATAAACGGTTGCGGTATCAGCGATTATGTTTCCACCATTTGTAACCTATCACACCAATGGCAGCATAGGGAATCAGCATCAGGTATATAATTGCTGAATTAAATCCCCTGGCAGGCTTTTCGCCCATCTGCAGGGTTGTTTTCGCACAAATTGAACATTGGGCATTGCTTTCGGGAGCAAATCCCGGGAAAAAAAGAAAAACAAAAAGTAATATAAGCAACGACTTTTTCATCATAATAAGCCGGGGCAAAGTTACATCAAAAACCTTCCTGGAAGGCCGTAAACTTTTCACAATAAACTATAGAATTGAAACAATTGGCGGTTCAGCATGCGATCTTATCCGGCATCTGCCATCGAAATGGATTTTTGCTGTTTTTTTCTCTCGTCCTCGTTTAAAATTACCTTCCTCATACGAATATGCTTTGGCGTCACTTCAATACATTCATCCTGCTGAATGTACTCCATACATTCTTCCAGTGTCATCATGATCTTGGGAGCGGCACGGGATGCATCGTCGCTGCCGCTTGCTCGGTGGTTGGTAAGCTTCTTTGGCTCGGTGGCGTTCACTACCAGGTCTCCGGGCTTAATATGCTCGGCAATTATTTGCCCCGTATAAACTTCTTCATTCGGATCAATAAAAAACCGTCCCCTGTCTTGTAATTTGTCAATGGAATATGCCGTTGTGCGCTCGGTATTCTTTGAAACCAACACGCCATTGTTGCGTCCGGGAATATTTCCTTTCCACGGCTTATATTCTATAAACCGGTGAGCCATTACGGCTTCGCCGGCCGTATTGGTAAGCATGTTCGATCTAAGCCCTATCAGTCCTCTCGATGGTATTTCAAATTCAAGGTGCTGCATTTCGCCCTTGGTCTCCATTATCAGCATCTCGCCTTTACGCTGCGTAACCAGGTCAATAACCTTTCCGCTGTATTCCGCAGGCACATCAACTACCAGGTTCTCATAAGGTTCGCATTTTTTACCATTAATTTCCCTGGTAATTACCTGCGGCTGCCCGATCGTCATTTCAAATCCCTCACGCCGCATGGTCTCCACCAAAATGCTTAAATGCAAAATACCGCGCCCATATACCATAAAGCTGTCAGCGCTATCGGTATCGGCAACTTTAAGGGCAAGATTTTTTTCGAGCTCTTTCTCCAGCCTGTCCTTTAAATGCCTCGAGGTCACAAACTTTCCGTCCTTTCCAAAGAACGGCGAGTTATTGATGCTGAACTGCATGTTCATCGTGGGCTCATCCACACTTGTAACCGGTAAGGCCTCAGGGTTTTCAAAATCTGCGATCGTTTCGCCGATGTTGAAACCTTCAATGCCCACTACAGCGCAAATATCGCCCGCACTTACTTCGGCAACTTTCTTTTTGCCAAGCCCTTCAAAAATGTAAAGTTCTTTTACCCTGCTTTTCGCAACCTTGCCATCAAGTTTCATTAATGAAACCGGTTGGTTATCCCTGATCGTTCCTCTCGCAATCCTGCCTACAGCTATCCTTCCTAAAAAAGATGAATAGTCGAGCGAACTAATCTGGAGCTGAAGGTTACCCTCGGTTACCTGTGGGGCGGGAACTTTCTCAAGGATGGTATCGAGTAAGGGAAATATATTATCCGTTTCTGTAAGCGAAGTATTCATCCATCCGTGTTTGCTTGAGCCATAAATAGTAGGGAAATCAAGCTGTTCTTCCGTGGCATCAAGATTAAAAAATAACTCAAACACGGCGTCATGCACTTCATCGGGGCGGCAATTGGGTTTATCAACCTTATTGATTACCACAATAGGGTGCAGGTTTAATTGAAGCGCCTTTTGTAAAACAAAGCGGGTTTGGGGCATCGGACCTTCGAAAGCATCTACCAATAATACCACCCCGTCAGCCATCTTTAAAACTCTTTCAACTTCCCCGCCAAAATCGGCGTGGCCAGGCGTATCAATTACATTAATCTTTACGCCTTTATACATTACAGAGATATTCTTGCTGAAGATCGTAATACCCCTTTCTCTTTCAAGATCATTGCTATCCATTATCAATTCTCCTGTTTCCTGGTTCTCCCGGAAAATATTGGTGCTGTGCAAAATCTTATCAACCAGGGTGGTTTTACCGTGATCAACGTGGGCTATTATTGCGATATTTCTTATTTCCATATTAAGTGTTTTTCCATCGGGCATCGTAGAAACAAATGCCCTTATTTTTTAAGTGTGCAAAGGTACGTTAAAACCTGCTTAAGGCAAAGGCAAACCAGAAACTTAACAGTTGGCAGCTAAATTTGATACAATGTATTCTACACCGTTAGGAAGCATTTATTAGAAAGATGCAGCGCCATGTTTTCTTTCCGGGAAGCAATTCCTGCGGCATTGATCCCTTCCTGCATTATGATCACACGGCTTCTAAGAACACGGGATTAAAGGTACCAATCAATCAGGGTCATACAATGGTGAAGTCCCGGTAATAAAGAAAGAAAGAAAGACACCTGCAATAAAAATAAGTAGTTTTAAAATAAATTATATCGCAATGAAAGTTTTTTTCTGTTTTCTTGTTGGCGTTTTTTCGCTGTATAACTGCCTGGCCCAGGATAGTATAACGGTAAACGATATACGCTCTGCCGAAAAAATCATCAGCCTGAATTTTACCGCCGCGAAGGAAGATTCTCTTGCCGGCCAGGTAAGAGACCGGAGCAAAGAATATGATAAAATGCACCGCTTTTCTCTCGACAATTCAATCCCGATGTCAATGGTGCAGAGCCCGCTGCTGCCGTACATGGATCTTAGTAAAAAACAATTGCCGGTAAAATTCGATGTTCCGGCCGGTGTAAATATGCCTGTGAATAAGAATGACCTTGCATTTTATTCGATAGCTCAGCTCGCTTCATTAATAAAAAGCAAAAAGATTTCCTCGGTGGAGCTTACAAAATTTTTTATCGACAGGCTCAAAAAATATGGCGATACCCTTCAGTGTGTTATTTCGTTCACCGAAGATATTGCCCTGCTGCAGGCGGCGCGTGCCGATAAGGAGATCGCCGCCGGAAAATACAGGGGGCTTCTGCATGGTATTCCCTATGGCCTGAAAGATTTATTTGCGGTAAGGGGAACGAAAACCACCTGGGGCGCCGAGCCATATAAAAACCAGGTAATTGATAACGACAGTTATGTATTTAGCAAACTAACGGAGGCAGGCGCAGTACTGGTTGCCAAACTAACATTAGGCGCCCTTGCTATGGATGATTATTGGTTCGGCGGCCGTACAAAAAACCCCTGGAAGATGCTGGAAGGGTCCAGTGGTTCATCTGCAGGCTCGGCCGCAGCAACAGTTGCCGGGCTGGTTCCATTTGCCATTGGCACCGAAACTTACGGATCTATAATTTCCCCGTCAACCGTTTGCGGAGCTACAGGTTTACGGCCAACATTTGGCTCGATAAGCAGGAGTGGGGCTATGACGCTTTGCTGGAGCCTTGATAAAGCCGGGCCGATATGCAGGAGCGCCGAAGATGCTGCAATCGTTTTCAATTATTTGCATGGCACTGATGGCCAGGATGCAGCCGCCGTGAACATGCCATTTAATTATACCGGCAAGGCCGATTTATCAAAAATGAAAATCGCCTATGCAAAAAATTATTTGGGGAAAAAAGACACACTCGGAAACGAGGACGCAGCCCTTGCAGTTTTTGCAAAAGCAGGCGCAAAGCTAATTCCGGTAGATTTCCCTGATACAGGGCTGTATAATTTTGATATTATTGGCATTGTAATAGGTTCTGAAAGCGCCGCCGCTTTCGATGGTTTCACCAGGTCGGGACTTGATGATAAAATGAATCGCCAGGGTAAAGGCGAATGGCCGAATTATTTCAGGGCTGCCCGGTTTATACCTGCTGCAGAATATATAAATGCTAACCGGCATCGCTATGTCCTGATGCAAAAGGTAAATGAGGTTATTGAAAAATATGATGCGATCATTTGCCCGACATGGGTCGGTAATCAGGCTGCCATCACTAACCTGACAGGTCATCCTGCTGTCAGCATCCCCACAGGGTTTGATAAAAATAATGCACCGACAAGCATAACCCTGGTAGGGAAACTATATGACGAGGCGACCATCCTTGCTATCGCAAAAATTTACCAGGATGCGACACAATGGAATAAAATGCATCCTGAATTTTTTAAATAAGTTTACACCTGTTGCCGGTAAACAGGTTGCTTTTTTTTAAAACTGATTTGATAAAAGGGGATTAATACTGCTCTCCGCTTGTTTAACCAGCACAATTTCACACAAACAAAAGTTACAAGATGAAAAAAACATCCGTCTTAATTGTATTGATTTTTCTATCTCAATCCCCGTTTGCCCAGCCAAAAGAAATAACCGGCTTCTATACAAAAAATGCCGAACGCCAGCTAAACCTTGAAGCTGCCTTTGACAAAAATTTAAGCAAAGAAAATATTGGCGACAATATCAAAAGACTTTCTTCAAAGCCACACAACATTGGCTCGCCGGGGAGTAAGGAAAATGCTGAATCTATTGAAGGTCAGTTCAAAAATTTTGGATGGGATGCAAAAATTGAAACTTTTCAGGTATTGTTCCCAACGCCAAAAACAAGGATACTGGAAATGACATCGCCGGCGTTTTTTAAAGCGATTTTAAAAGAACCGGCATTAAAAGAAGACGCCACCTCGGGGCAGGCCGGCCAGTTGCCTGCATACAATGCATGGAGTGCAGATGGCGATGTTACGGCCGAATTGGTATTCGTGAATTATGGCCTTCCTGAAGACTATGAAGTGCTGCATAAAATGGGTATCGATGTTACCGGGAAAATAGTAATTGCAAAATATGGCCGTAGCTGGAGGGGAATTAAACCCAAAGTAGCACAGGAACATGGAGCCGTCGGCTGTATTATTTATAGTGACCCGATCGATGATGGGTACTTCCGGGGAGATGTATATCCAAAAGGGGCCTTCAAAAATGAACACGGCGTGCAGAGAGGCTCGGTGATGGATATGGTAATTTATCCCGGCGATCCTTTGACGCCGGGCACGGGAGCTACGCCAAATGCAAAAAGACTGAAGAGGCCGGAGGCCGCAAATCTTTTAAAAATTCCTGTATTGCCCATAAGTTATCATGATGCAACACCCTTGCTGGCAGCCCTGGAGGGTGCGGCCGCTCCCTACGACTGGCACGGCGGTTTGCCGTTTGCCTATCATATTGGTCCGGGTAAAACCAAAGTTCATTTGAAAGTTTCTTTTAATTGGGATATTGTTCCCTGCTACGACGTGGTCGCCAAAATTGAAGGTGCAAAATTTCCTGATGAATGGATAGTAAGGGGCAATCACCACGATGCATGGGTAAATGGCGCAAACGATCCTGTAAGCGGCCTTTCCGCAATGCTCGAAGAAGCAAAATCCATCGGGTTGCTGGCAGGTAGCGGCTGGAAGCCCGACCGCACTATTATATATTGCGCATGGGATGGTGAAGAACCGGGGCTGCTGGGCTCTACCGAATGGCTGGAGGAGCACGAAAAAGAATTGCAGGAAAAAGCGGTAGTAT